>Ga0315288_10005646_pt1 | contig 15902 bp, 8 predicted proteins | sample YL17G11_20_MG_FD_203454 | JGI IMG/M metagenome (GOLD analysis project Ga0315288, IMG submission 203454) | Sediment microbial communities from Yellowstone Lake, YNP, Wyoming, USA - YL17G11_20 | ecosystem: Environmental > Aquatic > Freshwater > Lake > Sediment | place: USA: Wyoming | collected...
AGCTTGCCTTCAGCCGACTTGATCTCAGCGGAGATGACGGAGATCACGTTGCGCATGTCGCCGATGTCGCCGTTGATGCTCGAGATCTCGGCCATGCTCCCCTTGACTTCCTTGATCAGCTCGCCCATGAACGATTCCAGTCCGCCAAAGACGGCCTGCATAGTCGAGAGTTCCTGCTGCAGAAGATCGGGCGCAGGCGCACCCTGATCAGGGGCGGTCTGTGCCTTCCCGACCGCAAGGAACATGGCTACCGACAAGATAGCCACTAGAGCCACGAGAAATAGTCTCTTCATGTCTTCCTCCTCTCCTCCTTTGCTCACTGCACGTGCTAACCCTAGCGGATGGCAGCCCGCGCCATGGGGAACGGTGCCTTGAACCGGTCAACCTTTTGTCAGGCGTGGTGAGGACAGCTGTCCGCCCGGGCGCCCGCGGGATCAGGCGAGGCCCGCGAGCAAGGCGGTGGCGCTATACTTCGCCATCCGATCTTCCGCGGGGAAGAGATTCTGAAGCGCCGGAGGCCGGGAGGGAGGTTGGCGGGTGTGATCCCCAATGCAGTATCCGTTCGGTGCGCGGCCCGGGCTCTCGGACTCGTGGTTTCCTCGCCCGAATGGATTCTTGTTCCTGGCGCAGGAGAGCGACGGATGGACTGCGGACGCCTGGTGATCGACCTGCGCGACCGGCGCCGGGATGACGTCGGTGGCGACGCGTGACGGACGCTAGGGATCTGACGTCACGAGAGACCGTCGCGTCCCTGCTTCGTTCCACGGGAGTCCGCCCCAGCAAGCGACTCGGCCAGAACTTCCTGGTCGATCGCGGCGTACTGGACTCCATCGTTGCTGAGGTGAAGAGGGCAGCGCCCGAGGAGCTCATCGAGATCGGCGCGGGACTGGGAACGATGACGCGGCAGTTGGCCGGGATCTCCAGACATGTCGTGGCCATCGAGGTCGACGCGCGATTGATCGGGATCCTCGAGCAATCGCTCGCTCCACTGGGAAACGTTGAACTGCGCCACCAAGACGTCCTTGAGTTCGACCTCGCCTGCGCGCTCGGCGGACGCACTGCCTTCGTTGTAGGGAACATTCCCTATCGGATCACGGCGCCGATCTTGAACTGGTTGGTGGACCATCGTCGATCCATCTCCGGCGCCCTCCTCCTCACTCAGACCGAGGTCGCAGACAAGATCGCCTCGAGTCCTGGTCCGGATGGATCGTCCCTTGGCGTCCGCATTCGCGCCTACGGTGACGTGATCCTTCTCCGTAAGGTGTCTCGTAGCTCCTTCTATCCCGTGCCGGACGTCGGATCCACTCTGTGGCGTCTTCAGCTCCGAGGGGAGCCGAGGTTTTCCGCGCCCGAGGAGAGCTTCTTCGCGGTTGTCCGGACTCTCTACGGGAAGAGGCGGAAGATGATCCGCGCGGCGCTGCGCGACCTTCTGGCGCCCTCGGAGGTGGGCGCCGTGCTGGAGGAGGCCGGGATAGACCCCACCGTCCGCGGAGAGACCCTCGCGTTCGAAGTGCTGGACGGGCTAGCTCGCGCGGTCGCACCCCTGCTTCAGGCGAAGTGACCACGAGCCGGGCGGGGTCGCCAGGACGGAGTCCCTCTCCCGGTCTTCCCTCGGAGGCCGCGGGAGCGGGAAGCTGCCTCAAGAAGACCTCTCGGGGGTTCGGGAGGAACGGGTTGACAGGAGGTACCCGAGCGTATATAGTTCCCACGTTCCTGCTACCCCATCGGGAGCTTGACAGCTCCACAACGGGGTGGTAAGATCTCTTGTGGCGCGGTGAGAACCGCGTGCGGTCCTTGACAAGTGAATAGAGTGTGTGTCACACAAGCGAAGTACAGGCAGACGGTGGACATCTTGGCAGCTGGAAGCGATGAAGGACGTGGCTAGCTGCGATAAGCCCCGGGGAGCCGCTAAGCAGGCTTTGATCCGAGGATTTCCGAATAGGAGCACCCGCCATGGTGAAGCCATGGCAGACCGCGCCGAAACACAAGTAGGCGCGTTCAGCGAACCCGGTGAAGCGAAACATCCTACTAACCGGAGGAAAAGAAATCAACCGAGATTCCCTTAGTAGCGGCGAGCGAAACGGGAAGAGCCTAAACCGAGTAAGTGTAAGGCTGCATCCGTTGCTTATTCGGGGTTGCAAGTCGACGTTTTCTCACCGTTGCAGAGGTGGGCAGAGTTACAGGCGAGGTCTAGCCGAACAGTCCGCAAAGTCTCTGGAAAGGACGACCGCAGTGGGTGATAGTCCCGTAGGCGAAAGGTCAAACCACTCTGAATGTCGACTTAAGTAGCGTCGGGCACGTGAAATCCGGCGTGAATCTGGGAGGACCACCTTCCAAGGCTAAACATTACCAGCTGACCGATAGTGAACTAGTACCGCGAGGGAAAGATGAAAAGCACCCCGGGAGGGGAGTGAAATAGAACTTGAAACCGTCTGCTTACAGACAGTGGGAGCATTTACGACGCGCCTTCGGGTGCGACGTGGGTGTGACCGCATGCCTTTTGCAGTATGATCCGGCGAGTTGCGTTACGTGGCAAGGTTAAGCCGAGCAAGGCGTAGCCGTAGCGAAAGCGAGTCTGAATAGGGCGCCAGTCACGTGATGCAGACCCGAAGCTAGGTGATCTAACCATGGGCAGGGTGAAGTATACTTGATCGTATATGGAGGCCCGAACCCATTATCGTTGAAAAGATATGGGATGACCTGTGGTTAGCGGCGAAAAACCTATCGAACCTAGTGATATCTGGTTCTCCCCGAAATAGTTTTAGGACTAGCCTCGTGCCATAGACAGCCGGGGGTAGAGCACTGGTAGGGGAAGGGGGGAAACTTCCGACCCTAATCAAACTCCGAATACCGGCTTGTCGTTTCACGGGAGTCAGACCGCGAGGGATAACCTCCGTGGTCGCGAGGGAAACAACCCAGACCGCCAGCTAAGGTCCCAAAATCCAGGCTAAGTGAGAAAGGATGTGTTGTTGCCGAAACAGCTGGGAGGTTGGCTTAGAAGCAGCCATCCTTCAAAGAGTGCGTAATAGCTCACCAGTCTAGCGGCGATGCGCCGAAGATTTAACGGGACTAAGCTTGGTACCGAAGCTGCGGGATCTCACCTTCGGGTGGGATCGGTAGGGGAGCATTCCGTTAACGGCAGAAGCTGGACCGCAAGGTCCGGTGGACGAGACGGAAGAGAGAATGCCGGAACGAGTAACGCGAGCAATGCGAGAATCGTTGCCACCGAATGCCTAAGGTTTCCTGGGCAAGGCTGATCCTCCCAGGGTTAGGCGGACCCTAAGTTGAACCCGTAAGGGATAGGCGATGGACAGCAGGTTAATATTCCTGCGCCTCTAATCTTGCGTTTGAGCAATGGGGTGACCCCGAAGGGTCCCCTCCGCATGCTGACGGATGTGCATGTCCAAGCACCAAGGTAGGGGGAATAGGAAAATCCGTTCCCCCGTTACGTCGAGGTGTGATGGCGAGCCCGCTTTAGGGCGAAGGGAGGCGGAGTCATCGGGCAAGAAAAACCTCTAGCGAGCAAGAAAGAGTCCGTACCACAAACCAACACAGGTAGGCGGGTAGAGAATACCAAGGTGGACGAGTGAAACTCAGTCAAGGAACTCGGCAAAATGACCCCGTAACTTCGGGATAAGGGGGGCCACCTTCGGGTGGCCGCAGAGAATCGGCCTGAGCGACTGTTTAGCAAAAACACAGGACTCTGCCAACTCGAAAGAGGATGTATAGAGTCTGAAACCTGCCCACTGCTGGAAGGTTAAGGGGAGGTGTGAAAGCGCCAAACTGAAGCCCCAGTGAAGGGCGGCGGTAACTATAACCGTCCTAAGGTAGCGAAGTTCCTTGTCAGGTAAGTTCTGACGCGCATGAAAGGCACAACGACTTGGGCGCTGTCTTGACTGAGTGCTCGGTGAAGCTGAAGCACGGGTGAAAACGCCCGTGACCCGCGGTAAGACAAAAAGACCCCGTGGAGCTTTACTATAGCTTGGCACTGGGCTTTGGCATTCGTTGTGTAGGATAGGTGGGAGGCGATGAAACTGGGGCGCCAGCCTCGGTGGAGCCACCCTTGGAATACCACCCTGCGGATGTTGGAGCTCTAACCGTCTGGCCGTTAGCAGCGGCCGCGGGACCGTGTTAAGTGGGTAGTTTGACTGGGGCGGTCGCCTCCCAAAGAGTAACGGAGGCGCGCGAAGGTCTCCTCAGGCTGGTTGGCGATCAGCCATTGAGTGCAAGGACATAAGGAGGCTTGACTGCGAGACCTACAAGTCGAGCAGATGCGAAAGCAGGCCCTAGTGACCCAGTGGCACTTTGTGGAAGGGCCACTGCTCACCGGACAAAAGTTACCCCGGGGATAACAGGCTAGTTCCGTCCAAGAGTTCACATCGACGACGGAGTTCGGCACCTCGATGTCGGCTCATCCTATCCTGGGGCTGAATCAGGTCCCAAGGGTCCGGCTGTTCGCCGGTTAAAAGGGTACGCGAGCTGGGTTCAGACCGTCGTGAGACAGGTCGGTCTCTATCTACCGTGGGCGTGGGAGACTTGAGAGAGACTATCCTTAGTACGAGAGGACCGGGATAGCTGAACCAATGGTGTACCAGTTGTCTCGCCAGAGGCACCGCTGGGTAGCTAAGTTCAGTTAGGATAAGCGCTGAAGGCATCTAAGCACGAAGCCGTTCTCAAGACTAGGTCTCCATATCAGGCCCCTTCGAGACTAGAAGGTTGATAGGCCGCAGGTGTAAGCACAGCAATGTGTTCAGCCGAGCGGTACTAATCGGCCGAAGGCTTGTGTGGCACACACCCTGTTCGCTTGTCTGGACGTTGAGATTCCAGGTGGCACATGGCGGAGGGGAAACACCCGTTCCCATCTCGAACACGGAAGTTAAGCCCTCCAGCGCCGATGGTACTCACCTCGCGAGGGGTTGGGAGAGTAGGTCGCTGCCTGGTCTTTGTTCTGTAGAGCTGTGCCCTCATCTGCCGGCGGTCGGTGACCGCGGCGAGGTGAGGGCACTTCCTTTCCCGGGGCCGCACGGGCCGACGATCCGTCGCTGGTCCAGGCTTACCGTTCGGCGAAGTGAATGACCCGGTATATCCAGACCTCAGGCTGCGTCTCCCCGCGCCAGCAGTCTCCCGCAGAGCCTTGCTTGAGGCAAAGCTGGGCGAGGAACTCCGCCGGCTCGGGAAAGGTCTGCCAGACCTGCGGGAGAAAGGTCGATGTGCCGAGCGCTGTGATGAGAACGACGCCGTCCTCGGCTGGTGTCAGCCGATCGCGGAGTTCCTCGGGGTCGCGATAGCGAAGGCGCTCGAGCGGGCCAAGCACACTGATCTCGATCTGGATCGCCGGGAGCTCGTCCAGTAAGACCGACGGAAATCGGGGATCGGCTGTCGCAGCGAGCGCCGCGTTGCGGAGCACGTTCTTGTAGAGTGGCTCGTGCGCCGAGAACGCATCGATCATGCAGCCGCGCAGGATGCCATCGACGGTCAAGCTGACGAACGCGGCGCCATTCCCGCGCAAATCTCTCGATACAGACTCAGGGTTGACCTGCGGCGCCTCGGCTCCAGAGAGCACCGCCTCAAGCTCGCGCCGGGCGAGGCCGAGCAGCGTCTCCTCGTCCGAGCGGGTGAGAGTCGATGGCGGCAGGGGCTGTGTCTCGCGGAGCAAGACGACCCAGCCGACGCCGAAGACGATGCCAAGAGTTGACAGGGCGATCCCTACTGCCCGCCACTTTCCCATGACTCACCTCGAGAGCCGACGGTACCGCGTTCTCCGCGGCTGTTCAAGCTTGGTGACAGCGGCCGGTTCCCCTATACTGCGCAGGCAGAATCCCAGACGTAGAGACACGAAAAGGAGCAAGATGTCCGACGACCTGGTGGAGACGTTTTGCAGTCTCGTTGAGATCGATAGCGAATCTGGGGACGAGGCGGGGTTCATCGCCTACGTCAAGGGGCTCTTCGAACGGGAGCTGGGAGCGACGTGTCGCCTGGACGCCTACGGCAACCTGATCGCCAAAGTCCCGGGCAAGAATTCGCGCAAGTCCGAGCCCGTGCTCCTGGGCGCCCACGCCGACACCGTGAAGCCCGGAAAGGGCATCAAGCCCGTCGTTCAAGGCGGCGTGATCCGTTCCAGCGGAGAGACCATCCTGGGGGCCGACGACAAGGCCGGGATTGTCGAGATCCTGCAGGCGGTCAAGACGGCATCGCGACGCCCGCCCGTGGAGATCCTCATCACGCGTAGCGAGGAGATCGGCCTTCTTGGGGCGAGGAACCTGGACGCGAGGCTCGTCACGGCGAGGACTGGATTCATCTTTGACTCCGATGCACTCGACACCGTCATCGTGGGTGGGCCAACGCATGTCTCGTTTGACATCGAGATCGTCGGCCGAGCCGCTCACGCGGGCATGGAGCCGGAGACGGGGATCTCGGCGATCCGCGTCGCGGCCAAGGCCATCGTCGCCTTCCCCGAGGGACGTATCGACGAAGAGACCACGGCGAACGTCGGGATGATCGAGGGTGGTCTGATACGAAATGGCGTTCCCGAGAGGGTTACGATCAAGGCCGAATGTCGGAGCCTCAACCACGAGAAGTGCCTGCGCCAAGCCGGACGCATGCGCAGGGCGTTTGAGGAGGCAGCTCAAGCGGCGGGAGCTGTGGTGCACGTGAAGGAGGAAGTAGAGTACAAGGCCTCCCGCGTGCCGGAGGACTCCCCGCTAGTGAAAGCCGCCAAGGCGGCGATCGCTGCGGCAGGTCTTGAGCCGAAGACCAAGCTCATCACGGGAGGGACCGACGCCCTGGTCCTTGGCGAGAAGGGTATCGAAGCTGTCGTCATGGGAACGGGCGAGAAGAAGGCGCACTCGACGAGCGAGGAGATTGCCATCGCCGACCTCGAGCAGATGACGGAGATCATCGGGCACCTGCTCCGCGCCCTTGCCTAGGGGAGAGTTGACGCCTCTCTTCCAGAGCGATAGAATGAAGGCAGATTCCTCGGTAGCTCAATGGTAGAGCACTCGGCTGTTAACCGAATGGTTGGAGGTTCGAGTCCTCCCCGGGGAGCACGCTCTAGAAGAGCCTTCTATTGGCGCTTTCCTTGACCAGGTGTGGGTGGACTTCGAACTCCCCAGCTGGCATAACCGCACCGGGCCGCCGCATGCTCCCTCCTGCCAGACGACAGCCAAGGTGAGGATTCACCTAATCCCTTGACCAATTGGCGGGGAGCAGGTCAATTCGCGGTGCGTTGTCTTCTGGGCCTTCTGTGTAAGAGCCTTTCGAACGCTTGTAGAACAGCCACGAGCGACAGTCCAGCAGCTATCCCAGTGACGCATTGAACGATCGGATGTGGGACCATGTCACACCTCCCAACTCCCCTCTCGTACCCCATGACCGCCGCCAGGCGCCTCCGTTGGGCAAGCACAGCCTAGTACAAGGGAAGGCGCCGGGCATGTCGCGCGGCATGTTGGTGTGTGACGTTTGTCACTTCCCTCCGACGAGGCGATGGCAACGCCGCATACTGGCACTGGCGCCTGGGACAATGCGGAACCAGGCAAGACGTGGAACTTGGGCAGGCTCGCTCAGCTCCGCCCGGATGGGTGCTGGGATTGGTGGAGTCTGGTGATGACTCGCTTCTGACGGTCGCGATTAGTGTCCAGATCTCCTCCGCGCTCGGCCAGGCGGGAGTCCCAACCTCGTCCACCATGGGGAGCAAACAGCTTGTAATAGCGTTCAGAATGATGTTTCCTCCTCCCGCTTTCTGCCCAGATCCGAGCCCGTCTCCCAGCCCCGCTCTCCAAGGGCGTGAGCTGCATCCGGTTTCTCTGGACACGGGATTGGGGTAACGTGGTGCGAGGAGAGACCGATGGGGAACGAGGAGAAGGAAGACAGGAACGGGACAGGTGCGGAGCGTTGGTCGGCGCGGCGGAAGACGGAAGCCGTGATGCGCCTGATGCGTGGGGAGAGTCTGGACGAGCTGTCACGTGAGCGGGAGGTTCCTGCTCACCGTCTTGCCGAGTGGAGGGAGGCATTCCTCGCGGGCGGCCAGGCCGCCCTCAAGAGCCGGCTGACCACTGCGGCGGACGAGGCTTTGAGGAAGGCGCAAGCCAAGATCGGTGAGCTGACCATGAAGCTCGAGCTGTACGAAAAAAAAGACGAACTCCTGGCACGCGCGCGGAGGTCGAGGCCTTGAGAGGGACGACGAGCCCAGGGACAGGGAGAATTTACCCGCTGACGCTCTTGTGCGAGGTCCTGGGCGTGCCGCGCTCCACGGCGTATGCCCCGTATGTGGCAGAGCCCAAGAAGCGGGGCCCGAAGACCCTGCTCTCGGACGACGACCTTCTCGTCCGCATCCGCGACGACCTGGCGAACTCTCCGTTTGTCGGGGAAGGGCACCGCAAGGTGTGGGCCAGGCTGCGACGGAACGGGGTACAGGTGTCCAAGAATTGGATCCTGGCTGTGATGCGTGCTCACCACCTCCTTGCCCCGACGCACCGAGTACACGTTCACGGGGACAAGGCGCACACCGGGACGATCATCACCCAGGGGCCGAACCAGCTGTGGGGAACGGACGCGACGCGGTTGTGGACGGAGGATGAGGGTTGGTGCTGGCTGTTCCTGGCCGTGGACCACTTCAACGACGAGATCGTGGGCTGGCACGTGAGCGAGCGGGGAGACCGGTTCGCGGCGGTGGAGCCCGTGCGGCAAGGGGTGCGCCGGCGTTTCGGGGAGGTGGGGAAGGACATCGCGCGCGGTCTGAAGCTACGGATGGATCATGGGTCGCAGTACATGGCGCGGGACTTTCGCACCGAGGTGCGGTTTCTGGGGATGGAGGCATCGCCGGCGTTCGTGAGCGAGCCACAGGGGAACGGGATCGCGGAGCGGACGATCGGCCTGGTGAAGGAGCAGGCGATCTGGGGGCACCACTTCCAGACGCTGGAGGACGCCAAGAGGGTGATCGGAGGGTTCATCGCACGCTACAACGCCGACTGGCTCATCGAGCGGCTCAAGTTCCGCTCCCCGATCGAGGCGCGTCAAGCACAGGTGGCGTTAAGCTAGCGGAGTGTCCAGGAAACCGGGGGCAAGACAGGCGAGTCGATTTCACTTCGTCGTTGGCGAGTCATACCATGTGACCGGTTGGTTTGACTCACGACATACGGGATGTCGATCACTCATGAGAGCGATGGCGACGGAGAAGTGGCCGGTGTTGGCTGTTGTTCTAGGGGTGGGGCTTGCGCTGGCGTTCCTGCTGCACTCGAATGCGCCCAGTCTCGGGGCGGCGGCCATCGGTCCGACCATCTACAAGACGCAGCAAGTGAGGGGGAACTCACCTGGAGGCGATGCGACCGTCGAGTTCCGAGTGGGCGGATTCACACCGGGCACGACCGCCTACCTTGCCCTAGTCGGGTGGAGCTTTGAGCCGACCGGAGGCGACCACGTCAAAGACAAGATGGGGATCTGGACACAGAAAGCTGTCTCCGGCGGATTTGCCTGGAGCAATGAATTCCCCGTCGAGGCGAACGGAGAAGTGCACGGTCAGTTCTACGTCATGTGCAGTAGCCCGGAGAGTGACGACCCGTACAACATCCTGATCAACTTCCTTCTGATAGGACAGTAGGAACGGGACGAGACGTAGAGTCCGAGTCTGCGCGCACTTCGAGGGTGATTCCCTCACGGTGCGGCTCATCCATGGCAATGTGACCTGCCCACGCGGGCTTGGGGTTTGTTGCGTCGGTCTGGTCTGAGCACCGGCACTCTCCAAGACAGTAGAGGGCGGGTACTAGGACCGGGCTCGGGGTGACTTGGACCTAGACCGAAAGGAGCGAGAGCAGCGACCGAACTTCCTTCGCCCTCGGCCACGGAGAAGTTCCAACCTCGTCTACTATGGGGAGCAAACAGCTTGTAATATCCTACAGAAGGCCATTAGCGTCACTGCCACCGCTCGGGCTGTGCCCGGAGTCTGAGAGTCCTCTCTTCCAACTGGTGGCGTTGCCTCGAGATTCCTGCCTCGTTCCACTCCAATCCTGGCGTCCGACCTGGACCGGTCTGAGGAGAGATGCGGGCTTCAATCGCGTCAAGTCGCCGTGACTTGACCTAGTAGGCGGACGGCAGTAGTCTGGGCTCATTCGATGCTTTCGAGAACAATGGCGTTGCGTAGGGGGCAAGCATGAGGCGAACTGGCTGGTGGGCCCTGGCCTGTGCGGCGCTGGTGTCCCTGGTCTCCGGCTTCGGTGTGAGTCCCGAGAGTGCGAGTTCTCCGGAGGTGTTGGCGCAGCAGTCGACAACCGTAGAAACACCGAGGGGAAGGCTCCAGATCGACGTGTACGTCACCCGGGACAGCGCAGCTGGAACCGACGAGTATCGATACCAACTAAGCAACATCGACATTGCGTGTGCGCTCGGTGGCCTTGCGATATCGCGGTCAGACATCGAGGCCGAACCAGAATCGTCTCTGCGCTCGGCGGGCAGCATAGAAACCGATCAGTGGGTCTGGGATCCCCTGTCGGCGGCGGGTCAGATTGGTCCGGGACAACGCAACGAATTCGTGCTGCGGGTCCCGGGTCTCAGTGAGGTCAAGGCGATCTCAGGCTGGACATGGACGCTGCGGTCGTCCCCTTGTGGGTCGAACAAGTACACGTTCACCACGCTTGGTCCATACAAGCCTGGGTCAAGCGTTGCGGCCTTCGCGTGCGGGGCCTGCACAGAAGCGGCGTCCACAGGAGCCCCGCCTCCCCGAATCACAGCGGTCAGCTGGAAGTCTGACATACAAGCCGTGAAAGTCGAATTCGACCGATTCCCGTGCTGGGGGAACTGGACGATGTTCGTCGACGGTCAAGCGATGCCAGTGACTGGCGGCCCGCAGGGCGTTGAGGTAAGGCCCAATGCTCCACTGAATGAGCCGCCAACCGCAGTCCTCATTGGGTCGCTCCCTTGGTGCGGGGGGCTCTCGGCCGTGGATTTTCCCTGTTGCGGCACGATACAGTTTAAGATCCCGTGCGAGGGGACGACCAACGAATTCGAGTACAACCTCAAGGACGTCACTTCGTGTGCCACCGCCTCAGGCAAGCAGTGTCCAGGTTTGACCACGCACGAGGGGGAACTCGTAGTCACCGCCGGCCAGACAATGACGCTTGAGGACACGACGTACCTTCAAAGGGGCAACATCCGGGTGCAGGCGGGAGGCACTCTGCTCATTCGTGATACTAAGCTTTGGGTGGCGCGAGGCGATGTCCCGACGATCCACGTCTATATCTTCGTGGAAGCAGGGGCAACGCTTCGGGTTGAGAGATCGGAGATCGCTCCTCCTCAGGAAGGCGGCCTCGTCTGCTTGATGAACCAGGGAACCGTGAGCATCTCGGACTCGCCGACCCAGATTCACTACCTCGACATGTCTGGAGACGCACGTCTCACGATCGAGAACTCCGAGCTGGTGTACACGATCGGCGGGTTGCTCCAGGTTACGGGCGGAAGCACCACGGTGAGGAACTCGACGATCGGCGCTCTGGGCCTGCGAGTGCCGCCGTATGGGCATCTCAACGCGAGCGGTCTTGAGTCGGGCAGCTATCTGGAATCGTGGGATGTACATCAACTGATCCCTGACGCCGACTACGAGCTGGTCATGGACAAGGTCACCATCTTGAAGGATGACTTCTCCGGAGCATTGGAGCACGGTCCATACGAGAGAGGTTGGATCTTCTTCCTTGACGCGACTAGCCACGCGAGCATCCATGACTGCGAACTTCGCAAGCTGTTCGTAGACATCAATGGGAGAACGGCTGAATTCTCGAATCTCAAGGTCGGTGTTCCGTCAAGCCTGCGGTACAGAGACATTGACGTCTCGAACGTCGTCGTTCAAGGGCAGTGGCCCTTCACAATCAACAATGCTCAGGTGACGATCCGAGACTCCAACTACCTCTTCCTCCAACCGAGCGGCACATCAGTAATCCGACTGATCAGCTCCCACATGTGCGAGTTCATTCCGCGAGGGTTCTTCGGCACACTAGAGTGCGAGAACGCCACTTGGAGCATAGCCGGGGAGATCTTGGGAGGCGTCTCCTACCACTCCAAGGCGAACGACTTCACCATCAGGGGGAGCCTATCCATCGGGGCTGATGTGAGACAGAACCTGCAATGGAAGGGCGCCTACGTAACGCGGGAGTACAACGTCGTTCTCAACGATGCTTCCGGCAGCCTGGTTACTGACGCGATCTTCAAGGGACCCGGAACCCAGAGCGGGGGCGACCGTAGCTCCCACTCGGTCTTCTCGATTCGCTTCGACGAGACAAACTACAACAAGCCGACGTCAGTCGAGGTCTGGAGAGGCGGGAAGAAAGTCCTGACCCTCACAGTGGACTTCTTCACGGCAACGCCCATCCGCGCAGCCCTTCCCTAGCTGGCGATGGAGGTCAGGATTCTTCTGATAGCAAGGGGCGTTCTTGCGCCGATGGTTCCCATGACGCTGTCACGCTCCCGGTGAACGGTGCAATCCTCAAACCGCGCTGACGTGCCCCCCTTCAGAACGGTCCAAGGCGAATGCTGGGATGCGGAATCCGGGCGATCAGTCGTTCCGAGCAGCCGCTATTAGGGACCGGATCTCCTCCGATCTGGGCCAGAGGAAAGTTCCAACCTCGTCCACTATGGGGAGCAAACAGCCCGTAATATCGTACGGAAGGCAATTTCCGTCACTGAGTCCGCCAGACATCCGCCTCCCTTCCTCCCGATCCTAGCAGTCGCGCTGGACCGGTTTTCGGCGGGCAGGCACCATCACTAGTCCATGATGTCCGGGCTGCCTCGGCACGAAGCCCAGCTCCAGTACAAGAGCGGATTCGTGGCGTTGCGGCAGTTCTGAGCGCTCTGCACGTTCGGGTTGTCGCAGCAGAAACCGCTGGGTTCCATGTTCGAGCTCGCTGTGCTGGGAGCGAGTCCGTACGCACCGTTCGGGTGATCCAGATTCAGGGCGTGTCCCAGCTCATGCGCCAGGTGGTAGTAGTTAACAGGGCCGCACACGCAAGAGCCACAGGGACAGTAGCTCGTGCAGGCACAGGGGCAGGGCACGGCTAGCTGCTGGTCAGACGTCACTACCTTGGCGCTTGCGCCGGAGCCGTAGCAGGCTCCTCCTCCCGTGCTGCACGTCAGGCCATCGACCATGCGCTGAACCACGTAGACCTCAATCGCGTCTGTGACGTTCTCCAGACCTCGAAGCGAGGTGATCTCCGCCTCGGTGTCGAGCACCTTGTAGGTGCTGTCGTTGATGTATCTTGGCGCATTGACCTCGAATGTCAGACAGCGCACGCTACCGCAACGATTCCACAACTCAAGGGCGCGGCTCATCAGGGTGTTGAACGCTGTGCCCGTAGCCGTAGAATCAGATGGCCCAGACCCAATGAACACCGGCTGGATCCTCAACGTTCTGGCAGGAGACAGAAGCCATCGTCTCCAATCTAGGTTGATACGGTATCTGGTTCTCACCTCACGCAGTTCCCCCAAGACGCTTGAGCTCAGTTCGAACGTGATCTCATCGTCGAGGAAGACGGTCCCCTTCTCGGATGGCGAAAGCGCCTCTGCGAGCCTGCCGGTGAGCTTCCCCGTCATCCGCTCGGTATAGGAAGGGTTGAGGTCCATCTCTCCCTTACTCTCCCCCTTGCGATATCCAAGGAGCTGGTCAATCAACTCATAGTGGAGATAGACATCGAACTCCGACGAGAGCTGTTGAGACTTCGGATCATAGCTAACCTTGTACCCCGGAGCGGCGAGCCACATGCTGATGAGCCCGGAGTCGCCATTGCCCGTGGGAACGCCCTTCGACACCAGGTTCAGAGTGTCAAGGGTGACAGTCGTATCGCCCTTCTCGCTCACCAAGACCATGAAGCCGAGCGCCCCGAAGAAGGTTGTGGACGCCTCTCCCTTGCTTGTGACCACCGACGCTTGGACTTCCTGAAGGTTCCCCGTCAGGGAGTACTCGGAACCCTGCTGCGCGACCGCCTGAAGGCAGGCCCAGAACAACACCACGACGCATGCCACTGCGAGCCTTCGCGCCATGGGTACCACCTCCTGGCAAGCAGTGTATACCCGACCGGTGCGCGAGGCCAAAACAAACCTTCCTTCCTCGGTGGACCTTCCGGGAGTTGACTGTCCGCGAGGAACTCGACGTGTCCCCCGAAGCATGATCCAGGGCAGATGCCGGGTCTGGCGGAGCTGGCGATCAGTTGTTCCTGGCACCCCCTAGCAGCGCCCGGATCTCCTCTGCCGGCGGCCAGGTGGCAGTTCCAACCTCGTCCACTATGGGGAGCTAGCGGCCTGTAATGCTCTTGAATCCAGCAGTACAGCCCATCGGCGTGTTCGCTTTCTCTCACAGGCTGTGCTGCCGATGCTCGTCTGGAGCGCCAGATACTCTCCACCGTCCGCACCCGAACCGTGCGACAGAAAGACCTGGCCACGTGCGCCAACCGGCCTCGATAGGGCGAGCCCGGCGCTCCTTCCAGACCTCAGGAGAGCTGGATCCGCACCGTCCTGATGATCACCGTGCCATTTCCCACAAGCCTCAACTCATACTTCCCTGGGGCGAGTGCTCCGGTCGCGATGGCTGTCAGGTATCCGGCCTTCGTCGTGTCGTAGGGGGCATCGAAGGTTTGGAGGAGCACCAGGGTCTCTCCGTCGCCGGTCGCATCGATCTGGTACAACTGGACCGTGCAGTGGGCATCCGTGATGGGAAGGCCATGTGCGTCATTCAGTGTGAACTCCAAGTCGATCGCTTCCCCAATCGTGTACGGCACGGGGAGAGCCATCACATCTCCCGCTGCATCTGCTGTCGTGGGCACGGGTTTGGTCAGGAAGGAGCACGTCTTCTCCGAGCACGCAGCACCAGCGGCCGTGACGACGGCCGCGACTCCCTGCCCTGGAATCAACGTGGGTGCGACGAAGTAGCTAGCGGTCCTGGTCGTGGAGTTGCCGGCCGCGTCGGTGGCCGTCACCGTGAAGTCGAACATCCCCATGGTCGAGGTGTCGATGGCAGTGCCCGACGGGACCGTGGCCGTGGTCAAGACGGGACTGTGGTTATCACTTGCCGACCAGTTGGCGACGAGAACGCTCGCCAACTTGTACGTCGCGAGATCGCTCGGCGTTTCCAGGAAGACCCATGGTGCGGTGAGATCGATATACCAGGTGTAGGATGCCGTGCTCTCCACATTACCGGCTTCGTCGCGGGCGCGGACCTGGAACGCATGCCGGCCCTCAGTCTGCGGCCCCAGTACCGTGGATGTGCTTAGGCCCCATTCTGTCCAGCCCATGGAATCCAGGTTCTCGGAGAAGAGGAGGTTCGTCCGCTGCGTGACATTGTCCGTGCCAGCCCAGGCGAAAGCGGGGTTGGGTGTATTGCTGGGGTCGGGTGGGACGGAAGTGAACTGTGTGACGGGCGGAATGATGTCCTGGAACGTCACTGTAATGTCTTTGCTTCCCTCCACCGTCACGCGGAGCGGGTTCGCCTTTCCCATCGCGTCTCCACTCCAACCCGCGAAGGTACAGCCCACGCTGGGGTTGGCCGTCAGGGACACCACCGTGCCACAGTCGTAGGTCGTGTAGTCCGGGCTGGCCGTCACAGTACCGTTCCCGACGATCAGGACACTCAACGAGCACTGATTGTCGGGATCGACCGCGAACGATGCGCTGATGGAGTGAGCCGCGGTGACGCTGGTGAAGGTGTAGCTCGTCACCGCGCCCACGGAGCTGCCGTCGACGAGCACGTCCGCCACGTGGTAGTGGGCGGCCGGAGTGATGCTGAACCCTTGGCTTGATCCGTAATTCACGGACACGCTGCCACTGGGACTGATGGAGCCATTGGCTCCCGCGGACGCCGTGATCGTGAACGTGTCGATGGCGAAGTTCGCCGCGATCGTGTGAGACGCGGTGATGTTGGTGAACGTGTAGCT
>Ga0315288_10005648_pt1 | contig 15900 bp, 12 predicted proteins | sample YL17G11_20_MG_FD_203454 | JGI IMG/M metagenome (GOLD analysis project Ga0315288, IMG submission 203454) | Sediment microbial communities from Yellowstone Lake, YNP, Wyoming, USA - YL17G11_20 | ecosystem: Environmental > Aquatic > Freshwater > Lake > Sediment | place: USA: Wyoming | collected...
AATGGGAGGATTCCTATTCGTCACAGTACCCCGATTGAGGAATCAGGGGGTGAAGTTTGAGGAGCTAGAGCCGAATACCTACATCCCCCTGGATGGGCCGGAGAGAGGGCTGCCACATCATTACTTCACACCCGAGGAGTTGCGGGTTTTATTTAAGGGCTACGATGTGATGGAGATTCATCTTGATACATACGATCATTACTGTTTGTCCGCGTTCAAAGGGGAAGGAGCGTAGCCATATGGCTGCCGCCCAACACCGGCTCCTACGGACAGCGGCGTTGCCGCCCGAAAACCGGCGCGATTTTCCAGAAAAGCGCGAGAACCGCAAAGGAGTCTCGCCAGTCCCGCCGCTGCTGCTGAGCCAATCCGTTGGGCGTGATAAGATGAAAGGGAAAATATGATAAAAGTAATAAACCTCGAAGATAAGTTTAGAAAGTTTGATGAATTATGGAGCCCGAAAATAATTGCTCGGGTAGATGACTATGATGTAAAAATTGTTAAAGTAAAAGGTGAATTGGTCTGGCATGACCATAAAGATGAAGATGAATTGTTTTATATAATAAAAGGCAAATTCAGAATCGAATTAAAAGAAGAAATCATTGAAATAAATCCAGGAGAATTAGTGGTCATTCCAAAAGGCAAAAAACATAGGCCATTCGCTGATGAGGAAACGTGGATGATGGTTTTAGAATCATCAAAAATAAAACATACAGGTGATGTCATAACTGAAAAGACATTAAAGGAATTTGAAGAGATATAGAGCGCGTCGCCCTTGTGACAGCAACGTGCTTTCTGCTCGCCCCGACTTGCGTCGCCCAGACTGCGCCATCTGACCATGAAATTGTGGCCAAAGTTGACAGAGCGCGTTTAGCCCGATATAACGAACTTAGAAACGAAAAGGAGAACACATGGCCAACGCAACCCCCCTATTGATAGCCAAAGGCGAGCGCGAGCTTTATCTCCAACCGCGGATGGCGAACCGCCATGGCCTCGTCGCCGGAGCGACGGGCACGGGTAAAACGGTCTCGCTCCAGGTCATGGCCGAGAACTTCAGCAGTATCGGCGTCCCGGTCTTCATGGCCGACGTCAAGGGCGACCTGGCCGGCATCAGCCAGCCGGGTTCGACCGCGAACACTAAGGTCATGGACCGGATCAAGCTGCTTAAGCTGGGCGATTACGCCTTTTCCGGCTGTCCGGCCACTTTATGGGATATCTTCGGAGAACAGGGTCATCCGGTCCGGACCACGATCAGCGAGATGGGGCCGCTGCTCCTCAGCCGCCTCTTCAATCTGAACGACGTTCAGAGCGGTGTTCTTTCGCTCGTCTTCAAGATCGCCGACGACAACGGCCTCCTCTTGCTCGACGCGAAAGATCTGCGGGCCATGCTTCAGTACGCCGGCGACAATGCCGATCAGTTCTCGACCGAATACGGCCGGATCTCCCCGGCGAGCGTCGGGACCATCCAGCGGACGCTGTTGGACCTCGAAACCCAGGGCGGCGACAAACTGTTCGGCGAGCCGGCCTTGAATCTGGATGATTTCATGCAGACGGACAGCCAGGGGCGGGGGATGATCAACATCCTGGCCGCGGACAAGCTGATGCTCTCCCCTAAGATGTACGCGACGTTCCTCCTCTGGATGCTGTCAGAGCTCTTCGAGCGGATGCCCGAGGTCGGGGACCTCGACAGGCCGAAGCTCGTCTTCTTCTTCGACGAAGCCCACCTGATGTTCGCCGACGCGCCCGACGTCCTGCTCCAGAAGATCGAGCAGATCGTCCGGCTGATCCGGTCCAAGGGCGTCGGCGTCTATTTCGTGACCCAGAATCCTCTCGACATCCCGGACACCGTCCTCGGCCAACTGGGCAACCGTATCCAGCACGCCCTGCGCGCGTTCACCCCGCGCGACCAGAAGGCCGTCCGGGCCGCGGCCACGACCCTTCGGGCCAATCCGAAGATCAACGTCGAAAAGGTCATCGGCGAGCTGGCGGTGGGCGAAGCGCTCGTCTCGTTCCTGGACGAAAAGGGACAGCCGGGGATCGTGGAGCGGGCCTTCGTCTGCCCGCCGAAGAGCCAGATCGGCCCGATCGCGACCGACGTCCGCAGACAGATCATCAGCCGCTCGGTCATTTTCGGCCATTATGAGAGGGTGGTCGATCGCGATTCGGCGTATGAGATCCTGAAGTCCCGCTCGGACAAGCTCACTCAACAACCCCAAGCGCCTCAACCTTCGTATCCCCAAGGCTATCCTCAGCAGCGGCCTTATTATCCGGAAAGCTATCCTCCGCCATCCCAGGGCAGGATCCCGCTTCCTCAGGAACCGCGCGCGCCGCGGCCCGTGGGCCGGCCTCGGGACACTCTGCTCGAGGCGATGGCCAAGAGCGCCGTCCGCTCGATCGGGAGCTCGGTGGGCCGCCAGGTCATGCGCGGCATCATGGGCTCGATCCTCGGCGGCGGCCGGCGCTGATCGAACCGGGCGCTCTCGGGCGGAACCGGGCGGGCGTAGGAATCGCCCTCGAGTTCCCTCCCTTTTCTTTAAGCTCCCCGTCTTTCTCATGAGAAAAAACGGCTCCCGGCTCGTTATCAGATGTGGCTGGATCATCAATACTCATGCGGGATCAAGGTTCCTATCTGATCGGGATTTCTCCGGCGGTCGACCGCGTCCGGATGATGGTCGCCAAGGTCAAGGACCTGGACGCGCCTGTCCTCATCACCGGCGAAAGCGGGACGGGCAAGGAGCTCATCGCCCGGGCCATTCATGAGACGGGGGTCCGCCGGGGTGGCCCGTTCGTCGCGGTGAACTGCGGGGCCATTCCCGACCAGCTCCTGGAGAGCGAGCTATTCGGTTACGCCAGGGGAGCGTTTACCGGGGCCGTCCGGGACAAGGCCGGGCTCATCGAGGAGGCTGACGGCGGGACCTTTTTCCTGGACGAAGTCGGGGATCTTTCCTTCCCGCTCCAAGCCAAGCTCCTCCGCCTGATCCAGGAGCGCGAGGTGCGCCGTGTCGGGGAGAACCGGGTCCGGTCGGTCGCCGCCCGTTTCATCAGCGCCACGAACAAGAATCTGGACCGGGAGATCGAACAGGGAAATTTCCGGGAGGACCTTTATTATCGGCTGCGCATTATCGCCATCGAGATCCCGCCGCTCCGCGAGCGCAGGGACGACCTCCTCCTGCTCCTTGAGCACTACGCCGGGAAATTCGGCCGGGAGCTGAACAAAGAGCGGGTTCGCTTCACGCCGCGCGCCCTCGAGGTCCTGACCTGCTATTCCTGGCCCGGAAACGTCCGCGAACTCCAGAACGAGGTCCAGCGCTGCCTGATCCTATGCGGCGAGGACATTGAAATCCGGGAGGAACATCTGTCCGCGAAAATCAATCCGCGACCGGAACCGGCCAAAGGGGCGGATTTCAGTTTCTCCGAGGCCAAGTCGGAGTTCATTCGGAGGTTCCTGAACCAAGCCCTCCAGCGCTGCAATTACAACAAGGCCCGGACGGCGGAGGAGATCGGCCTCTCCCGCCAGGGGCTCTTCAAACTCTTGAAAAAGCACAGGATCGATGCCTCGCTGGGCAGACGGGCGGGTCCTGCCGCTGAGCGCTCGCCTCGCTCATCACCCTGAAGGGGCGACCCGAAATTGCCGATAGCGCCTGTCATCGCAAGGAGCGAAGCGACGCGGCGATCCGACCCAATGGGTCGTCCTGAACGAAGTGAAGGATCTCATTCAACCTCGGGATGTGTGGATGAGATCCCGCGAAAGACTCGGGACGACTCTTCGAGTCGGATTGCCACACTCCCTTCGGTCGTTCGCAATGACAAGAAAATCTGCAACTTCCCATTTCTATCGGCAATTTCGGGGCTTTTCGCCGTTTTGCTTTCAACCATCCTTTGTGCTACATTTTGAAAACCATGAGCGATCAAAAAGGAAAGGTCGTGGCCGTGACATGTCCCTGCTGTCAGTCCCTCCTTTGGGTGGAGGCCTCGACAGGCGGCGTGGTGAAGTCCGAGAAGGCGGCGGCGAAGAAGAAAGAATCGCTCGACGACCTTCTCCTCAAGGAGAAAAAGAAGAAGGACGGCTTCGCCACGAAATTCGAGGCGACGGCCGAACTCGAGAAAAAAAAGTTCGAGACGGCCAAAGAGAAGTTCGCGAAGGCCTTCGAGAAGCTGGACGACGAATAACGGAGATTCCCGAACGGACGGTGAATGTCCCGGGCATTCGCGGATAGAGGCCGAATTCTTTACCGAACTTTTTTCTTGATTTCAAAAAGATTGCCGTCATAATCGCTGATAAATGTCAGCTGGGAGTCTTCTTTTCGAATCTGGAGAATTTGGACGTCCAGGCGGCGGCATTTTTGAAGAAACGACGGCAGGTCGTCGACTTCCAGGCAAACATGCTGGATGGGCCTTCGGCTGCTTTTATATGCGCCGGAAATGAATATTTCGAAATGGGCATAATCGTTTAGGTAATTGATGACTATTAAATCGGAATTCACATCGAAGAGGGCTTGAGATAATGCCGCCGGCAGCGTTTTAGGCTCCGCTTTTTTCAGCCCCAGCAACTCCTCGAAGAATTTGTCCGCATTCCTTTCTGATCCCGAAACCAATCCGACATGTTTTACGTTCATTAAGCCCTCCGGCCCGAAACAAAAAGGGACTCCTGGATTTTTACTCCTCGTTGGGGCTGATAATGATTTTCATGGATTCTTTGCCCTCGATCACGAGGTGAAAACCTTTACCGATATCTTTTAAGGGAAGCCGGTGCGTGATCATGTCCTCCACTTCAATCGTTCCTTTTTTTAAAAGCTCTAGGGCCTCCGCGATATCTGGAGGTCCGCAATAATAGGACGTGAGAATTTTGATTTCTTTAGTCCAAAAATCATTAATGGGAACAGTCACTTGCTTCTCAGGTCCCGGAACGGCAAAAAATATGATGGAACCGCCCTTCTCCACACATTTCCAGGCCTGATCTACCGCGGAAAGAGCGGAGGTGCAGATAACCACCACGTCCGCCTTCTTGCCGTGTTCAGCCGTCAAATGCTCTAGAATATTATCCGCCGCATCAAGGGAGATGTCCGCGCCGACCTTTTTGGCGAATTTTAATCTCGATCCGTTCACATCCGTAGCCATGATCTTGCAGTTTTTTGTTTTGGCCAGTTTGATATGGAGGAGTCCGGACATCCCGCACCCCAAGACCAAGATCGTTTGGCCTTTCATTATTCCCGCCAGATGCTGAGCTCTGACCACGCACGCCAGCGGCTCAATGAAGGTGCTTTGATCATAGGTGATATTGTCCGGCAGCCGATAGGTCCCTTTTATGACCAGGATCTCCGGGACAAGAATATATTCGGCAAAACCGCCTGGCAGGCGTTCTTTGACATTTGAACAGACCGGATAGTGCCCGCGCTGACAGAAATCGCATTTCATGCAGGGCACTTTAGGGGCGATAAAAACCCTGTCTCCGGCCTTGAAGTGCGTTACGGATTCTCCGACTTCAACGACCTCCGCGCCGATTTCGTGCCCCTGGACGAGCGGCGCCCTGGGAAGCCTGTACCACTCAACGACATCGCTCCCGCATATTCCACAGGAGTGAATTTTGACGAGCATTTCTTTTGGGCCGGGCTTTGGAGTGGGGACTTCTTCGATCCTGATATCTTTGTTGTTGTGCCAAATGGAAACCTTCATTTTTTCAGAGATGTGATGGGCCAAAGGGGCTTCTCCCGTTTATACGCCCTCCGGCTTATTTTTGTTTTTCAAAGTCTGAAAAAGATCATAAGCCTTCGCCGGTGATTCTTTTCGATGAACCACGGCCCGCACGGCTTGGATCATGGCTATGGGGGCCTCTGATTGAAAGATATTCCGCCCCATATCGACGCCCGCGGCGCCTTCTTGAACCGCTCGGTAAGCCATAGTCAAGGCGTCCAGTTCTGGGATTTTTTTGCCTCCAGCCATGACAATGGGCACCGGGCAGGCAGCGCATACGGTCTCAAATCCTTCCTCAATATAATATGTCTTGATGTAATGGGCCCCCAGTTCGGCACATATCCTGGTGGCAAGCCTGAAGTAACGGGCATCGCGGACCATGTCCTTCCCAACGGCCGTCACCGCAAGCGTCGGAATGCCGTAACGGGTGCCGAGATCGACCATCCTGGTCATGTTGATGATCGACTCGCGCTCATGTTCGCCGCCGATAAAGACTTGCACGGCCATGGCACAAACATTCAGACGAATGGATTCCTCAATGTCGACGGCGATGTCCTCATTGGACAGATCCTTGAGTATGCTGGTCCCGCCGGAAACCCTGAGGACGATCGATTTTAACGTGGACGGCGGAACGAGACTCCGGAGAATTCCCCTCGTCAGCATAAGGCAGTCCGCATAAGGCACCAAAGGAAGAATGGTGAGATCGATTCGCTCTAACCCCGTGGTGGGTCCTTGAAAGTAACCATGATCGATCGCCAACATGACTGTCCGACCGGTCTCGGGAGCGAAGATCCGGGAAAGCCTGTTTTTGATCCCCCAATCCAATGCCTCGGATCCCTTCAGGAAAAATCTCTCCGTTTTTTGGGGGATGTCGGCAAAATATTTTTTCGCTTCCTTGATTTCGTCCGCGTCAGGCATTTTCTTCTCCTTGTCCAGGGTATGATGCTATGGGCTTTAAGAGAATCATCATCGAATGTGTCTTGGGCAAAAATATCACACTCAAGAAAGTCGGTCAAGGGTCGGGGCTCTTCCCAAGATTGCCGATAAAAATAGAAAGTAGTTAATTTTCTTGTCGGCGAGCGACCGAAGGGAGCGTGGCAAACTCCAAGATAAGAATCTTTTTTGGAGATCGCCACGTCATCACGCTCTCGCGTGATGGCTCGCGACGACTTCGTCGGATCGCCGCGTCCGGATCCTCCGTCCTCGCGATGACAGGCTCCTTCGGGAATTTCGAATCGTCAGCTTCCGGCCTGCGTCTCGTCCTCCCGGATTTTAGGGGCCATGGTGAATTTCGTGGCTCCGTAAAGCCCAAGAATGACGATCGCCGCGTAGTTGCCGATGGCCCAGGGGAGATAAGCGAAGACCTGGACGCCCAGCGCTCCGGTGATATAAACCCCGGCCATGCTCCAAGGGACGAGCGGGACGATGATTCCGCCGCATTCGTCGATGATCCGCGACAGGTTCTTGGCCGCCAGGCCTTTCTTTTTATAGGCCGGCGAGAGAAGATCGCCCGGCAGGATCACGGCGAGGTAAGAGCTGCCCGTGACCAGCGCCGTCACGAGGCACGAGCCGATGGTCACGGCGACGAGATTCCAGACCTTGTCGGCCGTCTTCATCACCCGCTCGAGGATGATCCCCAGCAGTCCCGTTTTCTGCATGATGCCGCCGAAGCTGAAGGCGGTGAAGGCGACGAGCTGCGTCTCCATCATGCTCATCAGCCCGCCCCGCGTCAGGAGCCTGTCCACGGCCTCGACGCCGGTATGGGCGGGATAGCCCGTGTTCACGGCTTGGGCGATCTGGACCAACGACTCCTTTTGGAAGATGACGGCCAGGGCGGCCGCGACGAGCGAGGACACGAGCATGCCCGGGATCGTCGGCCGCTTGGTGAAGGCCAGGTAGAAGACGATCAGCATGGGCAGGAGGAGCAGGACGTTGAACCGGAAATTTTTTTTGAGCGTGTCCAGGATGAGGGTCATGGTCGCGGATTCCGCCGATCCGGTCTGATACTTCAGGCCGACGAAGAAATAGACGATCAGGCTGAGCAGCCAGCCGGGCACGGCCGACCACATCATGTGCTTGATGTGATCGAAAAGGTTGGCCCCGGCCGTGACCGCGGCCAGGTTCGGGATATCGGAGAAGGGGGACATCTTATCGCCGAAATAGGCCCCGCAGACGATCGCCCCGGCGGCCATCCCCAGCGGGATGTTGAGCCCCATGGCGATCCCGATGAAGGCCACGCCGACGGTCCCGACTGTGCCCCAGGACGTGCCGGTGGCCAGGGCGGTGATGCTGCAGACGAGACAGGCCGTCACCAGGAAGAATTTCGGCGAGATGAGCTTCAGCCCGTAATAAACGACCATGGGGATGGTCCCGCTGGCCATCCAGGATCCGATGAGCACGCCCACGGTCAGCATGATCAGGATAGCGGGCATGGCTTTGTGGATGCTGTCCACGATCCCCCGCTCCATGTCCTTCCAGCTGAACTTCAGGATGACTCCCAGGCATCCGGTCAGGAAGGCGGCGCAGACGAGAAGCACCTGCGGCCGGATCTTATAGACGCCGTAGCCGACTCCGAGGAGCAGGCCCATGGCGATGAGGGGCAGGAGGGCGACGGCCAGGGAAGGTTTTTTGGGGGATGGGGGATTCCGTGTCTCGTTCGAGATATCCATGAGAGGACCTCCTTCCCGGTGTGCCGGCGATAAAATTATCATGACCGGAGCGCATTTACAAGGACATCCGGAACGGATAAAATAAAAGCCAAAAGCCGATGCCCACGTTCGAGGACGAATTCCGGCGCTTCTTCCCCATCGCCCGAATATTGGGCCGGGCCTCCCTCCTCGGTAAAAAACTCGTCGTCCGGGGGGCGGATAACTTCGTCCGGGACGGCCCGTCCATTATCGTCGGCAACCACTGCGGAAGCTTCAAGGACGTGGCCGTGATCGCCCTGACCGCGCCCCGGCCGTTCTTTTTCACGGCCAACAAGCAGATCTTCAGCCGGGAGGAGCTCAGCTTCCTCGTCCGGAAGCACCTCAAGCGGCATCTGGGGCGATCCGGTCTCCTCCTCAATTTCCTGCTCAACCCTTTGTATTTTCTTTTCATTCGTTTTGTCGCCTCGAACGTGGCCAAGGTCGGGACCATCCCCGTCGATCTGTACAGCCACGGGAAACGCCAGGCCGTCGAGCGCTGTCAGGACTATCTCAAAGCCGGGCGAATCATCGTCGCCCTTCAGGGGCGGGGCCGGGTCGTCCCCGAGGACCCCAATCCCTATGTTAAAAGCTTCGGCCGAGGGATGTCGATCGTCGCCTACAACATGCAGGAGCAATACGGGCTGAGCGTCCCCGTGACCCCTCTAGCCATCTATGGGACCCAGCTTCCCTTCCTCATTCCGGGCAAGGTCCTGGTGAACGTTGGGAAACCGATGTTCATCGCCGACCATCTCGGGGGGGGAATGGAGGCCTCCGTCGAACGTTTCAAGGCCGCCATGGAATCGGCCGTCAACCAGCTCTTCCTGGAGCTCATCCGGGCTTAAGGAGTCATCCGTCATGAAGACAAAGTCCATCGTCCTGGCCTTGGTTCTGTCCGCGCTGGTCGCTTGCGGCGGAGCGGAAAAGGCGCCTGTGATCTATATCGCCAAGGATGCTTCTGCGCTCGAGCGGTTCGGGGCGGCGGAGTTGAGACGCTATGTCTACCTTTGCTCCGGCGAACTCGCCTCCCTTGTCCCGATCAGCTCTCTTGAGGATGTGAAAAGAGCCGGCATCATCCTATCCTTCAAGGAACGGATCCTTCCGGTCTCGGCGGCGAAAGACTCCGCCATCGAAAGCATTGCGCCCGACAAGTTCCCCAAGCTCTATCCCGAAGAATACTGGCTGCGGACGCTCAAGCGGAAACAGGGCGAGACGAAATATCTCCTGATCTCCTACGGCGAGGGGGCCGCGGTCCTTTACGGCGTCTACGCCTTCGCCGAAAAGCTCGGCGTCCGTTTTTATCTGGACGGCGACGTCGTCCCCGAAGACAGGGCCGAGTTCAGGATCCCGGACATCGACGAAACGTCGCGGCCGCTTTTCAAGCTGCGGGGCATCCAGCCGTTCCACGATTTCGCCGAGGGACCGGACTGGTGGAACGAGGATACATACAAGGCCATCCTCGGCCAGCTGCCCAAGCTGCGGATGAATTTCTTCGGACTGCACACCTACCCGGAAAAGAATCCCAACGCCGAGCCCACGGTCTGGATCGGCCGGCCCGGTGATTTCGACACGGACGGCCGGGTGACCTTCAGCTATCCGTCGAGCTACCAGAACACGCTCCGGTCCAATCCCTGGTCCCACAACTGGGGCTATCAGCCCAAGAAGACCGGTGATTTCCATTTTGGGGCCGGGGAGCTGTTCGAAAGCGACGATTACGGCCCGGAGATCATGGCCGGTCTGATGCCCGAGCCGACGACGCCCGATCAATCCAACGAGCTCTTCAACAGAACGGCCGTCTTGTTGCGGAGCGCCTTCGCCTTCGCCCGCCGTCTGGGCATCAAGACCTGCGTCGGGACGGAGACGCCCCTCACCGTTCCGGCCCTCGTCCAGGAGCGGTTGAAGAACGCCGGCCGGAATCCCAAGGACCCGGAAGTCGTCAAGGAATTGTACAAGGGAATGTTCCAACGGATCGCCGCGGCCATGCCGCTCGACTTTTACTGGTTCTGGACGAGCGAGAACTGGACGTGGTCGGACGCGAGCGACGAGGCCATCAAGGCCGTGACCACGGACCTGGATATGGCTGTTCAAGCGGCGGATGAGCTGGGGAAGCCGTTCGAACTGGCGACCTGCGGCTGGGTCCTCGGCCCGCCCAGCCAACGGACGCTCTTCGACGAGGTCCTGCCGAAAAAGGTCGCGGCGAGCACGATCAACCGGGAAGTGGGGAAGGCGCCGGTCGATCCCAATTTCGCCCGGATCGAAAAGCGGTCCAAATGGGCCATCCCCTGGCTCGAGGACGATCCCTCGCTCACCTCGCCCCAGCTTTGGGTCGGCCGGATGCGCCGCGACGCCGTGGACGCGCTCAGATACGGCTGCGACGGACTGATGGGCATCCACTGGCGGACGCGGATCCTGTCGCCCAATGTGCTGGCCCTGGCCTGGGCGGCTTGGGACCAGACCTGGAACACGTTGCCGACCGGTTTTAAGGACCTGGTCGGCCCCATCAACGGTCAATATGTGAGCTTCGCCGGTCAGGCCATCTCGGGGGCGAAGGAAGAGGCGATCTACAAGGACATCCGCGACAGGACGTACGGATATCATCTGCTCGTGCCCGACGGGACCTATAAGGTCACCCTCAAGTTCTGCGAGGGGGAATTCAACCGCAAGGGCGCCCGGGTCTTTGACGTGATCATCCAGGGAAAGAAGGTCGCCGAAAAGCTGGATATCTTCGAGCGGGCGGGACGGGACAAAGCGCTCGACCTCGCCTTCAAGAACATAGATGTCGGCGGAGGCCGTCTGGCGATCGATTTCGGCGACCGCATCCATTACCCGTCGATGGCGGGGTTCGTAATCGAGGGCAAGACGAAGACAGGTGAAAAATATCTCCAGAAGATCAATTGCGGCGGTCCCAAAGTGCTTGATTATGAAGCGGATTGGCCGGAGACGCCGCGGTTTCTCGCCGCCGGCGATTTTTATCTCGACTGGGCCAAGAACCAGTTCGGTCGGGCGGCCGACCGGGAAATCGCCGACATCTTCACCCGGATCGATGGAAAGCTGCCTATCCCCGTGAACTGGACGAATGGTCCGGGCGGCATCGCTCCCGACAAGCGGCCCTGGGCCGAGGTCGAGAAGGCCTTCGGGTTCGTCAGCGAGCTGGCCGCGCTCCGGCCGCGCCTCAGCGGAAAGGGCTTTCTCGAGCGCTTCGACTACTGGCTGAAGAATTTCGAATACATGAGAGAGATCGCCCATTATCAGTGTCTCTGGGCCGAGTTCAACGGCGTCCTCGAAAAGGCTAAGGCCGAAAAGGACCCGAACAAAAAAGAGGGTCTCGTCCAGGAATCGCTCCTCCCGCTCCGCGTCCGGATGGTCGATTCTCTGCGGGCGATCTTCGGCTGTCTCCTGGCCACGGTCGGCAACACCGGCGAGCTCGGGACGATCGCCAACTGGGAACAGCACAATCTGCCCGGTTCGATCGAGAAGCCGGGCGAGGAGATCAAGAAATTATTGAACGCGGATCTGCCGCCGAGGGCGCGGCTGTCGAACGCATATGAAGGCACTCTGCGGATCGTCGTGCCCTCGGTCCGGACGAGCCTCGAGGCCGGCGAGAACCTGACCCTGAAGGTCATCATTCTGGCCCAGGATCCGCCCCAGGACGCGGCGCTCCATTGGAGAGAATTGGGGAAGGGGAAGTTCCAGGCGGTTCCGCTCCGGAAGATCGCCCGCGGCGTCTATTCCGTGATCGTCCCGGCGGTCGACAAGGACATCGAATATTACATTCAGGCGCGCGCCGGCGGGCAGGACGTCGTCTACCCCGTCACGGCGCCGGCGCTCAATCAGACCGTGGTCATCATCCCCAGATCGTGAAAAGAGCGGATCCAGGCCGACACAAAATAAAGAAAACGCGGGTGACGCCGATCGGGCGCCCGGCCGGCCTTGCCTTTAGCTTTTCAACCAGCGGCGCTCGATCTCTTCGAGCGTCCGGCCCTTCGTCTCCGGCAGGACGAACCATATGAAGAGGAAGTCGACGACGCACATTCCCGCGTAGAGCCAGAAGGCGAACGATTCGTGGAGTTTGTCGGCGATCACCGGGAACGTCAGCGACACGGCGAAGTCCGCGGCCCAGAGGGCGACCGTGGCGATGGCCATGGCCTGGCCCCGGATGCGCGTTGGGAAGATCTCGGCGATGACGACCCAGACGATGGGCCCCATGGCCATGGCGAAGAAAGCGACGTAGAGAAGGGTGAAGACGAGGACTAGCCCGCCCGAAAAGAGCTGGAACTTGAAGGCCGCGCCGAGGAGGATGAACGAGACGCCCATGCCCCCGCAGGCCGTCAGCAGGAGCGGCTTGCGGCCGATCCGGTCGACGAGGGCGATGGCCACGATCGTGAAGAGGACGTTGACGATCCCGACGATCGTCGATTGGAGAATGGCCGCCCCCCGGGCCAGTCCCGCGGTCTCGAAAAACCGGGGCGAGTAATAGATCACGGCGTTGATGCCGGTGATCTGCTGGAAGACGGCAAGGAACACGCCGACGAGAAGGGCCGTCCGGAAACCCGGCTTGAACAGCTCGGACAGCCGGCCTTGTTCGAGGGACAGCGTGTCCTTGATGCTCAGGACCTCGGCCGCCGCTGCCTCGGCCGTGTTGATCCGGGTCAGGACCTCACGGGCTTCCTCCTCCCGGCCCTGTTTGACCAGCCAGCGGGGGCTTTCCGGAACGCGCAGGACGAGGCCGAAAAAGATGACCGCGGGGACGGTCCCCGCGGCGAACATCCAGCGCCAGTTCGACGGCCCCGCTCCGACGAGGATCCAGTTGACGAAATAGGCCAGAAGGATGCCGCTGACGATGGTCATCTGGTTGATCGAGACGAGGGCGCCCCGCATCCGGGCCGGGGCGATCTCCGAAATGTAGAGCGGGCAGACGAGCGAGGCCGATCCGATGGCCAAGCCGCCGATGAAGCGGAACACGAGAAACTGGTTCAGGTTCTGGGGGACGGCGCAGCCGACGGCCGAGACGAAGAACAGGACGGCCGAGATGAGCAGGAAGCGCTTCCGGCCGAGCCGGTCGCTGGCGACGCCGGCGATCCAGGTCCCGGCCATGCAGCCGACGAGGACGATGCTGACGGCCAGTCCTTCACCGAACGAGGTCAGGGCGAACCGATCCTTGAGGAAGCGGGTCGCGCCGGCGATGATGGCCGTGTCGAAGCCGAAGAGAAGGCCGCCGATGGCCGCGATGATGGAGACATAGATGACATAGGCTTTACGGTTCATCATGGGACTGCCTCGCTATGGGGATACGCCTCGAACTCAGAAATTCCGGTCCATGCCTCCATTTATCTTGTGCCGTGGAATTCGCGGAAGGCGTCGAACATGGCCGCGACGTTCGCGATCGGAACGTTCGCCTGGATGTTGTGGACTGCGTTGAAGATGAAGCCGCCGCCCCGGCCGAAGATCTCACAGCGGCGGAAGACCTCCTCGCGCACGGCGGTCGGCGGTCCGAACATCAGGGTCTTCTGCGTGTCCATGCCGCCGCCCCAGAAGACGAGGTCGGATCCGAATTCGGCCTTAAGTGCTGCGGGGTCCATCCCGGCGGCCGAGCACTGGACCGGGTTGAGGATATCGAACCCCGATTCGATGATCGCGGGGATAAGCGTCTTGACCGCGCCGCAGGAGTGCTTGAACGTCTTCCAGGCCGTGTATTTGTGGATCCAGGCGTTGACCTGCTTGTAATACGGCGCGTAGAGGGAACGGAATGTATCGGCCGAGCAAAAGGTGGACTGCTGGGTGCCGAAATCCGTTCCGCAGACGAAGACGGCCTGGACCCGGTCTCCGACCCGGGCGGCGATCTTCTCCAGATTGGCCAGGGCGATCTCGGTCTGCTTTTCGAAGATCGCATGGACATAGGACGTCCGGGTCAGGGTCGAGACGTACCATTCCTCGATGTCGCGGATGCCCTTGGGATATTTGAGGAACGGCGCCGGGACGAGGGCGATGTCGCCGAAGGCCAGTCCGCCGAAGGTGGCGATGACCGCCCGCCCGGTTTGGGCGGCGGCTCTTGCGGCCTCGTCGAAATAATCGAGGTCGCGGTCCGAGATCGGACCGAACTCTTCCAGGTTATCGGCTGGGTCGAGCTTGGCGTCGTCGATTGGTCCCTGGCGGACGATGGTGTCGAAAAAGAACCCGTCTTTGGGCAGGCGGGCCGAGGGCGGCGCGAAGAGGTCGCCCTTGGGATGGACGAGCGTGTCGCCGTTCGCGTCCTTGGTCGTCTTGAAATGGCCCGAGACGAGGACCTCGAGGCCGTTGTCCAATCGCCACGGCGTCCAGGCCTCGTTGCGGAAGCCGAACATCGTCTCCGCTGCGAAGACGCCCTCGACGTCGAGGCCGAGGACGCGCTGCAGGTCGTCCTCGATCAGGCCGAGCATCTGATAGGGCTCGTGGACTTTGACCAGGCGCTTCTCCAGGCCGTAATGATGACGGAGGGCGTGAACGATGGCGACGTGCATGCCCGTGACCGCCGTCCCGCCGAAATCCATCGGGATCCGGTCGGGCTCCTTATGGTTGAGCGCCCGGAGGACCCGTTCTTTACTGGTCATGAATCACCTTGAGACAAGACCTACGTGTTTCTCAGCTTACTTATTTTTGGCCGCCTTTGCAAAAGGAAATCGAGGGCCTATTCGCGGCGGATTTCATGTTCCAACTCACACGTGAGGAGTGGAACCTCCTTGACTTGCCGCAAGCCGGGCGATATCATCCGGCGTGTCAGGGAGGGCAATTTACAGGCTGGGATAAAGAATAATGTCCGAAAATCTGATTGAGCGTTACTTGACCGACATGGGGGAAGTCCGGCGTACAGGATCTAACGTGCCGGAGACTTCCTTCTATCCGGCGTTGGAACGGCTGCTCTCAGACATCGGCAAGACCCTTTCCCCCAAAGTCCGCTGCGTCATCAACCTTGCTGTAGGCGGTCACCGAAATGATACTGGAAAGGGCCAGGTTGGGATTGGGGAGGTATGTCTGCTGATCAATTCAACCCCGAGATAGGATCATGTACTATTTCACTGCCGACGAGCACTATGGGCATAAGAATATCATCCGGTATTGCCGCCGTCCCTTTTCGACCGTGGAGGAAATGGACCGCGAATTGATACGTCGTCATAACGAGGCGGTGAGAGAGGGAGATGTCGTTATTCATGCAGGGGATTTCGCGTTTAACGGCAAGGAAAGAGCCCGGTTATACCTGGCGGAGCTCAAAGGACAACATATCTTCCTGCGGGGGAGCCATGATCACTGGCTTGACGGGACCGCGCACGAGATATGGCAGGAAACCATTGATGGGCAGTATGTCGTCGTTTGCCATTATGGGATGAGAGTGTGGCCTCGTTCACACTACAACAGCTGGCAGCTTTATGGTCACTCGCATGGCCTGCTCGAACCGATCGGGAAGCAGTGGGATATCGGTGTCGACAACAACGATTTCTATCCGCTGTCTTTCGATAAAATCCGGGCGATCATGCGAGAACGTCCCGATAATCCT
>Ga0315288_10005649_pt1 | contig 15899 bp, 13 predicted proteins | sample YL17G11_20_MG_FD_203454 | JGI IMG/M metagenome (GOLD analysis project Ga0315288, IMG submission 203454) | Sediment microbial communities from Yellowstone Lake, YNP, Wyoming, USA - YL17G11_20 | ecosystem: Environmental > Aquatic > Freshwater > Lake > Sediment | place: USA: Wyoming | collected...
ACGGTCCAGCTCCATCATATCGATGGCAATCCAAATAATAATAATCCTCGGAACCTTGCGGTTCTCTGTCTTGATCATCACGATGAAGCAACAAGGAGGGTCGGTATTGGCCGCCAACTTACGCCGCGTTTAATCAGAAGGTATATGGATACTTGGCTACGAAAAGTCCAATCTCGCCATTCATCAAAAGCAAGAGCCGGAACTCGCTCAATCACAAAATGCAGCCATGAGACAATATTAGATGCCCTTGCATCTCACGAGATACGCAAAGCAAGTTCCAATTTCATGAGAACAACTTGGGATAAAACACTTAGACTACTAACAACGCTGGAACCCTTCACGGACTTTCGCTATGGCAACGAATCGCGAATGGAAATACTTGATGCCTTGAGTTGCTTGGCTGACCGAACAAGGAGCGGTATGACATACGAGGTCGCCAATAGAATCGTACAACTTACTAATTCGATATTGCCTATCTTCACTCTCAAAGGGCCCGCCCACAAGAGAATAAAAGAAAGGGATATCGTACTATTTCGACAGGCCGTTGATATAGGTTCAAAAATCGCATATGATGCTACAAAATATTTGCGTGATCTTCGCATAGCAGCAACTGGAGCAGAAATGCTATGGACCGTATTGCGCTTCGCTAACGTGAATAAGCTCAATGACCTAAAAAAAGAGGCCATCAACGAATTCCGTTCGTTGGAGAATATTGCAGATAAAATAGGTTTCGACGATGGCAAGAGGTGGTTTGAATTTGGGCGCTTGGATGCCCTGGGATTGAACAAGGGCCATTCGTCACGTTTTCCCTCAGATGTTGCCGCAAAGCTCCTGCAACGAAGAGGCTATCGATGAATGGAATTATAGAAGGAGCAGGCTATTTTTTATGCGATGAATTTATTGCTAGTGATAAAATGAGCGATGGCATATCACTATGAAGCAGCGTAAGTGGGTTTCGGCCAATCAACTTGACAGTTGGGCATCAAGGGCTGATGCTAAATCGCGTCTGCCAGAACTTATCCGGCGTTTGATACATGCGACAGTAGAAGCCGCTAACTTAGAGCACGTAAACTTTCCAGCCGGGGAGGAAATACATCGACCCGGTTATGACGGAGAAACAAACGTTCGGCAAGGAAACGCCAAGGTTCCCGAGGGAATTACGTATTGGGAACTCGGGACAGATAAAAATATAAAGAGGAAACTCGACGAAGACTTTCAAACGCGATTAAAAAGTCGCGGCCCCGGGAACTTCGGAAAAGTCACCTATATCGCAATTACGCCCCGGGACTTCCAAAACAAAAAGCAATGGGCCGAAGAGAAAAATAAGCTAGGGCAGTGGCGAGAGGTTCGCGTCTATGACTCGGATGATATCGAGCAATGGCTAGAGATGGCGCCGGGTGTGTCATTATGGCTTTCGTTGTATGTTTCGGTCTCTCCAATAGGCTTGGTGGATCTATCCAGGCATTGGCAGAATTTACAGGATTGCTTAAAGCAAAAGCTGCCAAGCAAAGCACTGCTTGTAAGTCGCAAAAGGACTACAGAGTCCTTCAAGGAATGGTTGGATAGCGCATCGAACGTATTGACTGTTTACGGCCAATCGCTGCAGGAAGTGGTAGATGTATTTGCTGCGTGGGTTGACTCACTCCCCGAGGCCGAACAGGCCGCCATCGTCAGTCGTACAATCATTGTAGAAAAAGCAGACGCTTGGCGAGAGCTGATCGATTCGGAACAACGGCTAGTATTAATCTGTGCTGAACAACTGGAGCCTAACGAGGGGATGATTGCAGAAGCACGTCGCAAAGGTCATCATATTCTGGTGCCCATCTCTTCGGTTCGAGCCTTGGGAGAAGAAAAGCTCCGGCTTGAGAGAATGGATCGGCTAGAGCTAGAAAGAATTCTGCATGAAGCCGGTTTATCGGAACGGGAGGCCCATTCATTAGCACAACAATCAGGCGGGTCGTTCACGATTCTCAAGCGTAGATTTTCATCTTTCCCAAGCCTTACGGTGCCCAAATGGGGAAGGCCTGAAGAAATACATGGTCTGGCTCCGCTGCTCCTTGCCGGAGCCTGGACAGATGATTCTCCTGCTGATCACGAAATAGTAAGTACGATTGCTTCCCGCCCTTACTCTGAAATTTTAAGGATTGTCAATCGTTGGCGATCCGAGACTGATGCGCCTGTAAGATGGGCCAACGGAGTATGGGAATTCGTTTCGCCCCTGGACGCCTGGGCTTTTCTTAACCCAGCGCTGAATTCTAGTCATCTGGATGCATTTGAAAATGCCGCACGTAATGTGCTCAGTGCAGATAATCCGAAATATGAATTGCCGGCGGAGGAACGTTGGCGTGCGAGCATATTTGGAAAAAAGTTTGCCCACTCGAACGAACTCAGGCAAGCTCTCATACGAACATTAGCGCTGCTCGGAACACAGGATTCCTCTGCGCAAGTAGCTGATACGATTTCCCTTCAGACTAGGATTAACCGTGTTGTGCGGGGGATTCTGCCTAAAGATGCTAGATGGCAGAGATGGGCTTCACTTGGATCGCTACTTCCTCTAATTGCAGAAGCCGCGCCCGAAGAGTTTCTCGCAGCGATAGAGTCTGTAGTTAGTACCAAGCAAGAAGAAATACTGGCCCTCTTTGCCCAAGAAAAGATGGGGCAAGCCGAACACACCAATCTTTTGTGGGCTTTAGAGAGGGTAGCGTGGTCGCCGGAATTCCTTCCGCGAGTCTCCCTTGTACTAGGGAGGCTAGCCGAGTTGGATCCAGGCGGACAATTATCGAATAGACCCCAGAAAAGCTTACGTGACATTTTTTTTTCGTGGATGCCTCACACCGCCGCCCCGTATGAAAGACGAATAGAGACGATAGAGCTATTACTGAACCAGCACGAAATCGTCGGTTGGAAGCTATTGCTCGATTTGCTTCCGAGAGGCACGGGAAGCATCCTCATACACGCTACTCCGGAATGGCGGTTTTGGGCGGAGGGCTGGGAGAGGGGCGTGACCCATGATGAGTACTTACGTACCCTTAAGGCATTGATTAAGTTGGCCGTATCGACCTCTACAAATAAGCCGGATAAATGGCTTGACCTAATAGAGTATCTTGCCCGTTTCCCCCGCGACGAATGCGAGAAGGCAGTGCACGCGCTGGAGCTCGCAGCAGGATCGGCCCTCGCTGAGGATTTGCGCTTGAAGCTATGGCATACTCTGCGTGAGGAAGTGCAGAAATTTCGAACGTTATCTGATACTAAATGGGCATTGCCGACAACAATAGTAGCGTGCCTTGAGGCAATCCGCGATGGTTTCCAACCGAAAGACACAGTCGAGTTAGCTGGTCCACTGTTCAACCGGGATTGGAATGCTTTCAGAGACAAGTCGCTTTCTTGGGAACAACGGGCAGAGCTTTTACGGCAAACACGTGCCACGGCGGTACGGGACATTCTAGTGGGACGTGGATTTGCTGGCATCATTCAGCTCGCGCGCAACGTTCAGAATGTACAAAGCGTAGGATTCATTTTTGCAGAAATAACTGGAGTTGAATACGAGACGCAGGTTCTCCCAGCCCTCCTGTGTCATAGTGAGAAAAGAATAAGAGAATTCGCTTGTGCGTATGCTGCCTACCGCATCCATGCTAATGGGCGAGATTGGGCAGAGGCCCTTCCATTCGTAGAATGGAGTCTGGACGAAGCCATTTCTTTTGCCCTAAGAATGCCAATTGATAAACGGACCTGGAGCTTTGTTGAACAGCTTGGCGAGCAGGCCGCGAAAATATACTGGGACCAAGTAGAGGACTTTTACACGGACCTTCCACCGGAAGAAATAGAAATAGCTGCGCTTAAGCTCATAGCTACTGGACGCCCCTTTTCGGCAATTGATTTGCTGGCAATTGCAGTCAGCCAGAAGTCCGCGCTTGCGCCCGCCACCATTCTAACTCTCCTCAATATGGCACTAGCGGTGCCACAAGAAGCAGGAGACAGGACACTCGATCGGTACAATATACTAATTCTTCTTGAAAAACTGCAGCTTTCCTTAGAGGCGGATGATACAAGACTGATGCGTCTCGAATGGCTTTTGTTGCCAATGATTGATATGCATTCTTACCTACCATCAACACTGCATAAGTTGCTAGCTCGAGACCCGGGATTCTTCATTGAACTCCTAACCTTACTTTATTTGCCACACCATCGTGCTGATTTAGAAGAGGCTCCACAAGAAAAACCAGAAGTTAGTGAGTTCAAACGTCGCCAAGGGGAACGGGCCTGGCAACTGCTGCATGGCTGGCAACGCATACCTGGCAGCCAAGACGACGGGACGGTCGATGCCCATCAACTGCGTACATGGGTCATGTCGGCAAGAGAGAAAGCTACACAAGTCGATCGATTAGAGGTCTGCGATATCACACTAGGTGAGGTTTTCGCTTACGCTCCTGGCGAGCGCGACGGGAGTTGGCCTTGCATTCCTGTGTGCGAAGTCGTTGAGGAAGTCAAGTCCGCAGAGTTGGACAAGGGATTTATTATCGGAATTTTCAATAAGCGAGGGATCGTCTCAAAATCGCTAGGAGAAGGGGGAGGGCAAGAGCGTGAGCTAGCGGCGAAATTCAAAACCTACGCTGAAGCATACCAAGACAGATACCCACGAACAGCTGCGGCTCTAATGCACATCTCTGGTGAATACACAAAAGAAGCGAAGGTTGAAGATGCGAGGGTAGAAGCAGAGAAATAGAATCTATTTTGCTGTAAGATTGCAGATCATTTCGTGTGGTCATGACGTGACCAAAACCGCTCGACATGCTTCATCTTTTATGTATTTAGCCCTGAGACCATGATAAAATAGTATGAGGTTGGCTTATTCCGTTTCATAGGTTAGCCCACTTCAAAGAGCTGCCTCGATAAGAGGTCCGGCAAAAAGCCTCTAAACGACCAACGGCTGAGCAAATTTCTGTCAGTACTGGCTCACCCGACGCCCGAGAACATGCGCCTGGCGGCCGGCAAGCTGGGCGAGATCCTAGGTTCAACACGACAAAAAGTTGACAGCATCGTTGAGGCACCCATGACTTCATTGCCTCTATCCCCTTTGATATTAGCGCATTAGAGAGCGCTTCGATAAATGAAGCATCGGACTGTGGATCCGATGGTTGGGGGTTCAAATCCCCTCACTCACCCCATTTTATTCCCTTTATTATCAATCATTTTCCCTGATTTTTGATTTTAGCCTGAGTCACTTAAACTGAGCCGATTTAACCGATTTTGTCCTCAATTTGTCCACACGGATTTTATAAATGAGGGGACGATTTCAGATTTCAGCACATACTACTTAAATCGTGTCTATACAGAGTTAGGGTGGATTATTTACATCCTTGTATGTTTAGATTATCCTTTTTGCGAGGAGGAAATAAAAAATGAAAAAGTCGGTCATTATTTTATTCGTTCTCTTTCTATTTTCCCATTGTGCAGAATATGGAATCTTTGAAGAAAGGCACAAAGCAGAGCCCCCGGTTCAAACATCCCAGGAAGAACCACCGTACAAAATTATCATGGTTAAACATCCGGACTGGAACCTCCCTGCAACTGATCCGAATTCTGTTGTCATTTATGAAGGATTTATGCCTCTCGATGATAAATTCTTTACTATCGCCAAAATTGGAACAATTGAGTTTGGCGGTCTTTATGACGCCGAGGAATTGAAAAGAGAGCTAAAATTGAAGGCGGCGGAAATCGGAGGACATGCCCTAATAATGGAGGACATAAAAACTGAAAGCAAAGAGGTTGGCGGAGGGATAACAGCAAAATCTTTTCCTCAATATTTCTGGTGGTATTATCCGGGTGAAGGATTAAAACGGGAGTATACGGGCACCGAGTATTATGCCTTTGAGCTGCCGAAACAAACAATCACGAGTTACACTCGAATTTATTCCGTCGTTAAATTCATTAGAAAAATGGATAATGAAATACGGTCTTCATTTAAAAAAGCTCTCCGATCTGGAATGGAAGAAACAATTAGAAAAATGGCCAAATATACGGGGGAAACAGAGGAAACAATTTGGGAACGTTGGAAAGCAACGTTAGATATTTTATGTGAAGATTATCCTTTTGCGACCCCGAAAGGGGTCTTTCAGATATTGGCAGAAAAGATCGAGAAGGGAGATATCAAGAAGGGAGATGCAATTAGTTTTGGACAAGGTTTTATACAAGCCTTTAAGCTATCTCAAGAGGAAAGCGTTGACAAAATTTTCCGAATTTACGAACAAACGTACAAAGAAAAATACCCTTTAGCTGATAAAGATGAATTTGCGATGTTGATGATGAAAACGGATGAAAATGGTGAATTTCTTTATACGTTCGAAGAGGCGATGAAAATCTCCCACCAGAGAAAAAAGGAAGTCTCGGCGGCACATCAAACGAAAAAATAATTTCTCCTTAATCAGAAATCGTGAATCTGGTCTAAAAGAGAATAATTTAGCTCAAGGCTGAAGGCCTTAGTGAAGGCAGGGAGGTCTGCTCTTTTACTTAAATTTCGCGCCTGGAGGCCCCATAGGGCTTACGATTCCCCTTTCCCGCATTTCGCCAGGCCCCCGCGCGCCTCAGAGTGTCCGACCGGCCCCCAAAGGCCCCCGGATGGCCCCGCTTCACTTCCAGCCCGATGGCTTCTTGATACTTGATCTTGGCCATGAGAATTATTCCCGCCTTGGTGAGTCCTCGGCTATTCTATGGCGCTCCAGATAACCTTACCGTCCGGCCCCAATAAAATCAGAGAAGATTCAGGGTATTCGATTGTCTTTCCATCCGACGATAGCCCCACAACCTTCCCCGCCACAAAACGCTCCTTGCCGTTTTCATCATAGAGCGTCAGCGACGGGTCATCTGCGAATATGCCCAGCCCGATGCGCGTCTCGCCGTTTTCGTCATCCAGCGACAGCCATGAGCCAAATCCGGTCACTAACAAACTGGCGCGCTCCTTGCCGTTTTTGTCTTCCAGCACGAATTTATTAGCTCGAATCTCCTTGGCCGTTCTCGCTACTTGTGTCCGTGCCCGAAAAGCCGTTGTCTCAAAAACTGCGGGGACGATTAAGCCCCCAGCTAAAAGCAGAATCGCGGCCAGCAGCCAGCGGTTGCGCCGCTTCTGACGCCCCAGCTCTCGCTCCACGTTCTCCAAACGGTCTTCAATGATCATCATGTTATTTCCCCTTTCTTTCGGCGCGCCCGGCCCGCCTGGTAAATGGATTTTCCCATGACATGTTTTCCTTTCAATCTCAAAATGTCCGAGACATTTAAGGGCAAGCTCTCCAATGCCCTTTTTTTGGGCCTGGGGGCCTATTGCAGGGCTTATTTTACCCCAAACTGGCACACCCCTTATGACCCTACGGGCAATTTTGACGATATTCACGTTTCCCCCATATAAAGGGCCGCCCCACCGTCCGGCCCCCAAAGGCCCCGGGACGGCCCCAGGGACTCAAAACATACCTGTAAAAACGCCCGTAGAGGCACGAACTCACCGTCCCCCGTGTCCCAGGCAGGGGTCGAAAGTGTCAAAATTGAGCTTATTCGGCGATCCTCCCATATAAACGGCCCTCTGAGAAGCCCTACAATCGAAAAGCTCAAGCGCGCCCTAGCTAACCGGGCCGCTAGCGATAAATCAGCAGGATCAGGACCCGGACGGCTTGCCTGTATTCAGGCGCTGCTTGCCTGCATTGCCGGCAACCCGCTTTTGCTGTTATTGCCTGTATTATCAGGACCCCGACCCCTTTTTATGGCGTCGGAAAATTTCCGGCCCAGGCATGATAAATGTTAGGGTTTGCTAGTATTGTAGGCGGCGGGATTTCAAGTCCCGACATGCTCTTTGAGTGCTGATCTTCGCGGCGATTGACACCGCCGCGCTACAGGAAGTATATTGCCAGTGTGGTTAAGAGGGGCGCTTCATTCAGGCCGGACTTCCCGCGCCGCGTCAGCTGATCCTGGACAAGGGGAAGGACTTGAATAAATTCTACCAGCTGATAAAGAAGGGGTGAACATGGAAAACACGCTTTACTACGGCGACAACCTGGACATCCTGAAAAGATACATTTCCGACGAAAGCATAGACCTGGTCTATCTTGATCCACCGTTCAAGAGCAACCAGAATTACAACGTCCTTTTCAAAGAGAAAAACGGAAGCCAGGCGGCCTCACAAATTCGAGCCTTCGAAGATACCTGGACATGGGGCCAAGATGACGAAGCGGTCTTTGCCGACCTGGTAACGAAGGGCGGGAAGGTCGCCGATTGCCTTCAGGCCTTCCGAACATTCATGGGGCCGTGCGATATGCTGGCCTACTTAGTCATGATGGCCCCCAGGCTGGCAGAGCTCCGGCGAGTGATGAAGCCGACGGCGAGCATATACCTTCACTGCGACCCAGCCGCTAGTCATTATTTGAAGATGCTCATGGATGCAGTATTGGGGCCGCTCAATTTTCGGAATGAAATTATTTGGAAGCGAACATCAAGCCACAATCGAGCAAAGCGGTGGGGTTCAATTCATGATTGTATTTTATTTTACAGTAAAACGGATGAGATGGTTTGGAATAGGAATGTTCAGGAATACGACGAAAATTATGTGGAACAGTTCTATAGGTTTCAAGATACCAGGGGACGCTATTGCAGCGACAACTTAACCGGCCCCGGAAGCAGAACCGGCGATTCCGGCCAAGCATGGAGAGGCATTGATCCGAACCAAAGGCATTGGGAGCCGCCGCCTGACAGAGCGCTGCCGGAATGGTTCATTTTCCCTAAGGGTTATGCGCAGATGTCAGTGCGAGCGCGCCTAGATATTTTAGATGAACAGCATTTAATACAGTGGCCTGCAAAACAGAGAGGAATGCCACGTTTTAAGAGATACCTCATAAGCGGAACAGGTGCACCAATCCAAGATATTATTACTGACATTCCCCCTATTCAAGCACAAGCCGCCGAACGCCTTGGATATCCGACTCAAAAGCCCGAAGCCTTGCTTGAACGGATTATCAACGCCAGCAGTAACGAAGGGGACCTGGTCCTTGACCCGTTCTGCGGTTGCGGGACGACGATTGCAGCCGCGCAAAAGCTGAAACGACGCTGGATCGGAATCGATATCACGCACCTGGCCATAACGCTAATGAAAAAGCGCCTGCTGGACGCCTTCGGAACAGAAGCAAAATTCAACGTCATGGGCGAACCGACAAGCCTTCCAGACGCGGCGGCCCTCGCTGAATCGGACCCCTATCAATTTCAATGGTGGGCGCTTGGCCTAGTCGGAGCGCGACCCGTCGAGCAGAAAAAAGGGGCGGATAAGGGCATTGACGGTAAAATCGTTTTTCAAGGTGACGCGCCGGGAATATTCGAGAGCGTCGAAATTTCCGTGAAGGCCGGTCATGTCACCGCTAATCACGTCCGGGATCTTCGCGGAGTAGTAGAACGGGACAAGGCCGCTATCGGCATCCTGATTTCAATGGAAGATCCGACGAAGCCCATGCAAACCGAAGCCGTCACCGCCGGATTTTACGAGTCAAAGACATGGGGGAGGCAATATCCTAAGGTCCAGCTGCTGACGATTGCCGATCTCCTATCGGGGAAGAAAATAGAAATGCCTCCGGTCAGGCAAGTCGGCGCGACGTTCAAAAAGGCCGAGCGATTCACGCGAGATAAGTCGGAACAGTTGGCGTTGGTGAATAAGAATGAAAGATAAGACAAAAGGAGGATATTATGATTCCAGTTCAAGCCGCAGTGGGAAAGGCATTGGCGTTTTATGAATCGCTTCCTTCTAAAGGAAAACCTTCCGAAATTCTCGTAGAGGAAGTTGAATACTCAGAGAAAGAGGACTGCTATTTTGTAACGCTCGGGTATAACGTCCTGGACACCGCCCCTGCGGGCAAAAATCCACTCAGCTCAATTCTCAGCGGAACAGCACAATATAGGCGAGAATACAAAATCTTTAAGGTAAATGCAGGAAATGGGGCTGTGGTTTATATGAAAATAAGAAAAATATGAGCATCCTTGACCATTTTGTAGCAGATGCAAAGAAATACTATAGCAAAGGAATATTGGTTGATACGGGACCTTTATTGTTATTAGTCGTCGGCTTGTATGACCAGAACCAGATCGAGCAATTCCCTCGGACGCGGTTGCACACAATTGAACACTTCAACAGGTTGAAGTTAATACTTGCTGAGTTTCGCCGGGTCGTGACAACTCCCAACATTTTGACGGAGGTATGCGATTTGCTAGGAAAGTTTTCGGCTCCAATAAAGGAAGATGTTTTGCTAATGTCCCTCGCTCCCTGCATGGATGGTATGGAGGAGAAGTATATTGAAAGTAAATCGTTGGGGAAAACTGCCTGTTTCAAAACCCTCGGCTTGGCGGATGCTTCGATAGTTAATAATGCAAAAGACAAATACTTGGTCTTAACTGAAGACCTTCCTCTGTGGGCGCATCTTAGAAAGAATAAGATCGCGGCGGTGAATTTCACCCAACTTTGTTATCTGCAATAGGTTTGAGGCGCTGAGGGAGGCCAGAGGCCTCGTGGGAGGGGACGCATGGGATTATTCAGCAAGAAAAAAGAAGTCGCCCTCGCTGATTTTTGCCGAGAATTTTATGAGAAGAACATCATGAATCCTATGATACAAGAATTGGATGTGAACGCCGCTTTCGTTGACGTCATAATTCGTTCTATTACTGAAGTAGATCAATCTTTCGCTAAGGTCAATTCTCAGAAGTTTGCGAAAGAATATTTACTTCTACGATTTGAATTGTTTGCGCTCGCATGGCTCCATCAATTTGGGGAGAAGCTCGCGGTCGCTCAAAGTGTGTTCACGAAGGATTACCTACACGAAAAGAATCGAGACGATATTTGGGATGATTTGGAATTCTATAATCAAGCGATTGCTCGTTCTAGCACGATAGGCAGAAAAACCACAAATGGATTTGATAGAGCGTACCTTATGAGGGTTAACAAGACGAAAGCTGACCAATTTGACCACTATTATAGAGAGGGCTACGATACAGTCGCTGTTGCGCGGGCGTTAAACCGCCTATTCACAGAGAAAGCTTGGAAGAAAGGAATAACCGCCGAGTTAATTCGGCTCGCAGTCTGTGATCGTCTTGGCTTCAAACCTAATGATGAGGCTCGTTTTCGTTTGAATGCCGTGATCTGCAGCCTCCTCTACGATGGAGCGCACCAGTCCCTAGCCAACGTCAGAATCAGGGCTATTTGCCCTAGCTAAGATGGCATGCCTGCTTCATCGAGATAGACGTGAATGATAAAGGAAAGAAAATGGAGGTTTATTCAATATATAAGGAGGCAGATTAGATGAATGATTCCTCTGGTTCCGAAAATGGCAAAGCATTGATATTAAAGAGCAGTGAAATCAGCGACTTTATTAGCAAACAAATTGCGGTGCCATGTTTTGGGATGCTAGTGTTCGCCGTTGCGGTTATAGTGAGGCTAATCCAAAAGGGATCAAATATCCGATATTGGCTTTTATTAGGAGGCGGGCTCTTATCAATTCTAATACTCTTTGGCTTCTCGATGCTTGTGGCAAGGGATAAAGGAGAGAAGAAAAAAGGTTTGTTCCCTATGTTTTTATCATTCAGCGTATTCGTCCCGTATCTCTACGGATGTTATCTCTGCTTCTATGAAGGATTGTGGCGTCTAATCCGGACATTCTCAGCTTTCTCTCTATGGTCACTAGTACTTTCACTTTTGTTCATGGTGCTAGGATTCAAGGTCGTTTCTGCTACATATAAGGTAACAGAGTTTGGAAGAAAACTTGATGCGGACATAATCCGGATAGAGGATTCCAATAAATCGTCATGAAATGGCTTCGGTAATAGAGGCCGGGGGCCGGGCGGCCCCCTCAGCGGGACGCTCCTCGATGGGAAGCGATGATCGGCCTCATAGAGATAGATGGTGGAGCACTAAGATATTTCTCATAGATAAGGAGTTTTGAAATGGAAAAGTTCAAAATCCAAGAAAAAGGTGGGCTAAAAATTATCAACCTTGACCAAGTGACCTATATCACGGTCCAAGAAAAGATCATCTCCTTCTACTTTGTGACAGGCAACTCGTTATCATTCAACGAAACACAACTAGGACACGATGAGTTCATGAGAATCAAGGATAGATTGGTCGGTAAAAACGCGGCTTGACGCAACGAGCTTATTGTGGAGTATAATGCATACTAGGAAGGGAGGAATAGTTCTATGATCTCCCCTCGGCTGAAAAGCTTAGCCACCGAATATCGTTATAATGCCCCTATCTATTATTCCGCTGAAGTTTCGAGACTCGTCCGCATAAGTACTGCTCGCGTTCATCGCTGGCTCGAAGGCTATAATTACTCATATGAATCGAGGCTCGTTTCTCAGCCCCCCGTGGTGAAAAAGGAAGGCGAGGATATTCTCCGCTCGAGCTATGCTTCTTTTAATGATTTGGTTGACTTGCTTTTTATAAAACACTTCCTAGATTATGGACTTAGTCTTCAAAAACTACGAAAAGCACTCATGGAAGCTGAGCAGATCTTAGGCACATCACATTTTATTCACCGGAGTTTTTTTACTGATGGTAAAAACATATGCCTGAAGATTAGGGAAAAAGGAGATGCCATCCTTCAACTCCTATCTGGTGGACAGTGGGTAATAAAGAAATTAATTGAACAACTGGCTCATCAGATCGATTTTGATGATGCTACAAAGTTTGCGCGACGCTGGTTTCCCCCAGAAGGAGATCGTCTAGTAGTGCTTGACCCCTTAATATCTTTTGGCAAACCAACAATATGGAAAAAAGGAATAACTACCGAGAATATTTTTAATCTTTATGTTGCCGAAGGAGAAAAAGAAGGTCCTGTCTGTGACTGGATGGGCCTCGAATCAAGAGAAGTTTTGGCAGCCGCTAAGTTTGAATCTTGTCTTGTCGCATGAACTTCTTCTTCGACAATAATCTCCCGGAAAAACTCGCTCAAGCCATGCGCTTACTTGATATAGATGTAACGGTCGAACATCTCAAAGAGAAGTTCCGTCAAGATGAAAAAGACGAAGTTTGGCTCAAATATGTGGGCGAGGAAGGACTCATTCTTGTCACAAGAGATCAAAAAATAAGAAAACGACCGGTTGAATTATTATCATATAGGCAACATAAGGTCGGAGCTTTCATTCTCACTGGGAAGAAACTAGGAAAATGGCAGGGAATTAAACAACTCATATGCGCATGGGAGGAGATGAAAATTCTCGCAGCAGGCGAGAGGCGGCCTTTTGCATTTCAAGTCCGGCCAAGTGGTAGAATTAAGTCCCTCGCAGTATAATATAAGAACCGCACAATGCCCCGCCGACGTGAAAGCCCGGTTAAGAACGCCCAGACGGGTTACTACGGCCTTCGAGGTTCCGGAAGGGATGAGATGAGCACAGACGTTGACCTTCGGACGCGGGAGATCGTTCATCCTGGGGCTTCTCAGCGCGTTTCTCGGCTTCCTGGGCCTCCTGCTCGGCGAGCTGCAAAGGCGAGAGGATCTCATCCCCTGCTTTTCTTGCGATTCCCAGTTCCCGGAGGTTCAAGCGGATAGTGTTGACGTAAGCCAGATAGTTAAGGCTGAGGACGGGATCGAGGCGGCGTGCCCCGGCCGGAAGCGTCCTGTCACTTTATCCCCATCTTTTCTCAATTTAGGCATTTTTCTTGTCCCGTTTTGCCCTTAAAATAGGCCCTATTCGCCCATTGACCCCGCAAAATGACGGTAAAAAGGCCCGTTTCATCCCCATTGGTGGTCAATAACGACGGGATGAAATCGCATAATTTCCCCGCCCTTCGTAAATACTTTGCTTTCTGCAATTTGCGTCTTATTCGTAGTTTACCGAATACTAGTTATGCGACGCACCCCTCCTCTCTGTTTTTTATCTCGCCCTCTCTGCTTTGGTCATCGTCATCAAAGAGGGGGAGGCATGGGCCTTTTCCGGGAGGCCCTACCCTTTTATACTCAACTGTTGCTCCGTAATTTTCATCATTTCCTATAATAGGTTTTTCTACTAAAGCACGCTTTTGTCTATCGCGCTGCGGGATCTATTTATTTTTCTTCGAGGGGATAATGAAAGGGACGATCGTCGGGACAATAATTAGGCTCATTAGGAGTTTTCTTCGGTTCGATCATTTCCCTGGTCCGCAATATGGCGCTGACCGCTTCCGGATGGCCTTTTTTACGGTTCTAATGCGCGTACAGGGCAAATCCCTTACCTACGCACAAACCCCTCCATATTTCCTATTGATAGGCCCTCTACAGGCCCTCTCGGGGGGATCGCAATTTACCCGCCCTTCCATACGTTTCGACCCTAGTTTTTCTTCCGTCGTCATAGCGTTACTCGTTTTTTCGACAAGAACAGGCCTTCCTTGATCTTGGCCTTATGGCTACCTACCTGGCCGTACACCTTGGTTTTGGATCAGTCATCTTATCCCCCCTTGCTCGATCCGGTTCGCTTATCTCTCCCCCGCCTCGTCAATAATTTCCTTAATTGCGTTCGCCAGTCCGTTTTTGACTATCCTGGATATTTCTTTTTCTCCGCCCCTTGTGCCGTAAACGACAATCTCTCCCGAGTAAAGCAAATTGCCGGGGTCGTCGGGTCCCGATATCGCACGCTCCACCGAAAAATACAATCGCCCCGCCCTCTTTGCGTAATCGACGCCGACCGAAACGAATTTCTTTACGGCTGAGGATCCGAACCATTGCGTCACTTCGACTTGATCTTCGCTTTTTCCGATAACTTGGCCAATTTCTCCGCCGAGAGGAGAGGGTGGTTTTTCTTCAGTAAACGACGGAAGACCCGACGTTATATCAAACTCGCCTTTCTTCTCAATCCCCGGGACTTTAGGTTTCGTTTCGCCTGGTTGGGCAAGAGGAGGAAGGCCGGGCGTGAAATCGATCTTTTCATTCTGCCTTTTCGTCGAATGGAAAAATCCTTCGGTCGATAATACCTTTTTGGGCGGAATTGAGTTAAGCCAATCCAGGTCAAGGGCTGACCGTTCAGCTGCGGCGTTCTCGGCGGCGCTCCCCAGCCTAAACTTGGCCCACCACGCGGCGTCTTCCAGCTTGTTGGCGGCGCGTTTCAGCTCAAGTTTGGCATCATAGGCGGCGTCTTTAAGTTCGTCCGCGGCGTCCTCGGCGTCTTTCTTCTTGCTTTCCAGTTCGTCCTTGGCCCTTTCTTTGGCGCTTTCGATGTCGTCGATCATTCTTTGGGTATCCGTCTTCAGTCTCCACAACTCCATATCGTTGATGTGTTCAACTTCCGATTCGTAGTCCCTGAGCTGATTTCTGATGGCGGATTCAACCTCCATGTCATATAAAACATCCTCCCACGTGGGCAAAGAGCCGAACTTTTGAACCCGGGGAATGATAGGCGGGTAATAATAAGAACTTAAAAGCAAATCGTTGCGGCCTTTAGGCGGGTTGGTGATGAGGGAAGAAATATAAAAGCCCATAAGCAATTCACGGGCGGGATCGTAATGGCGGACGGTGACAGGACCCTTGGGAGTGGTTACGGTCCACGTTTCCTCCATTAAAGGGGCACACGACACCGTGAATAAAATCAGAAAGCTGGCAAGTATTGTCTTTCTCATCCTTTCCTCCTCTGTCCATCCTGATTATAACACGACATCCGCAACTATCAACCCCCCCCCGGCCTATGTCGATCTCTACAATCTAGAGAGATACAATCTAGATTGATACTAACTATATAGAGAGTAACTAACTATAGAAGAGTAACTAACTATAAGGCACAATCTACTAAGAGAGATACACACTATTAGTAAGATACTAACTATAGAAGAGATACTAACTATGATTGACGATTAGGACTACATACGCGTGAAAGGTCGAGTTCTTTCTAAAGAGATCACTTTTCCCCCCTGTCAACCTAGT
>Ga0315288_10005650_pt1 | contig 15899 bp, 41 predicted proteins | sample YL17G11_20_MG_FD_203454 | JGI IMG/M metagenome (GOLD analysis project Ga0315288, IMG submission 203454) | Sediment microbial communities from Yellowstone Lake, YNP, Wyoming, USA - YL17G11_20 | ecosystem: Environmental > Aquatic > Freshwater > Lake > Sediment | place: USA: Wyoming | collected...
TCTTAGCTTCTCGAATTAGAGCTTTTACTACTGAAGATTTAATTGGTGTTCCATCCTCTTCTAATTGTTCTACCGCCTCCTGAACGACACCTGCCCATGTCCACTTCCTCTTGGGTGCGCCTTTCGGATTGCCTGATTGGCCTGGTTTAAAGTAGTTTGCTGGATTGCTCATTTAGTGTTATTTTTCTGTTATTTCCTCAATAATTACTTTGAAATTTGTCGGTTGTGCAATGCTCATAATCTGCGCAATCTTACCATGTTCATATTCTCCAACCTCCAAAGTAACTGTATAACAATTATCAAGTCTTGGGCCATTAACTTTTATCTTGTCTGCCATTATTTCTATTTTGTTTTCCATAGTTATTTTACTATCTCCTTGAAAGTTTCATTCATAGCTTCTTCTTCTGCTTTCTTAACAGGGTTTTCAAAGTTGGCTACTTCGTGAGCCGTGGGTCGCATTACACCGCCGAGATCCCTTTTAGTGAATGGCATTGCGTCTATTAATTTCTTGACTTGTTTTCTGGTTTCTTCGGGGATGATAGAACTTCCTTTACCCAAAGAAAAACCAACAAGTATTCCGACTAATAATGTAATGGCTCCTGCAATAAAATTTAGCATGGTATTTTCGTGTACTCGACCATAGACCAGCACTTCTTACAAAATCGAAACTTGTGTACCGTACCGTCTTTCTCTGTTATTTGTTGCGGTATTAGTCTTATTTTATCTAATTGTTTTTGATCTTCTTTACTAGGGTTCTTCCAATCACTTGTTAAGGTTAAATTGTGTCGCCAGCAATACGACAAATCGTCGGTATTTACCGCTTGATACTGTTTCTCGGCAACTCTGCCTTTACTTGCTATTTCACCAATTTGCCCGCCTGGAATAATCATTTTATAAACTGCCAACTAATTAAAAATGTTACTAAAATTATCCAAAACAAACCAACTTTCAATATACTTTTACCGTTATCATACCTCTTATAATAAATATTGAAAAACTTGTTTAATCTTTTTTGTAATAATCGTTTTCTGTCCATACATTTTTTGCGTCCTTAATTTCTTCTTTAGTAACGTGTCCTTCTTTAACCATTTCTTTTACTCTGTCAGGATAGGCTTCGGTGTATTCCTTGCTTAACTGCCCTTGCCGGAAAGGTTGAGTTAAATCTTTGCTAAACTTCTTTCTATCTTCCTTTATTTCAGATGTTGTAACTTCTATTGAAACTTTAAGTTTGGCTATTTTTCCCATTCTTGCCAAACATTTCTTTCCAGCCATTATTCCGTATAATGAATGTATTGTCGCTGGTTCTTTGTGACAATTTAGACATCTCATTTTTTCTCATCTTTATCTTCCGGCACCACGCAAGCCCCTATTCCTAATATCTGATTTCCTACGCTTACCGCCACTTTAATCGCTGTTTCAGGACAATCGAATGGGTCTACTATTCCTTCTTTGACCATATCCTTCCACTCTCCACTAGTTACATCCAACCCTTTCTTGCCTTCTCGATGATTAAACTCATTTAACATCTCTCCTCCATCAAATCCGGCATTTTCTACTAACTGGATAAAAGGTTTCTTCAAGGCGTGGTAAAGTATCTGCTCGCCCAAGATGGAGCTATCCTTGACCGCACTAGAGGCCACTAGAAAGGCAATCTCTCCTCCTGGTACTATTCCGTGCTTTATTGCAGACTGACAGGCCATTACAGCGTCTATGGCTCTTTCCCTGCGTTCTTTCATCTCAACCTCGGTTTCACCGCCGACTTTTAAGACAGCTACGCCTTTGGTTAGCTTGGCCATTCTTTCCTTTAGTTTCTCTTTGTCGAAATCTGATAAATCCTCATCCTCCTGTTGCTTTTTAATTACTGCTATTCTTTGAAGGACATCATCTTTTAATCCTGCTCCCTTAGTAATTGTTGTGGATACTTTTGTGGATACAATGCGACCAATTTTACCGCACCAAGTTAAATCTATGTCTTCAAATTTATGTCCGGCTTCTTTACTTACCAACTTAGCTCCGGTCATGGCACATAAATCCTGTAAGAATTCAATCGCGTGGTTTCCTGCCATTGGGTTTTTAACAACTAAGCCCAAGAACTTACCACCAACTTTAGCTCCCAATAAAGCAGTTAGGAAATCTCCCCCGACTTCGGGAGTAATAAATACCATTTTATTTACACCTTTGCCCAAAACTTCCTTCTCTAAGAACTTGCCTATATCGACTAAATTATTAAGAGGTATATCACTTATAAGTACGTGTACGTCCTCTAAAACCGCAATCATTCTTTCAGGTTCGGTAATCATAAAGGGATGAGCATAACCTCTTTCAAACTGCATCCCGTCTTGCATCTCAACAATGGTTTCGGGTAGTTTTGACTCCTCAACAGTCATAATCCCATCATCACCAATTTTATCTATAGTTTCGGCTACCAATTTTCCTAATTCTTCATCTTTACAAGAAATTGTAGCTACTTGGATTTTCTGAGCTTTTGTGGTTATATCCTGTTTTAATTCTTTTAATGAAGACAGAACTTTTTTAGACCCCACCTCAATCTCGCCTCTTAACTTCATGGGGTTTACACCGGATGAAATAACTTTTAAGGCTTCTTCGATTATAGCTGAAAGTAATACGATTGTGCCGGAAGTACCATCACCCACATAATCAACTACCTTTTGAGCCGCTTCCCGACCTATCTTAACTCCAAGATTTTCAAACTTGTCTTTCAGTCGGATTGCCCTAGCTACTTCAGCACCATCATCGACCACTTTATGCTGATACTCTTGGTCTATGGCAACAGTAAGGCTTCTTGGGCCTAATGTACTTCCTACCGCCTCGGCCAGTATTTTTATACCAGCAAGGAGTTTTTGTTTGGCATCCTCCTTAAAAAGAATTTTGGTGTTATCGTTTTGCATTTATAAATCTTTTTATCTTCCAAACTAATTTACTCCAAGGCCAAGTTCTTTTGCCTTCAATGTCATTAGCCATACAACGCATTGCCCAAATTGTATCTTCATCCATATTCTCGTTATCGCTTATTAAATAAAGTTTTCCACTTGGACAATCATTTCTTAAAACGATGGGAATTCCACGATAATACAATGTTTCAAATGGGTCTTGTGTAAGTAACTGTTTTTTAACAAGCTCACGCATCAAACTTGGTTTTTTGTGTTTTTTAGGAATTAACGACTCTATCTCTATCTCGCCAATCTTAAATATATTTTTTCTGTTATATAGTTTTCTGATTTCTTTAATAGTAGGACTAACCGATTTTTTAATACCCTCAATCATTGTCAATTTGCCATAATGTCTCGGCATCTCAAAATACTCTGGTACTTTTAATGGTATTTTTATATTTTTTTGCTTCATTTCTTTAATTTCTTTAACATTAAATCCAATATATCTCTAGTAAGTTCTAATCCATCTAAAACATCTTGAGCAGTTGCTTTTGGATTTTCCTTTATCATATCTTGGATTCCTTTTCTAAAGTTCAGAAACATATCCATTGCCGATATTTTATCAAATTCTTCCATTATTTCTTTATCCCCAACACTCTTGAAAACGGTACAATCCTATACTTATCAAATCCTATCGTACAAGTGTCCATTGAGTAAGTATGTAAAATGACATCTCCAACTTTAACGTCGGTTGTATGTTTATTGCCTCTATCATCTAGGTACGACCCGCCAACGGCAATTACTTCAGACTGCTGGCACTCACCGGCTACTTCTTTCTCACTTACAAAGGTTGAGTCTTTAGATACATAAGGAATTGTAATAAGCCAGCCGGACTCGGCAGCAAATGGGGATAGCTTATTAGCTTTCATATAATTGATTATAGCACTGGCTCTCTTAATATAAAAGTATAGACCTCGCTTTCTGACTCAAAATACCAACATTTTTTTACCTCTCCAGCCCCATAACCTCTTTTATGTTTTAGCTTATCTAGTTTTTCATTATAGGGAGTGCAAATCGAGAGTTGGTATCTATTTTTAGGAAGGAGATTATCAATGGTTATTTCAAAGGTCGAAGAACGGATAGATTTATAAGGTTGATTAAAAAACCCTCGCCGAAGAATAAATTTACTTTTTATATCATCTAAGGTCACGGCAGATGTTTCTTATTTTAAGTTTAAGGGAAAGGGTTGTCAACAACTTTATTATTGGGAACCAAAGTGCTGAACTATATTGTTTTTGCTTCAAACCATACTTTAACCATTTTTCTCCACCTCCTCTTTATTCAACCTGTCTAGCCTTGTAATCCTTTCCAAAATCAACGGCAAAGCCCCATCGCCTATATGCCTCCATTGTGGCTTCTACAATGTTAAATTCCTTTGTGGCTAAAATGTTGTTTTGTTCTTCTTTTTCTATCATTCTTTATCGCCTCCAATTACCATCTGCCCAATGCTCTTACAAAACTCCAAGCATCTCTCGCAAATAGCCGTTACCTTATTGTTACTATCCCAAATCAGTAGGCACTTATCGGCACTAAACTTTTTATACTTTTTGACAAAATCCTTGTTGGCATTGGTTCTCAATCCCTTGGTTAAGGCTTCGTGTAATTGATAAGTACAAACTATTGTTCCTGAAAATGTTGCCATTATTTCTCTTTATTCAGCCTGTCTAGCCTTGAATATCTAGCAAACTTTATCGTTCTTTTCTTTCCTCTTAACCTGTCAAAAATAGTTCTTGGTATTCTAATTCTTTCCGTTCCAGTTTTAAGTATTCCAACCCAATCTATACGCCAATAAATAGCTTGCTCCTCTTTGTCTATGGAGAAACTGGGAATGGGGAGGTGAAACAGATATTTATTTACTTGGACTCGCTTGTAACCATAGGGGGCACCAAGCAAGGCATTGTAGGCTAAGGCATCATAATAATGTTCCAAAATATCCCTAAGAGGTTCGCGTGTTTTTATATCTATCTTCTTCATTTCTTCTCGCCTCCTTTGAGGTGGGCTAAATAATCAAGTATTTGTTCTAGTAAATCATTCATATCTAGGGCCACGCCTCTTAACCACCTTATTTTTGCATTATGGTCATTACAAAACTCGCCTATAAATCCTTCCTCTACCTCCTTTATAGTTTCTAGTCGGTAGGAGTCAAGGGCTTTGGAAACAAACTCAACCTCCTCATCCTCGTAATGGGACAGGTAGCCAATTAAGTTTTTAAATTCTTTTAATATCCTCTCTTTTAGTAGGGTAGTCATAGTTGATATAGTTTTATACAATTAAGTTTTTGTGGATAAAAAGACGAAAAATAAAATTGCTCCGAACTTGAATTTTGACTATTCCACGCCTGAGTCCCAAAAACCGACTTGACAAGATTTTCCAGACCTTTTTGAAATCGGAAAAGTGTGTTTTTGAGCGTAGACACGGGCAAATTTAGACCCATTGTATAATTAGATATAGGCAAATAGCCTAGAACTTTAATATAGTTGCCGACACCCCTTAGCAAAGGGAAAACGAAAGCATTAGAAAGGAGGTGATAAAGATGACCCAACAAGAAGCGATTCTTGAATTGGCGGAATACGACCATTGTTTTCTCTCTCCAGAAGGAGTTAGAGAACTTGGAAAACCGTTCGGAGTCTTTAAGACGATAATAGCTAAAGACAACCGAAGCGACTTCAAAGGACTTAACCTTGGAGAGGGAAACAAAGAGGGAGATTCTGCCGAAGGGTTGCCAGCACATACTCTTGCAATAATGATTTGCAAGAAGCTGGGAGTTGATTTCCCATATCAGCACGGGATAGGTTCTCAACTTAGAGTATGTTGCAAGGTAGTAACGAGATACCTTAATGAGAAAGGTACTAAGTAATAGACTAGGCGGGGGGCTAACAACTCCCCGCCTTTTTATTGTATCACTCTCTTTTAGCGGGGTAGTCATTTTAGTCTTTGAAAAGCTTATTAAATAACCAAGCATAAATAATCAACATCGCCAATGGCTCTTTACTATCTTTTACCCCAGTCCAAAAGACAAAAGAGAAGATGAAAATTGCAGTCAATAAAAACAATAAAGCGGGCGAATATCTTAACAATTTACTTAATAGATTTTTCTTTCCCATCTTTATCCTTTACTTGGGGGCAATTTTAATCCACTCATTTTTCTCTACATCAAAATAGGTTTGGTTTTCCGTATCAACAATTCCTTCACACATCCTTTGCTTCAAATCCAGTAAGTGTTTCTTCTCTAATTTATCAGTTTGCACAACAAATTCGGGGTCGTATTTCCAGTATTTTATTAGTAAATATCTCATCATTTTTCCTTCCTCATTCCTTTACTTGGGGGCAGAAACCTCCTCTGTCGCCCGTTGACCAATCTGATAAATACCAAATAGTAGGCAGTCTCTATTCATACAAACTAGAAAAATATGGTTTACTTCTTCAACGTTGTGTCCAAATTCCACCTGTGATAGTTCTTCTTTACATTCAAGACATCTATTTATCTTCATTTTACCTTCCTCATCAGAGCGAGAATATCGTCTAGGGTTGCGTTGTGGACATCTTCGTAAGCGTTATAAGGCCTTAGTTTTTTATGTTTTATTCTCATCCTCTCTATCTTCTTCTCAATTTCTTTCTGTTGGGTAGCTAGGGCGGTGGCGTGTCCATCTCTAAGACCACTGGCATAACCTTGGTTATTTGCTTCTTCTTCCTGTTCTTTGAGGGCGGTTTCTATGAAAGACCAAATGGCTTTCGGCATAACTCCGAGAATGTTCCAACGTCTTTCGTAATCTACAAATCTTTTCTCAAACTCTTCTTTAAATTTAATGTTGGGCATTTAGTTAGTCCCCACTAAAAACTGCGTTAGGATATTGCTTTGCCCATTTGAGCAAGATATTAAGTGCATAGCCAGCATTTCCTTTTGTATCCTTCCAGTAATCGTTGTTTCTCTTTGTTCCTAGAGCCTTGACCGCCTTCTCTAGCCTTTTAATGCAATCTTTCGCTTTCTTGCCATAAAGCCACCTTAACCCTTTTCGGGGACTTAAACACTTGTAATACCAATGGCCATAATTGTAGGTAACATTGAGTTCGGCTCTATCGCTTCCGCCCAAAACATAAGTTCCTCCTTCCTTAAACAAGGAAACTTCTACTGGTTCGCTATTTATGTATAATCCCAAGTCATAACTCATCTTCTCTCACCTTCTTCTCTAGCCCCTCCTTTTAAGAGCTTATGACGGGGCAAGTTGTCTAGAACCTCACCTTAATCCCAAACGATTAAAGTTCCCTTGCCCCAACATTAACCCTCAAAGAGTCTAATTGACTCTAATAGATGTTAAAGATGCTATGTAAATCCCAATGCTTTATCTTTCTTCCTGTTTTCAATTTTGGCACAATCCCCACAGATATTAGGATACTTCGTTAAATCCGAACCTTGTATTCCCCTAAAGAAAATGTCGGGAATTGGCACGAAATGAGATGCTGGATTTGCTTTCATTTCTCCGCATTTAGAACATTTTACCTTCTTCATCTCTCCTCACCCCCTTTCCCTACTAAGGTTAGTCATTCATTTTTCTCCCCCTATGGCTACTGGATATTTTACTTCTGCGTTGATTTCCAGTTTTTCCTCTGGTATATTCAATTCAGCGACAACTTCGGTAGCCTTATCAAAAGCATTATCAGGAATATCTAAAAGTAAGGCAAAATGGACAGTTGGTAAAAACTTCTTACTTCTGTATCCTGAAATAAACAAGGGACTATGGTCGGGTTCGGTTGATGCGTTTGCCCTATACCCTCTACTCGTCTTTGCAATTCTAAGATATGTCTTTATTTTCATTTTCTCCCACCCCCTTCCCTACTACTGATACAATGGCTCCTGCGATAAAGTTAATCATTTTGGAAATACAAAAATATATTCGTCTTTATTTGCATTTTTAATTGCTTCCTGTAAAGTCTTATATCTTCTTTCTTTATCAATAACACATAGTCCTGCATTACCTGTCTTTGGTAATCTTTTTTTTGCCAAATAAAATCTATACTTTTCACTGTACTTAAATAACCATATTTTTAATTTAAATAATAATTCTTCAATCATATTGGCTTCGTGTAATTTACTACCTGCCAGCACTTCGGACAATAAAGGTTAGTCATTTAAGCCATACTCCTCTCGGTTTATACCCATATTTTAGAAAACTCTCGTGCATCCATTGACAGGGTTTATCTTCTCTCTTTTCTCCAATCCCGATATAAAAATTCCACAAGCCAAAGGTGTTTCGGTTTAGAAAAGGCTTCTCAATGGCAATTCGGATGGCCTTTTGACTATACTGCTGACGACACATTTCTTGGACATCAATTCCGAGATAAAGCCCTAAAGTCAAAATGATAGCTATTGCTATAAGTATTTTCGTTATCTTCCTCTCTCTGTCTTGTTTAATCATTTTAGGCTAAAATACTTCTGGAACTTCATCATCAGGTCTGTAGTGATTTTCTATTGATTGACTCACTTTATTAGATACAATTTCCTTAAACCTTTTGGAACTAATTTTGAAACCGCATATACAAAAACAATAATTAGGCATACCCACTTGAAATCGAAGGTTTCTCCCGCATTTTGGACACTTATTTAGTTTTAGATTATTCCACTTCATTTTACCTTCAATTTTTTTCTAAATACTGGCACAAAAACAAAAGCTCCATTGTCTAATTTCTTTAGAAAGACATCATACAACTCCCAAGTTTCGTCAGCCACTTTGTATCTTGGCGTAGTTTCAAACCAGTATTCGTATTGAATTATCTCTCTGCTTGCTTGTTCTTCGTCTTTCATTTTACTTTCCCTTCCTGTGGGGGGTTGGACAATTTTAACTCTGGGTGTCTTTTCCCTCTTATCCATTTAATTCCCTTAAAGAAAGGCTTTTCGTATTTTTCATAATAGTTAAAGTCAATGAAATACAAAAGGTTTTCCAGCTTCTCTTTTGTCATCGGCCCACATTTGTTGAGCAGATAAAGGATTGTCTCTGTTAGTTTTTTGTTCATTGGTCTTTTCTCCCCTTTCTTACTACCAGAGACGGAGGGAGACAGGGGAGAAACGGTCATAGAGACATTTTCACTGTGGTCATTCCCTCCGTCTTTAATTGAAACCCCTTTCACTGGTTGGGTCATGGTTTCTCCTTCAAGAGTTCTGGGTTCTCGTATATGTTGCCGATGACTTCTGTATTCTTAGGATTATCAAAGTATTTATATGTCCAATTGCCTTGCCCGCCCTTTCCCTTTATAGACCTCGCTAGCCACTTATAATTGTGCCAAACTATTTCGGTGAGAACGAAAAGGCTTTCTTCTTCATCCATTAATCTTATTTGAACAATATCCCCCTCATATATCTCTTTTCCGTTTTTATCTAAGAGGCCGGTAAATTGACTAAAAATCAAATGGTCAGTATTATCCCAACCAAAACCAATCCAGCACGCCTCCTCAATAGTAAATGTTTCTTGCCATTTCTTATCTATTTTATCCCAAGTCCTAAACTTTATAATTCTTGCCTCTCTGTCTGGTTTAATCATTTAAGTAATCCGAATTGGTAGCCACTATAAAAACCCCAAATTCCCGCTATAATTATCCCAACAAGTGTCCTTTTCCAACCTTCTTTAAGGCTGAGTTTTATTATCATTTTCTTTGCTCTTGCCTCTCTGTCTGGTGTGGGGGTCATTTAATTTTCTTTAACGCCTTAAAAAATTCCTCTTTCACCATCTCGCACCAATTAACTGAACCAAATCTTACTTCTGTTTTTCCAGTTACCACCCTAAAATAACCTTCTTGTAAAGCGTGGTCTAGAGCTCTTTGTAATTGAATTTTTGTTACTTCCATTTATCCCTTTCCTTCCTGTGGGGGGTAATTTATTTTTCTTAAGTATTTGTCCAGCTCGGCTTTCCACATCGTTAGCCAGTATTCCGCATTATAAAAATCTATTTTCTCCCCTTTCGCTGGTTGGGTCATTTTTTCTCCTTCATTGGGCTAAGGTGTTTATATAATTCTTCCAACTGATAGGTCTTGTATTTAACCGGAGTAACATACTTGCGGTGTAATTTATCTAGCTTGGCCCGTCCCCATATTTCAATAAAGTAATTAGTCAAAGGATATGGGTCGCTTTCGTGTCTAAAGTTACAATTTGTGCATTGGGCGTAAACGTTGGTTAAGTCCCATCTTGTAGAGTAAGCGACTCGGCTAAATAAGTGTCCGGGGGTTAGATTAGACCTTGAACCGCAGGTAACACATAATCCATCCCTTACTTTGACAATATCGCCGACAAGTTTATCAAGTTTCCTAATCCAACCTTTACGTGTGATTTTTCTATCGTAAATACCTTTGGGCATTTTGTTTCTCCTTGTACTCCTTGATGCCTCTTAACACGAAAACTCTCATCATCGAGCCCCGGTCAATACCATAGTCTTTGGCGATGGCCTCTAATTCTTTGAGAGTGATTTCGTCTAAAAATACAGGGAAGCGTTTCATTTTTATCATTACTTGACCCCCCATCCTTTCCCCGTGCAGTATTCCCAAATATCACCATTCTTTTGGGCGTGGGAATAGAACTTTCCATACTTGCCATCTCTTTCTTTCATTTCAACCTTGTGAACCTCACAGAATGTTGCTTGGGGCGTTGTGGTGCTTGCTAAGGGCTTTTGGGGGGCTTGAACCACTTGGGACACCTCTTTTAAGACTTTGGCCCCGGTTGCCTCTATTTTCATTATCCTCATTTCTTCATTGGCAAATAACTCTTCATAAGTGATACCGCCGGGTTTTCCATCCGTCATTATATCTACTTCGTATCCCAAAGGCGTAATGATGTGATAGATTGCAAATTTGCTCATTTCTTAACCTTTCTATAAAACCTTTGGGTGTAGCTCGTGAGCCCTCTTTTAACCTGATAGGCGATTTTCATTGGAATAGTTATGCTTTGCCAATCTTGGGGGTCATTTTTATCGTGGGCACCAAAAATGTTTAGTGTTACAAAGTCCCTATTGCCCGACATTGAGACGCTGTTGGTTTTTTTAATTGGTGTTAGTTTAGTTTCCATTATTTCTCCCGATTGTATTTGGTGTTTCTTCCGTTACACCATTCCCCACTTGGCAGTTTGTGGCTCCACCACTCCTCGCCCTCTTTGGTAAAGTGCTGAAGTGCTACTTTATGAACAGGGCAAGTTACATTATCAGCTATATCCTCAGCTTGCTCTCCTATTGCCCCTTTAATTTTGGCTATGTCATTTTGAAGCTGGCCAAAGTCATTCCCTCTTATAACGTATTGCTCGTTTCTTGAAGGCCCTACAAACACGCTCCATTGGAATTTAGGAAATCCAGTTAAATCATTCATAAATTGTTCTTGAAACTTCCTGACTTCCAAGCCGACCAGGGACTCCACCCCGAACTCTCCCAAATAGAGTAGGCGCAATCGACATTCTTGTAAGGGTCAAAAAGTTCTTGGGGGGAACAGCCGGGCTTGGCCCAATGGATTTGATTTACCATAAACAGGCCAATGTCCAAAGTTCGATTGGTGTTATAGTGATAGGCTTCGGGCCTCATTCCACTCTCCGCTGAAGCGATAGCTAGGGCGAGCTTACAATCTAGTGGGCCAAATTTCTCACAAATATAGCTTTCTATCGGGGTTAAATCTTCGGGTAGCTTGTAGCCTATCCTTTCAATTATCTGCTCGACCCTTATCTCCCTCTCCACAATCTCCACCGGCTTATTGAATTGAACTTGGACTACCTTGTTAAACTTAAATTCATGAGTTGAGAACCAGCGATTGACTTCTTTTGTTAGTTGGAACAAAAAGGCCAAAAGAATTAAGACAAAACCCAGTAAGGCAAGGAGTTTGGTTTTAGTACCGAATGGTTTGGTGAGGCGAATTTGTTTCATTTTGTTACACTTTCATTTAAGGTTTCCACTCCTTTATCCATAGCGTCTATTGTGTAGTCCTCCTTGAAGTCTTGCTTTAGTTTGAAGTCGTCTCTAGTCCGGGCGTCATACACTTCACTTGTAAAGGCTTTGAATAGTTTGTCTTGTGGCCGTATGGCTTTTAGGTTTTTGCTGTTCAAGTTCATTACACTTATATTACTACCCACTAGCTACTTGTCAAGTACCAATTTGGCCTCGCTTAACCAATCTCTTCTTGTAACAACCATCGTGCCAATATCTATGTTTGGATAAAATAGGTAGCGGTTGGCCACAAACTCGGCAATTTTTATTCAAGTAAGATTTCTCGTAAGTGTTGAATTTTGGTTTTGAGCCTTTTTGAAATGGTGGTATCATTCTTTAAATATCTTTTGGGCCATTTCAATTTGGTTGTCGGAATTTTCTCTTAAAAGGTACTCTTCCACTAAATCGCAAAACTTCAAAACACTTTTCTTGTAAAGGTCTTTGTCGGCTTTAGACGAAAAGGTACGGAAAAAAGCAATGGCTTTGATTAGTCTTTGTTTAGTGTCCATGATTATAGCCGGTTGTTAGATAGCAAGTCCTCCTTATAGGAGTCTAAAGGTTTGTCTATTATCGCCGGCGCTTGTTTTTAACTGCGGGGTTTCAACTTTTCCTTGTGTCACCCGCTAGTCGGTATAAAGTACAAGTGTAAACTCTGGCTTAGCCGTATAGTTGAGTAGCTTAGCCCCCATGCTCCTAGGACGGTTTCAAGGCTTGTCCGTTGCCTAAAGGCCTAGGTCTGCCGATGAGTCACTTTTGGGTGAATACCACCCTTGTTTTTTAGCTTCTTCTTTTAATTTCATCATTACGCTTAGGGGCGCCGAGTAGTCCTCAATTACTTTTTGGTTAGCCCTTAGCCAATCATCAACCGATAGCTTGGGTAGTCCGTAAGGTTCACACAAAGCTTCTTTGAAGAAAGTCCACTTAGTTAGGGGTAAAAGAGTTTGGCGGTGTGAGCCGTAATCTACCATAAACCCATACTTTTTAAACGTGGAGGGGGTAGCCTTATAGACCAAATTCTTTGTTGTGAAGTGGTAGAGTATCAAAGGACGCACCTTGGCCTTACTAAACGCTTCAAGAAGCTGGTTTGCTATCGAAAAGCCCGTTGGTAGCGTTCCTGTCTTTCCCCAAAGCTTCTGCTCATCTACGTTGGCGAGAAATATCGGTTTATTGCCTAAGTAGTAAAACTTCCCTTGTAAAATAGGTTTGCCTTTGACAAAGATTTGTAGTCGGCAAGTCTTCATTTGATTGCTTTAGGATATTTTAGAACTTCTTGTTTTAGTTTTATCTTTTTATTTAGTAAAATGACGTATCTAAACTTTGGTAATTCAACTATCTTTTGCCATTTATTCAACTTAATATATTCTGCCTCTGTCAACCCCAGTTGCCTTGCTTTGTCGAAAGCCATTCTCTTATTTACACGTTTTTCAGCTACAAGATAATGGTATTTTTTACCAGTTGTGCCCAGATATAACCAATTACTTGCTTGATATACATACCCAAAGTGTCCCTCGGTTTGGTCAGCAAAACTAACCAAGCATTTAATTTCAGGGTGTTTTACTTTGAGGTCTTTGATGGTTTTACTAATAAACCAAGTGCGGGGACATTTACATTCATCTAACACAACCATTCTTAAAAACTCCCAAGTATTATCTTGATTTCCGCCAACGAATAAACTTTGAGCCAAATCCCTTGCAGACACTTGACCGTAGGTTATAACACCCTCTAATTTGCATTCATCAAACAAACCTATCTTTTCGTGTTCGTCTAAGTTGTAAAGCCCGTAAGCAACCGAAACTTTACCTATCGAATGGGTATAATGTGTTTTTTCAATAAAAGGTTTGGCCGTAGTCCGACTTATAATTTTAACTTCGTAATTATTCATGTTCTTTTAATCCTTTAGGCGGGTGTTTTTGTATGGAAGCGGAAATGGATTATGGGGGTCGCCACCCAATAACCCCTCCCATCTGATACCCGTTTCGCTGGCAGTAAACACATCTTCTGGTAAAAGAATATAAATACAATGGTCTTTGTCAAACTCTACGATACTAAGCGCCATCTTTCCGAACTTCGCATATTTAACTGGTGTAAACTCCAAATCTTTCCCTTTTAACCAATAATCCAATCTTGCTGTAATAAATTTAATAGGATGTTCATTTTTACCATAATGGCCTATTCTTGATTGAATGTTTTTATTTGTCATTGTTATCACCGACCTTTAACTCTTTACAAAACTTTTTAATTGCTTTTACCTTTCGCTTTATCTCGGAATTGTTTTTACCCTCAAGAAAGACGAGCAATACTCCACCAATCTTTCTATTGGCAACTAAGGTATCCATCCACCTAAAAGGAATGTTTCTTGCTTCTAGTGCTATTTTGGGTAAGCGAACAGTCTTCATTTAAAATCCTCCCTATTGGACTTAAAACCGCAATTGGGACAAGTAACGAGGTGTTCTTCTGAGGGGGTGGTGGTTTCTGGGAGATATTTATTACATATGTCGTGCCAACTTGTATTTTTTCCTTCTGGGAGTAGTTCTAGCTTGGGGTATTTCTGGGCAAACTGCATTGAGCGCCAAACGGTTCTTTCACTTGCCTTACCTTCCAAAGATTCTGTCACTTGTGACACTATCTTTTTACCGTATATCTTTGCTCGTTCAAAGTTGTCGTGTTCCTGTAAAATTCTTTCTCCTAATTGGTGATACCCCTCAACTAAAGCCCAATTATGGGTAAAGATGGCCTCAGTTATTATCGCTTTGCACTCATCTACTAGGAGTTGGTACCACTCTTGTTGCGTGAAGTTGCCTTGTTTTTGTGTTAAACTTGTGGCGTTAATAGACATTAACCTATCTTACCCCCAAGCGACTAATAATTGCAAGGGGGTATTTTAGTTCTTGACACCCCCATTAAAAGAGTCCATATTTTTAATTGACCCTCTCTTGTAACCTTGAAATAATAGGTCTAACTCGAAAGGACAGACTTTGGGCGGGGTCGTTCATTTTTTGCACAAGTTAGACAAAACCACAAAATCATAGTAGTCCCGCCCATTAGTCCCTTAACCTCGCTTAGTGCGTTCTCCTGCGTTTTTGAAGTCTTACTCTATATCCGTGAAGGCTTGGCCTATTTTAATCTTCTCCTGAAGCGTTAAAGCGTCAAATACCTTTAATCCTAAGGGCAATTCAAGTTCCGCACTCATCGCTTTTTCTCTTGGAAACAAAACTACACTTTCTCCGCCTGGCTCTCCTGTTTTCCCAGCTCTTAGTTGTATCCACAAATCCCTTCTCTCTGGTTCATAAGCCCCTTTGTAAGAACCACTCCTTATATAAACTACTGGCTTTCTTACCTTGCCTTCCCCGTACCAAGTTTTAAGTGCCTCTCCGACATGGTGGTGCGCCCCGACAACTATATCCGCTTGTCCTCCTAAAAGTAGTCTTTGCATTTGTTGTAAGCCGTGAGATTTATTGAAGTTTGAGTTAAATGGCCCAAATTGGTGGAAAAGTGCTACTTTATAATCCGCCCCTGGGAATTTTACATTAACTATTCCGCCATTGTGGATTATCGGGAACCTTACTCCTTCAAAAAGCGTTGATAGGACATCTATTCCTTCCTTCCTCCAAATATGACCTTCATGACAAGGGTTATCTATTGCCGCTATAATTTTATGTTTTCTATCTAGGTGTTTTATTAACTGGTGAAGGGTGTGGATTTGTTCTTGAGGAGAGAGGGGATTTTGAACCACGCTATCAAAATGCTGGGGTTGGGGAATGTCCAAAAGATTACCCATCAAAACTATCCCCGTATTGGGTCGGTCTTCAATCTCTTTTAAATCTTTCTGCAAGCGGTCTATATCGCAATAGACATTTCCGTAGTGCCAATCGCCTGTGGGGACTAACAAAAAAGGAAGTCTGGTGTGGATTTCAACCTCTGCGTCTTGTTGCTCAATCTTACCCGCCTCAAAATGCTCTTGCCTTAGTTTGAGGATTTTAACCCCCGCTTCAAAGGTATAAAC
>Ga0315288_10005651_pt1 | contig 15897 bp, 15 predicted proteins | sample YL17G11_20_MG_FD_203454 | JGI IMG/M metagenome (GOLD analysis project Ga0315288, IMG submission 203454) | Sediment microbial communities from Yellowstone Lake, YNP, Wyoming, USA - YL17G11_20 | ecosystem: Environmental > Aquatic > Freshwater > Lake > Sediment | place: USA: Wyoming | collected...
ATCATGAGAAGATGCTGCTTTGGCAGGCGCTGATGCAACTGATGCAACGACAACATCATCTTTGTCGCAAAACAGCCTTCTTTCAATTTTGGGAGGGCTGATAGAGACGGAAAGTCTTGCTGTCGTTACCGCCGCCGCCGTTGCTTCTGCAACCTGTGTCCAGTATTCCGAAGAAGGAAGAACATCACCAGTACTTGTAGCAACATCGGCAACAACAACATCGGCAGCAGCAGCGCCGAAACCGATTCCATTCTTGCCAACGTTCTTTTTGATTTGAACGGGTACAAGTCGTCCATCGGCTTTCTTTCCAAGACCTTTTCCGGATTCATAGCCCATGCGTTTGGCAACTTCTTTGCCTTTTCCAGAAACGGCAGTTGTGGCCGCATCAGTTGAAGTGGAAGCGCCGGAAGGTGTTTTGGGTTTTGAAACCGAAACGACTGTAGTAGGAGGAGGAGGAGGTCCCACCAAATCAATGCGAGGCTTTGGGAACCTTGAAGGTTGTGGCTGCTGCTGCTGCTGCTGAGGTTGCTGAGGTGCGGGAACAAAACTCTTGGTCACTTTCCAGTACCAAGGTTCATCATACACGATGTTTGCAGATTTTTGTGTTTCAAGATGGTCAAGAAATTGACGGGTTTGGTCATTTCTGAACCATTTCGTAAAGTGAATGAACACTCTGATGAAAGGGGCTCCGGTTTGTTCGTCAGTCTTTTCAACCACATCGATCCGACCAATAAACCCCAATCCGAGTGAACGGAACACTGCAAACAGTCGCTCCCTTCGAATGTTGGCGTGTGTGCGCGGAATGCACAAACTTGGAAACACAAATTCTTGCTGCTGCTGCTGTTGCTGAGGACGACTGTCACGATCGTCTCGACTGTCTCGTCTGTCACGATCGTCTCGACTGTCTCGTCTGTCACGATCGTCTCTTTCTCCTCTTTCTCTTACATTTTCCTTATTATTATTATACTCACCACTATTGTCGCCGCGTTGTTGATTGCCTTGTTGATTGAAGTGAGCCATTATTATTCGATTTGATTTGTCTGATTGATGAAACTGGAAACTGATGAATGTAAGTATAGTTTTTAAGTTTTCAATTTATATTTTTTTCACGTGAAAAAAATGAAAATTAAAATGAAAATGAAATCATTTTTTTTCCTCTCCCTGAATGAAAGTATCAATGTAAATGTAGAAAATGGGAACAACAGGGCTTGGTTTGCATCCATTGTCAATATATGTAATATTAATTTCCGGAAAATAGAATTTCACGTCTGCGGCGTGTTCGCATATGAATTCGGATGCATCTGCATGTGCGACAATCGAGCCAATATTGTGTTCAGATAAGTAACAAAAAAAGTTCAGTTTTGATGATATGCACGAACTGCGTCCTAATAAATTGTTTTTATTGTCTGCATTCAGCACTAGTTTATTTTTACATAATGGGTCATCATTCGAATGTGCGGTAGCAGCACCAATGGCATTTTTGGTATTTTCAATAGATTTTTTAACAATATATTTGAAATCTAGATATGCATTTTCCCATTTGTTATAAAAGATAGTTCCGGACAAATTATTTTGAGATTTCTGTAAATGATGAGAAAAGATTGAACATTTATCAATATTTGTATAACAAATCTCTACTTCTTTTTTTGGATTATTAAAAAATGGTAACAACATTCCGTGAAACATGTGCCGTCTAAATGGAACAACAACATTATAGGGAATATTTTTTTCATGATATAGTCCCCAACCACCTCTATTTTTCAAAAAATTATTTTTGTCAAAATAGGAAAAAAACACATCACAATGAAAAACGCTGGTTAAGTTTGAGCTAGTTGGAGTGGAATGGTTATTAAAATTGATAGTAGGTCCAAAAATTTGAATACCACAAGTCACATCGTGTTCGATTTTAGATTCTATTTTAAATCCAAAATTTTCAAGTTCTGGAACAATCATTTTTAATAAAATTGGAACGTGTTTGTAAAAAATAATAATGTCATAATCGTCTCCCCAAGGCAAATTATTTTGATTCCGGAGCAGTCCTACAGAATTACCAGCAAATATTGCATACTCAAATGTCTCACGGTACCTGCTCAATATATTGAAAAATAATATTGCTTGGTCGTGAATAAACTCGTTGTATGTTGTCAACGTCAAGTTGGTTATGCCGGTGCTAGCAAAATAATAATTTTTCTGGGTTTTATCAATAAATAAAGAAGGTATTCTTTTTTTTATTGTATCAATATTGTATTCCATTTGATAAATGTGTCTGTCTGATATGTGTAGAGGAATATTGTATTTATTTTTTTTCTGAGGTACGCGAATAATTATATTATTATTATTTTTATTCTTATCAAAGTATAGTTTCATAATTTTACAATTCAATTCAATAAGTTGTAATAATAATATAATATTGTAACTTGGACTTTTTCATATTATATTTTTAATTTAATTTTTAAAATAATAAAAAAAGTTTCATTACATTCCAAATCTATTTCCTTTTATAAATGTAATTTCTTGTTCATTCCACATTATGTTTCTACTATGTGGATACATTACATCATCTAAAAATAGAATATTATAGTCGTTTGGTTTTTTATCACGAAATGTAAAGTCTACATTTTCATAGTATTTCATAAGAGAACCTATATTCCAATTATTTTCAATTATTTTTCTAGACATTAAAACTTCTTTCTCATATATAGCGCTATTGAAAGTTCTTGCATAATTGGTGGTGCTAAATATAGAACAATCAATTAAATATTTTAATGTGGTTTTATCCATTGAAAAAATATATGATTGGACGTGTGCCCAATTTGATGGATCTTTTATTGTATTTATCGTGCTTCCAAATAATTTTACATTATCTTTTAAACCATTTATATATATATCAGTCCATCTACCTTTAAAGTCGGGTTTAAAAAATGGACCAACTACTGAAGAATTTACAAAAATATAATTCTCGTATTTTTCATGTAAGTTGTCTTTAAATAAAGCGTCACTCCATCCTCCGAAATCGTAACCCAAGTTATCTCGAAACAATATTTTCACATTTTTTCTTCTTGAAATTGCATTCAAGATGTTATTATTATTTTGATTATTTGTGTTTGATATTATAATAAAATCAACATTATTATCATTAAAAATACATTTTTTAATGAAAGTTTTCACTCTATTGTTAAAAATATGATACACATACAGAACAAGTATTTTTTTGGTGTTTGAACTTGGTTGATAAGTGTTATTGTATATTTTTTTTGTTAAATCATTTATTAAATTTTTATTTATGACACCGCTAATTCTCGAAGATTTTGATCGTGCAAGTTTCTCTGCTAGTGCTAGTGCTGTGCGTATTGCTTGTGATTTTGGTTGGGTGTATGAAAAAATCATTTGATGATTACAATATTACGATATAATAATATAAATACAACACATTATTTTTTATTTTATTGAACCTTTTTCTAAATTGTGAAGTAAGTAATATATAAAAAATTGATAAAATATGTGGTTTATAAAAAGCAAGCAAGAACACAGAACAAATTTTCCAATTAATTTATGGTAAAAATTTGCACTGCAAGATTTAATAAAAATACTCTAAATGAGAATGTAGAGTGGAGGAAAAAAAAAAATAAATTAACTCATTGTGTTTACGGTGCTCCATCTGCGCTTAAACAAACCGTAAGAAAAGATGAATGGCTGATTATATTGGAAATGCACAACGACATTAACAGAATCATTGGTTTGGGTTTAGTGCGAAACTCTCCTTCGAAATGTAATAAAATATACAGTTCTGGTAATTATAATCGTTATACGTATGAAGGAAGGGTGAGAGTGGATTTATCTGATGACAAGGATTTAGCATCCGCTCAAGCTTTTGTTTTAACTGAGGAAGAGCGTATTGTTATAAGAATGCTTGAACTGTCGCTATTTTACGGACAAACCCATAGTAAAAGGGCAAAGGGGATATGCGAATTACCAGGTCGAATCAGTTCTCTGTATGATTTCAAAAGTTGCTTGAAAGGTCTATTATTGAGGTGCTCAAGAATGAATTCTAATGATTGAATCCTTGTGTCCCTTGTGAAATACTTGTAAAAAATGAAATTAATTTATTATAAGGTAAAAAGTAATTAATAAAACCTTGCAATAAATAAATCAATAATAAATAAATCAACAATAAATTAACAATAAATAAATAATGAAACGTAATAATTATAATTATATAACAATGCCTCGAAACCCTGATATGACGACGTCATCGGACTTGTTTCAAAACACTATGAGTTGTTTTTTTTATGAAAAGGATGAAACCAATGATAATGACATTGAGAACACTGACGACAAGAACGTTGTATGCGGCGATTATTATTTACCTACAGTTGGAATGACAAATTGTAAATTGAATGAACACAATGAATTAAAACGCGATCATGCAACGATATATTTCAGGATTCTTGACAGGTATAACGTGCCGTATGCCGTTTTTGCAGGGAGTTCGATTGGACTTTTAAGAAATAGCAGAACGATTCCGTGGTCAGATGGTTACAGCGTTGTTGTTTTAAATAGTGACCTTACATTGCTATTTGAAATATTTCCAATTTTGCGAAAAAATGGATTTAAAATAGTAAAAAATAAAAATAAATTTACAAACGAGTATACGAATGGAGGGTGCAGCATTAATTCTCAAATTCACAAATTTACGCATGGAAACCAACCTGATGACTATGACCAAGACCATGACCAAGACCATAAACGTTCTGGGTTTGCGTGTGATGTATATTATTCATACGTTGATAAAAATGGGTTTTTAAGAAACAGTGGATTGTGGGGTTTGTATCACGTAAAAAAATTACACATTCGCGATGTAATGCCGTTTCGAAGGCGCGTCTTTGACGGGCTTCCATTACCATTTTTCAATAATGTAAATTTAGAGGTTTATAAAACGTATGGAAATACAGATGAAGTCATTATAAAAACAACTCATTTTCAAACGGGTTCATCTAAATACGCGTCGTGGCGCTCTGCATATGACGAATTTGAAAATAGAAAATCAAATGCAATCCAAAACACCATGCATAAAATCTACAATAATAATAATAAAAATAATAATAAAAATCAAAATCAAAATATTACAAAATCTGCCGGAAATAAGAACAATGTTATGAAAATAATGGATAATAAATTTACAAAAAATCAAGTTGAACTTTTATCCGAAATTGGAGAAAAAGAGATAGGAAGGATTTATGTTTTTTCAGTTGATTTTATTATACAGCATGCGGCGTGCATTAAGTTTTACTTTCCAAATGTTGTAATTGAATATTTTTCGTACGCTAGAGAAGTAGAAGTAATTTTGTATTTGAATTATGTGGATAAGCTTCACGTTTACAATTCATTCATTGAAATGTTTTATAATGACCCCGACATAGTGTATTTAAATAAACCGAAAATTGACATTATAAAAGTAATTACATTTGGAACATTTGACATGTGGCACACGGGTCATTCGAATTTATTGTCGAGATGTTGCAAGTATTCGGAAAATATTTGCGCGGGCGTGTCAAGTGACGAGTTCACATTTCAGAAAAAGCAAATATTACCGAGAGATGATTTGAAAACGCGTTTAGAAAATGTAAAAAGGTGCAAGTTTGTAAAAAAAGTATTTGAGGAAACGTCGATGGAATTGAAGAATGAATACATTAAGCTTTACAGCGCAAATATACTTATAATGGGGGATGACTGGCAAGATAAATTTGACTGGGTGGATTGCTGCGTTGTATATTTGCCGAGAACGCCAAACATTAGTTCTACAATGCTGAGAGAACAAATGAATGTAAAATTTGCATAATTTGCGCGGGGACCACTTACCCTTTTTTTCAAACGGGACTAGGGCTCAACGCTTTCATTGCGCCTCCGCGATGACGCCGAGTGCGAGAGCGGCGCTGCTTGGCACTACGACTGCGACCACGTTTGCTGCTTTTGCTGCTTTTGCAGTGCTTTTTACATGAGTGAGAACATTTTGCCATTTTTTCTTTTATATAGTCTTTTATATAGTGTGTAAATATAATAATTATTCTGAAAAATTTTATTTACATTTTTTAATCAATTTTTTTCTAGATGTTCTAAATATTTGCTATTTTCAAGTTGTTGTCGTTTTTTTTATTTTGACATTTTTATTTTTTATATTTGCGACCGCGATATTTCTGAGTTTTTTTATGATTGCGGCGACGACGACGACGACGAGTAATACATTTATGCACATGGTTGATGCTGCGCTTTTTGCGCCTTCCACCACTAGTCGTATGTGATACATCAATGCCTGTGCGGATGTCGTATTCGGGCGCACCATTATCACCGTCAACGATTTGGGCATCCATTAGGCCTAACCAAGTTATTGGTATATTTGCATTATTCTGCACACCGCACGTTTCGTTATATCCTGAAAAAATTACAGAAACTTCTCTTGAAACAACAAGCATTTTTTTTTTAGGAAACATCAAAAATTCATTTTCATTTGGAAAATCGGTAACAAATTTCAAATCTGACATTTCGACTCTTCCTCTTGCCGGTTCATAAACAAATATGGTTGGATCTTTGTTTAATGCGAATGTACAAGCATTATCAATGGTTGATGAAAAACTTGAGAATCCGCGTGTCTCGTATTCATTTATTGTGTGAATTGGAACATCGGCAACGACGTCACTCTTGGTTGCAAAAAGCGATTGTTGACTTGAAACCTGCAATACAGGAGGCTGCCATAAAGTCTGGCTCAATGTTTCACCTATGCCCATACCTCTATACAAACGAACACTGCTTCTTTCTGGATTACTTGGATCTGTGAACATGGCTGGAACAGACACAATCAGTTTTTGCAATCCGCTCAAAAACAAGAAAAACCACACATTAAATATTTTTTTATCATCGTCATATGGTAGTTTATTAACGAGTATTTCTGGTCCCGCATTTTTAACTGGTTGTAACAGTGTGCGATTTAATGCTCTGAAAAACTGCTGCGTAGTGCCGGGAGTTTGAGAATCTTTTGTGTATAAATTTGTGGCAAAAAATTCTAAATGAGACAACTTGAACTTGAAGTTGTCATACCCGCCCTGTAAAGCAGCAGCAGCCTCTGCTTCAGCAACAGCCTGTGTATAATTTCTCGCCATTGGTGACAATTGAATCATGGCAGGAGCGCCGGAAGCCGACGTCATGCGATTCATGGCAGGAACCAAAAGCGTATCTTGGAACCTATACCAAGATGTAACTCTGTAGTCTTCTATTTGGTTGGATGCCATGCCTACAGTTGCTGTTGCGAAATCATTACCATATATGTAGTCATCAAGTGCTTTTGATGCATCATTGAAATCAACTACAGACGTTTTTTCAAACTGTTCTAAAATCGCGGACTGTATAGGAGTATTACCTAAATCAGTTTCAGACTTTACAAATGGGAGTGGAATGGATGCAGTTGGCCGAACGGAAGGAGCAGCAGCAGGAGCAGCAGCAGGAGTAGAATCACCTCGAAACAAAAATTGAAAAAGACCAGGAGCAGCAGGAGCAGCAGCAGGAGCAGCAGCAGGAGCAGGTACAGGCCGAACGGAAGGAGCAGCAGCAGTAGGCCGAACGGAAGGAGCAGCAGGAGCAGCAGGAGAAGCAGCAGCAGGAGCAGCAGCAGGATCACCCCGCACCATAAATTTTAAAAGAGATGACATTTCGATATGTATATGTATATATGTATATATTGCGATATAAAATTATATTTGGTTATTGTTGAATGTGTTAAATAAATAATTAAAAAATAATAAAGACATAAATAATACTATCAATAGTAAACCTCTATAATGATGAGTAGTGCTCTCTCTTTGCTAAAATTTGATGAAATGGATGAAAAAGAAAAACGGTGGCTTCAAATGGAACGAAACGATGACTTTATAAAATCAATGTTGAGTTATGTAAAATTTGCAAATGAATTTCTAGAAAAGAATAGGTTGAATGAAATAAATCAAACGGAAGAGGAATGTGATACTTTGGCGAAATGGTTCTCAACACACTATCATTGTTTATACGTTCCTCCTTATCGCGAATCTCAAAAAAAAATGGCAAACTGTTATCCTTATTTACCGCTCGGGTGGGCGCTGCGCTTTACGGGGACATTCATGGCGCAACCAGAATACTATGACAGCTTAAGAAACTTGCACCTTCAATTAAAAACGCGCGTTCCGAGTTGGAGAGATGACCCGATAATTGCAAAATTAATCATAGGAGAAGATAATGGATTCAGCGATTAAACATCAATCTGCGGTATTTGAGGAATAACTATAATCGCACCAATTGCAAGATACATTAAAAGTGTGGGTGCGTCGGACATTTCTCGTTTCGCTTTCAGCATAGCGACGGCATCACATGTCTCCGCGTCCGTCGTGTTGTCACAATAAGTATTTGAAATGTTGTTACTATTATTTGGATTTGTTGAATTTGCATTGGATGCATTGGATGCAAGTGCGAATGCAACAAATAATAATCCGAATGTCAAAAGTTGCAGTAGTTTGGCTGGGTTCATTTTTATATGTGTTGTTGATGTGTAGTTTGTCATTTTAAATAATAATTATTCAATTTTATAAATAAATATGTGTGGTGTGTGTGTATTACTTATTTATAAAATTTATATAAACCATTTAGATGCATAAGTAAAATAATAATAAGACAACGCTGATAGCGACCATCCATAATAAAATGCAAATAAATCAGAATCAGAATCAGGAAAATGAAGAAAAAACAGGAATATTTATGAATATTTTATATTTAATTGGAATTTTTGGAATATATGTCGGAGTCGATAATGTCATCGGACAAAAATACAAGGGAAAATACTATTTAATTCATGGAATAAATAATGCATTCATTGTTTATTTGACATGTGGCGATGTCATAAGCACCTTCACAGATTTCAAGAATATTCTCACGGAAAATGTAAGCGTTTTGCCATCAATTGTAACGGTATCGCTTCACACATATCACGTGTATTGTTATTACAAGTATTTTAAAACGGATGATTGGTTGCATCACATTTTGATGGGACTAGCACTATTGTTGGCGCACCAGTTTGAAACGGGGCGTTTAATCAATTATTCGCTGTTTTTCACAACGGGTCTTCCTGGAATGGTGGATTATTTTTTATTATTTTTAGTGAAGAATGATAAATTGGATTATCTCTCTGAAAAAAAGGTGAACAATTATATTAATTTATGGATTCGCGCGCCAGGTTGCATTTCTCATTCGGTGCTCACGCTTTTAGTATATAATTTGTACAAGGAGACGCTGTTGTCCGGTTATTTTGAACAATTCGGTTACATTTTGACGGCGCTAATAACATACTGGAACGGGATTTATTTCATGAACAAGGTGGTGGTAAGCTATAACAGTTATACTTGTGCTAACAAGTTGTAACAAGTTGTAAGAAGAATGAGCTGGATTTTTATTTTTTAAAATATGTTCTCATTGTTTTCATATTTTTGCCTCTTTTACCGCCTTTACGAGTTTTACGAGGGGGGGTAGGTGGTCGTCCAAAAAGTTTACTTCTTCTTACTTCTTGCGCGTTTCGTGCGGTTTTGTATACTCTCTCGCTAGTGAGTTGTGGCGTGTCGGGTCGTCCAGTAGTTCTCCACTGTCGTCAGATATTACAGTTTGATTCATTTCGAGTTGCGCGCTGAGACGCCGATTCTCATCCGCAAGTTCTTTGTTTTTTTCATTAAGATTGGATATTTGACGTCCGTATACTTTTAATTGGTCCTCCAATTTTTCAATATCAACTACTGCCTTAAGTATCCATTCTGTTTTTTTTTCACCCGACATTTGTGATATTTCGGTTATAAATCTACGATTACGAGTTTTCATTTTAGTATTTAATTTAATATAATAGTATTATATTAAAATATAAAAAAATAAGTTATGAGAAAGAATCCACCCTTTGGACTAATTTTAGGAGTTCCTGCCAACGTAAACACGAAATACGTGTATGGTTCCGGTGTTGGCGCTTTAAATACATCGGTTAGACTTTACCAGAAACGGCGCGCATCATTTGTCTGCTGTTTAAACGAAGTTACTCCGGCGTCTCTAAAAAAATAAAAATAATATGGTATATATATAATATATTGTATATATATATATATATGGATTTTTTTAAACCTACTTCTATAAATTTGATTTCACCCAATGCAGAAGAAGCAAGTAGAGCAGGAGCAGCAGGAGCAGCAGCAGCAAGAGCAGCAGGAGCAGAAGCAGGAGCAGAAGGAGCAGCAGGAGCAGGAGCAGCAGCAGGAGCAGCAGCAGGAGCAGGAGCAGGAGCAGCAGGAGCAGCAGGAGCAGCAGGAGCAGATAAAAGAAAAAAAAGATGACATGGATATTCTTAATAGAATGTCTGTTGGTTCTTTCGCCCCGCTGCAACGACAAACCCAGCGTTCAAGTGAGTATTGGCTTAGAGCAAAAGAAATAAATGATTTAGTAAAAAAAGAAAAAGAAGAATATGGAGATGGAGACGGAGACGAAGCAAAAGCAAAAGAAAAAGCAAAAGAAAAAGAAAAAGAAAAAGAAAAATGTGGTGGGAGTCCTTTATGGGAAGCACTAACAATATATCAGCGTGCTCCTTTTTATTCACTAGAAGATCCAAAATACGTAAATATGAATCCTGTTGTTAAATTTCCAAATTCTGCCGAAGTCCCAAATCGAGCAATCGAAGAGTTGCTTGAAGTATTCTTTCCAGAAAAAGCAAGAGAAGCAGCAAGAACAGGTGTAAAAAATGATTTTGAGGACACGTGTCCATTTAAGCCGGATGTTAATTTATTCCTAACAAGTAAAGAAGTTCGGGGCAATGACTTGCTTCGGGATAGTATTTTGGCGAGTTTTTTTGATGAACCAATGATTTGTTCCAATGGAAAATCATTTTCAAAAACCACTGTAGATGATTTTAGTGGAATTGGGACTCAGCATGACCAAGAAATGTTTGCTTCTGCTATTCCCAATGAGGCTCTGCGAGCTTTTATTAACACTTTAAGATTAAGTGATGAACAGCGAGATTCATATGGAGGCAAAAGAAAAAAAATGCAAAAAAACAGGAAAAGGTCACAAAACAGGAAAAGGTCACAAAACAGGAAAAGGTCACAAAACAGGAAAAGGTCACAAAACAGGAAAAGGTCACAAAACAGGAAAAGGTCACAAAACAGGAAAAGGTCGCAAAGCAGGAAAAGGTCACAAAACAGGAAAAGGTCGCAAAGCAGGAAAAGGTCGTAAAATAAAAATTATGAATCGGGGTCAATCAGTTTTTTCTTGGCACATCCGCGATGATGAGCAGAAAGTGCCTGCTGATTTTTTGCTTGAAATGTCTCACAATACTGGCACGTGAATTTGCTGCTGGATGTGGCGTATCGTGTATTCAGGTGTTCTTCGAGGCTGGGCAGCCGAACTTCATCAATCATTTTAACGAGCTTTGTTTGAAAATCTTTGACATATTTAATCATGGCGAGCTTTTGATTTGCAAACGCAATGTATTCTTGGTTAATGTTATCCAGCCGCTCTTTGCTGATAACATCAACTTCAGATTTGTCATCGATTTGGTCAAGACGGGCTTTAAGGTGGTCAATAATGCTCACAGCGACTTTGATTTTATCGGGGTCATTATTCGCTTTATGAACGTATACAAGGACATTTCCATTGTGAATATTAATTTCAAAATCTTCCTTGTTTGCGATTCCATAGTTTTGGGCAAGAAAAAGTCCGCAACAATTTTGCGTTTCAACATCATGCAGGAATTTTTTCACTTCTTCTTGAACAACATTCTTGTCCCAGTTTTTATTTTCAACAAGGATGCGCGGTTTATCTTTTCTACAAAGTATAATGTCGCCGGTTTCTTTGGTGGTTCCAACGGGATCAATTTGCGCGCAAGGATAAAGATGGTGGAGCGCCCCGAACAAGATATTTTCGGATATTTTTCCTTTGGAAGAACTATTTTCCATTTTTTTCAACATTTCAGAAACAGAAGAAGTGAGAGATGAAGAAATTTGTTGATTTGTTGAAGAAAGTTCTTTGATGATTCCGAGATTTGCATCAGAAGATGCTTTAACCTCTCGAATGCTGAGGTCGAGGCGTTTTTCGGTGGCAGTATAAAGAGCTTGAGATGAAAGAAGAGAAGACGACATTTTAGAATCAAGGTTGTTCACAAACTCTTGGAGAGATTGTGGAGAAATAGAAGAATTAGATAAAAATTTATGAGTATCATCAATCATTGTTTTTTGCATGTCTTTGATTGAAATAGTCAACTGTTTGGAAAGTTGATCATTCGATTTTGGAAGCATATCATTCAGGAGGAGATTTGTTTTATCCATAAGAATTCCGTTTTGTTCGCGAATGAGCGGAGCGATTTTATCAGATACATTGTTAGAGAGAATGAGTTTAACATCTTCAATGTATTCCCGTTTGAATTCGGAAAGTTTTAAAGCCAGGTGGGAATTATTATCGTTTTGTAGACGAGAAATATTATCAACTTGAGATTGAAGTTGCTTTACATTCTCAAAGAGGCTCATAAACATGCCTGTATTGAGAGAAGCACTAACATTTTCAGTTAATTTTTCAACAAGGTCAATAAAAAGAAGAACAAATTCTTCAAAATTTAATCCAGGATGACGTTCTTTAAAGAATTTCCATATTTTTTCATTATTTGTAGACAGGCAATATTCGGACGACGACATATTAGCAAATGATATGTGATGTTAAATGTATTTATCATCACATTTTTAAGTTCATTTGTTAAATAATGTAACGAAATGAATGTAATAAATTTTATTCCATCTATTCCTTACAAAAGAAGTTGAGAGAAAATGAAAAAAGGTAAATTAATTATTCTTTTTTTTAATAGTTTTTTTAATTGTTTTATTTTTTGATTTTATTTTTCTTTTAGTTTTTCGTTTTTGTGTTTTATCATTTTTATCAGTTTTCAAAAACTTATTTATTATTTTATTGAATGTTTTATAATTTTCAATAAACATTGAATGCGACGAACCTTTTGTAAAAATATACACTGTAGATTTTTTATAAAACCGAGTTTGATATTGAATACTTTTAAAAGGAACTATACTTTCTTTTCCTCCAATTAATAATGCAGGTTTCATTATTTTTTTAGTTGTAAATAATTTTTCCATATTCACATTATTTACTGAATTTTCTAATATGTCCGCCAACACTTTATTATTGAAAACGAATGTTCCCATTTCAACTTTTTTAACAATTTCTGGATGATTTTTATTAAATGATTTTGTAAATAATTTTTTAGTGAAACTAGTTTTATAATTTTCTGCTTTTTTTTTATCACTATTTAACAATGCAACTGCTTCTGATAAAGATGCCTTGTCATAAACAGCAAACTCTTTTTTCAAATTATCATTGGATAATTCTTTTAATAAAATAGGTGGTTCATCTACAATAATATAATTTTTAAATCGGGTTTCTCCAAATAAAGCAATCATATTCCATATATACGCGCAACCGATGGAGTGTCCTAACAATGTAATATTATTAAGATTTTTCATTTTTATAAAGTCATAAATGTCTATAGAAAATTGTTTCATTGTGTTGTTATTTTTTAAATACTTATTATTATATCCACGATTTAAAACAATAAATGTGCGGTAATTTTTTTTCAGAAGTGGATTTGTTAACAGAACAGTGCTCCACAAGTCTGCAGTATGTGACCAAGCGGGAATAATAATAATAATTCCTTTTTCTTTTTCAGTTGGTAATTGTTCATAATAGTACAATTCACTATTTTTTGTATTTATTTTTGTCATTTCATAATGAGTGAATGGAATTGAAATCATAATGAATTATTTTATTTTGATTTCGATTTCGGTATATAGAGAGAAGAGAGATAAATAAATAACAATAATAAAATTAATTGTATAATATATATGGCAATAAATATAATGATGAAATCATGACAATTAAATTAGTATTTAAAGTTTTACCAGCGAGGAATGATGCGATCAATGCTGCCATAGCCATCATTCCGCCGTCAGCAAGAACTGCCTTATAAGATACTTCTTTGGCATAATCTTTAAATGTGTCCAACATTCTGTTCATTCCTCTTGGGACACTAGAAAAAAATGCATAAAATATCATGTCGTGTATAAATTGTACAACTAAAGCCAACGCTATAAATTTCAAGATGGAAAATTCGGTAAATACATTATAATATGTGGCTCTAACAATAATAAGACCAATAAATATAATTAAAACATCTGCAACAACAGCAGATAAATTATAATCCGCATACCATTTTATTAAAACAGATGATTGAAATATTTTCATATTCGATAATAAAATAACGAATAAGTCTGTGATTAAAACACCATTAAATAATGGTAAATAATGACTTGTGTCATTAAAATTTGCAATATTTTTAAACATACTATAACATCTAACAATATTTATTTTATTATTTTATTTTATTTTATTTTATTTTATTTTATTTAATGTTTTTCTTGTAAATCTGATGTATTTAATTTAAATTAAAATATGCCATTAACCAAGCATGATCAGAAGCAGTATTTACATTTGAATAAGGTTGTGAATCTATAATATTGTCATATGGGTGTGACTTTGTACAATCCATTTCTTGAATGGTCGTACCATTAAATGTAATATTATTTCCACTAAAAAATATAGCATCAATTAAAGCTGAAACCCCATTTTGAGAATAATCAAATTCGCAAGTTGTAGGAGTTGTACCAGTTGTTGCAGCTTCTTTATAGTTATTATCGCCCAGAGTTTTTTTAATAATAGTTGAACAACATGCTGAATCTGCCACTAGATCTCCGCAATTTTGTATCATAGGACAATTGAAATCTCCACCAATTATTTTACAAATGTTAGGATCTGTTATATAATTTAGTGTTTGTATAACATAATTAATTAAATTTATTTTTTCAATAGTTGCCTTATTATTTTTTGTAGAATCTCCAGGAAAATGAACACTAACAACCGCCATTTGTTTGTCACTTTCTTTATGTTTCATTGTTACCAAAGTAGCATTTTTATTTCCAAATAACGATTTAACCTTATAATTAACTGATGGTGAAATTTCGATTGTGGCTGATTCGCTATCAAGTGTTTTGGAACTTGTCATTTCAAATACTGTTTTTTTCCACATTAATGCAGTTGCAAAATTTACAGATAAATCGCCTCTTTCTTCAGGAACAAATAAATTAAAATATACATCATAGTCGGTTAAATTTTTTTTTATATATTGATAAAAATAATTGTCAACCTCTTGTAATAAAACAATTTCAGGGGCTTGTGTCTCTATTTCTGTTTTGAAAAGTTCATAGCGTCTATATGTTTGTTCAATATGTTCAAGCATTTTAATTCTTGGTTGGTCTTCTTTTTTGTAAGTATGAAAATTTTCTGGTTGAAGTTTAAAATGGTGTTTTTCGGATTGATGATCTGTTGCCCCTCTGGCTAAAACATTATAAGTCATAACTTTAATTATTACTTTATCTCCTCCCCCTTTTTTTAAATGCTTAAGGCGATTTCTTCTTCTTGCTCGTTTAGTTATTTTTTTTTTATTATATTTTTTTATTTTATGTCTAAAAGTAAACATGTAATATAATATAGTATAATATTAAAATATATTTGGGCGTTTTAAATTATAAAAGGTGTAAAAAAAAGATCTTCATAACATGACCTTGTGTTTATTTTATGAAAGTTTATAAGTTATTTTTTTAGAGAGAAGCGAATTAAAAAGAAAAAGAAAAAGAAAATAAATGAAAAAGAAAATAAATGAAAAAGAAAATAAATGAAAAAGAAAATAAATGAAAAAGAAAATAAATGAAAAAGAAAATAAATGAAAAAGAAAATAAATGT
>Ga0315288_10005652_pt1 | contig 15896 bp, 14 predicted proteins | sample YL17G11_20_MG_FD_203454 | JGI IMG/M metagenome (GOLD analysis project Ga0315288, IMG submission 203454) | Sediment microbial communities from Yellowstone Lake, YNP, Wyoming, USA - YL17G11_20 | ecosystem: Environmental > Aquatic > Freshwater > Lake > Sediment | place: USA: Wyoming | collected...
GCGATGAGCTATTCGATTTGCGTCACGGCATCGTTGGGTACATAATTTCAAAGTTGTGTGTCCACGATGTCGTGACCATTATTTCTGTCTACGATGTCTTGAACGTTGTCAGCTATTCCCTAGGAATTCAGGTTTTCAAGCTTGGGTACACATATTTCAATCAGATGAATCTGGTTAAGGTGGCCAGGCCTTATCTGAAAGCGCTGTGTGAGGCAACCAAGGAAACCGTGCATTTGGGTGAACTGTCGGGCGCAGAAGTGCTCTACCTTGACAAAATCGAAAGTCCCATGTCCATAGCGATGCGATCCAGGATAGGAACAACTCGACCCGCGTATTGCACGGGAATTGGGAAGATTTTGCTGGCTTTTCAGAACGAAGATGCATTGAAAAGAATTCTGGATGGGATGGTCTTAGAACCTTATACGAAGAACACCATCGTCAACAGGAGCGTTCTACTGAAAAAACTTAGACAGTACAGGACTCAGGGTTACTCGATTGATGACGAGGAAATTGAAGATGGCCTCTTCTGCATCGCTGCACCGATCCTTGACATATCGGGAAAGCTGGTTGCGGCCGTAAGCGTTTCCACTCCCAAGTATCGGATCCATGATCGGCTCGATGCGTTGATCACTGAGGTTAAACAAACGGCACTAAAGATTTCAACTGAAATAGGCTACTCTTCTGAAAAAAGCTTGACCCCGGCAGCAAAAAGTTGAGCTTTCGAGCCATACATCCTACGTTCACCGAAGTGGGCTTCGCGAAGGCGAAAGCGTGACAGCGCTCAGACATAGTTTTCTAGATGGGACCATAGGTTTAGGCGTGCGCTCCACATCAGATGAATTCGTTTTAATTGAAGCTTGAATCCTTTTCCAAAAAGGATGCCAGACTCGACCGATTGAAGAAAATCATGAGGAAAGGAGGTTCCAAATGAAAATTACTGATGTGAAATGCGTCATTTTTGAATGGACGCCACCGACTGTTCTCAAGGGTGCGGTCGGCCGAGTTATGGGAAACAGGAAAACCATACCGCATATGATCGTCAGGGTGCTGACCGATGAGGGGATAGAGGGAAACAGCAGTCAATATGTGGTCGGAAACCAGGGCTTGGCGGAGCATATCGAAACCCGGATGAAACCCAGACTGATCGGTAAGAATCCAATGTATGTGGAACAGATATGGCAGGATATCTGGCGTTTCACCCGGTCCACCCATTCCCATAAATTCATTCAGGGCACTATCGATGTTTGTCTTTGGGATATTCTTGCGAAAGTTGCAAACCTTCCCCTATACAAGCTACTGGGCGCCTATCGGGACAGAGTGCTGGCGTATGCCAGCTCGCAGGGCTGTGCTTCGATTGAAGAGACAGTGGCAGAGGTCCTGGAGTGCAAAGAGCATGGCTATAAAGCGTACAAAATCCATCTCTATGATATGGATCATTCCAACCCCAAGTACGATTTAGAACTTTCTCAAGCACTTCGTAAGAATCTGGGAGAAGATTTCGGTTTGGTGCACGATCCGGCAAGTATGTATAGCCGGGAAGAGGCGCTCTACGTTGGGCTGGGTCTTCAGGAACTCGGGTTTGAATGGTTTGAAGAACCGATCAACCAGTGGGATATCGAAGGCTATGCCCAATTATGCCAGGCCCTTCACATTCCGATTGCTGGGATTGAAACTGTGGACGGGAGCATGTTCAGTACTCCGGAATACATCCTCCGCCGAGCGGTCGATTTTATATTGACTGATGTTCGCATGAAGGGGGGAATCGGACCTGTCAGGAAGACCGCAGCGATGGCTGAGGCGTTTGGAATGACCTGTCTCGTCCATTCGTGTGCAGCACCTTTGTTCAATGTGGCAAACCTCCATATTTTATGTTCTATCAAAAATTCAAAATACCACGAGGTCCTTATCCCAGCTGAAAACTTTTCGGCCGGCGTCATAGAAGATGTCTACCTGGACAAGGATGGATACGTCTCTCCACCTGATAAACCGGGATTAGGACTCGAAATAGACTGGTCTTATGTGAACAGACATAAGATTTATGAAACACCCTAAAAACCCAAAGAAAGGAGGAGAAGGGAAATGAGACAGATGTTTAAACTTCATGGAGTATTTTTTTTATTGGTATTGATTGGATGTCTCCTTTACGGGCCCGTAACCCGAGCGGCCGAAAAGGGAATGGCTGATGAGCTTATCATCGGAGCAACGACGGGTCTCCGAACCCTGGAGGTTCACTGGATGGGGGCTCAGGAAATCGCGTTGAACTGGCATGTCTACGAGCCCCTCGTGTGGTTAGACTCTGATGGGAGTATCAAGCCACTGCTGGCAGAGTCCTGGACCGTCTCCAATGATGGGTTGGAGTGGTTGTTCAAGCTGAGACCGGGGGTCAAGTTCTCCGACGGGACCGATTTCGATGCCGAAGACGCTGCCGCGAACATTCAACGGCAGGTGGATTCAATTGTTAAGAAAGAGCCGACCTCCTTTGCATTCATGTACGCTGACGTTGCGAAGGTCGAAGTCGTCAACAAGTTGACCTTCAAGGTGGTATGCAAAGAACGGATCGGCCCGCTCCTGAACTATCTCTCCATCCTTCTGATGATTCCGAAGGAAGCGGTGGAAAAATGGGGGCCGAAGCGAATCACGGAGATCCTTCCCGGAACAGGGCCCTACATCAAGAAATCGCAGGTTCCCAACATGGGGGCTGAGCTGGTGGCCAACCCCAAGTACTGGCAGAAAGGGCTTCCTGCGGTGTCCCGTCTGACCTACCGTGAATTCGTAGAGGAAGCCACCATGGTCAACGCTTTGCGACGCGGCGAGGTCGATGTAATCCAGCCGGTGAATCATGAGTTCCATCCCCTTCTGAAAGCGGACAAGAATATTACTGTTGAATCTTTCTTGCCCTATGAGATGATTTTTGTGGCCCTGAAATGCGACAAGGCTCCTTTCAACAACCTGAAGGCAAGACAAGCCTTCAATTACGCGGTAGATCGGAAACTGATTGTCGATACGTTGCTGAAGGGCCAGGGCCGACCAGTAGGTGCTTTTATCCAGGAGGGGATGCCGGGATACGCTCCACAGCTGAAAGCCCCGGCCCGGGACCTGGCGAAAGCGCGGCAGCTACTGAAAGAATCGGGCTATGACGGCCGAAAGCTCAAGTTCATCGGACCTCCTGGGTGGTACACCGCCACCCGGGAGTCCTGCGAAGCCATAACCGCCATGATGCAGGAGGCAGGGTTCAACGTCGAGTTAACCTTCCTCGAAGGGGGGGCGTTCACCAACGCACGTTTAACCGGTGCCTTTGACCTCCATTTCCTGGGAAGCCGTGCCATTACCGGTGAGCCTCAACGATATCTGGATGAGCGAGTCGTGACCGATCTGTATAAGAGCGGCTGGGTCCACAAGGAATGCTTCGATCTGATCAAAGAAGCAGGGAGAACCATCGATCCGAAAGCGAAAGAAAAGCTCTATTTCCGCATTCAGGAGATCATGTACAATGAGGTGGCTCCCCAAGCATTCTTGCATCAGGCGAATGGTTTCTACGCATACAGGAACAACGTCAAGAATTTCAAAATGCTGCCAACGTTCACGTTTTACGCACCGGGGGTAGTCAAGTACAAAGAGTAACAGGGGACGAAGGCGTGACACTCTATATCCTGAAACGGCTGGGGCAGGCGCTGGTCGCCATGTTTGTGGTTGCATTGGCCGTGTTCCTGCTCATCCGGTGGGCCCCCGGCGACCCTGCCCGGCTCATGTTGCCTGAAACGGCCTCAAAGGAGGAAGTCGAAGCCCTTCGTGTAAGGCTCGGACTCGATCGGCCGCTTCCCGTCCAATTTGGGTGGTTCCTGAAGGATCTGGTGAACCTCGACCTGGGGACCTCCTTCTTCTATAACAGGCCGGTGGCCGAGATCATCGGATTGCATTTCCCGAGAACCGCGTTGCTCGGCGGGGTGTCTCTTGTCCTTTCTCTGGTGATCGGCATACCATTAGGAATCATCGCAGCGGTGAAAGAGGGGCGGCTGGCCGATTTTGTCGCTATGGGATTTGCCGTCATCGGCCAATCCGTCCCCATTTTCTGGCTTGGGTTCATGCTCGTCTTGGTCTTCTCCATCAAATTCCATTGGTTCCCCACTTCCGGAACAGGAACTTGGCAGCATCTGGTACTGCCTGCAACAACGCTGAGTGCCTTTACGATGGCGCTCATTTCCCGTTTGGTTCGTTCTGGGATGCTCGACATCCTGGGGGAGGACTACATCCGAACAGCCCGAGCCAAAGGGCTTTCCGAGGCTCTGGTGATTCTGCGACATGGGTTTCGCAACCTGATGATCCCGGTCGTCACGGTCGTTGGCATGTCCGTCGGTGTTCTCCTGGCCGGTTCCGTGGTAACGGAAGCGGTCTTTGCATGGCCCGGAGTTGGCCTCATGATCATGACTGCGGTGAGCGCCCGTGATTATCCGTTGATCCAGGCCTTCACCCTGTTCGTGGCGTTTGTGGTCATCTGTGTAAACCTGATCGTGGACCTTCTCTACGTCTATTTGGATCCACGAATTCGTCTATAGCCTGGTGATGTTGGACAACAGGAAGGTTATTTCCGAACGCAAAAAAAAGATCCAGCGAATCCTGCGGAATCCACGAATTGTCTGGGGCGGGTTGGTGATCGTGGTGCTGCTTTTTGGAGCGGTATTTGCGCCCTATCTGTCTTCCAAGGATCCCCTCAAACAGAATCTCCTATCACGCCTGATGGCCCCTCAAGGATTCTCCGGGCCTCATCTGCTGGGAACAGACTCCCTGGGAAGGGATATCTTCAGCCGGATCCTGTACGGTGCGCGTATTTCTCTGACCGTCGGGTTTCTGACCGTAATCATCTCCGGTGTTATAGGCGTGATGTTGGGTTTGTTTGCAGGATACTATAAGGGAAAGACCGACTCGATCCTCTCCCGGGCAGCCGATATCCAGCTCTCCATTCCGGTCATCATCATGGCCATCGTGCTCTTAGCGATGGTGGGGCCCAGTGTATTCAACATCATCATGGTCATGGCTATTTCACGATGGATGCTCTATTTCCGGCTGGTGAGAAGTCTTGTATTCAGTCTCATGGCAAGCCCCATGATCGATGCCGCCCGCGTGATCGGCGTCAGCAGGAGACGACTCTTTGTCAAGCATCTCTTGGCCAACCTTTGGACACCAATCATCGTGGTAACGACGCAGCAGATGGCCCAGATCATTCTCCTCGAGGCGACCCTCAGTTTTCTCGGAGTCGGCATCCCGCCCTCCGTCCCTTCCTGGGGGATGATGGTCTCTCAGGGTCGGAACTACATCGAGACCGCCTGGTGGGTGATCACGTTCCCGGGACTGGCCATTTTTGTGGCCACTCTGGCCATCAATTTTGTCGGCGACGGTCTTAGAGATTTTCTCGATCCCCGTCGCCGTTTCTGAGGCAGAAAAGAAAGGGTTCATTCGATTGTCTCTCATCGAAGTAATCGATCTTAAGACGTGCTTCCATACCGAGGATGGAGTGGTTCGGGCTGTCGACGGGGTGAGCTTCACCATCGAGAAGGAGAAAACACTCGGTGTGGTGGGCGAAAGCGGTTGCGGGAAGTCTGTCGCGGCGCTATCGATCATGGGGCTGATTCCATCACCGCCTGGCAGGATCGAATCTGGGCAGATCCTCTATCACGAAAACAGGGATTGTATCGACTTGCTCACCCTGGATCCTAAGGGTCGAGACATGAGGTCGATCCGGGGCCGCAAGATCGCCATGATCTTCCAGGAACCGATGACTTCCTTGAATCCTGTTTTCACCATCGGAAAGCAGATCATCGAGGCCATCGTCATTCATCAGCGCTTATCCAAGAAAGAGGCCAGGGGAAAGGCGATCGACATGCTTCAAGCCGTAGGGATTCCGTCTCCCGGAGAGCGGATCGACGACTACCCTCATCAACTTTCAGGCGGGATGCGACAGCGAGCCATGATCGCCATGGCGCTCTCGTGCCATCCCTCCCTTCTGATCGCCGATGAGCCGACCACTGCGCTGGATGTAACGATCCAGGCACAGGTGCTGGATCTCATGAATGATCTGCGCGCGCAATTCAAGGCAGCGATTCTCTTCATCACCCATGATCTGGGAGTGATTGCCCAGATGGCGGATGAAGTGACTGTCATGTATCTCGGAAGGATCGTTGAACATGCCTCTGTGACAGAGATCTTCGACCATCCACGACACCCTTACACCCTGGGACTCATGAAATCGATCCCCTCCCTCACTATGAGCAAACGGGAACGCCTGATTCCCATCCAGGGGGTTGTTCCTGAGCTCTGGGAGATTCCACGGGGATGCGGATTTGAGCCCCGGTGTCCGCATGCGATGAAACTGTGCAGGGAACAAAGCCCGCTCCTTAAAGAAGTGGCCCCGCTGCACCGGGTGGCCTGTTGGTTGGACAGCTCCGGATGAAAGGGAATGTGATTTGTCTGGTAATCACCGTTTGCTCGAAGTGAAAGGCCTAAAACAGTACTTCCCCGTGCAACAGGTGTTCTTCTGGCGTAAACCGATGCACGTGAGGGCCGTGGACGGTGTCGACCTGCACATCAGTGAAGGGGAGACGTTGGGGCTGGTCGGCGAGAGCGGTTGCGGGAAGACCACCGTTGCAAGGGCCATCCTCCGGCTTGTTGATCCCACGGAGGGCAGGATCCTCTTTCACAGTAAGAAGCTGGCGGGTTCGGGGGACAATGACGCAGAGATCAATATTGCTTCAGCCACGGCCAACGAACTTAAAATTCTTCGGAGGGACATCCAACTCATCTTTCAGGATCCCTACTCTTCCTTGAACCCCCGAATGACGATTGGCGAACTCATCGGAGAACCGCTTCTGGTCCACGGCGTAGCGAAAGGAAGCGAATTGAGGGAACGGGTCAGCCTACTGTTGAAGGCGGTGGGATTGAGTTCGGATCACATGAGACGTTATCCTCACGAGTTTTCTGGTGGGCAGCGCCAGCGGATCGGGATCGCTCGGGCACTGGCGTTACATCCGAAACTCGTCGTCGCCGACGAACCCGTTTCGGCCCTCGATGTCTCGATTCAAGCTCAGGTGATCAATCTTCTGGAAGATCTGCAAGCGGAATTCGGTCTGACCTATCTGTTCATTGCCCACGATCTGTCTATGGTGAAATACATCAGCGACCGTGTAGCGGTCATGTACCTCGGGAAGATTGTAGAATTGGCCGAAACCGAGGAACTCTTTACAAATCCGAAACATCCCTACACGGAGGCTTTGCTGTCGGCTGTTCCCGTTCCTAATCCTCGCTACAGAGTAAACAGAGTCCGTCTTAAGGGAGAGGTCCCAAGCCCGATCAATCCACCTTCGGGCTGCTCCTTTCATACACGCTGCGGGTACGCTCAGGATATCTGTAAAACGGAAGGGCCGGGGTATCGGGATCTCGGAAATGGACACCACGCATCCTGCCACCTGGCTGAGAAACTTCATCTTCAGCCGGTGCAGCGGGTGTGAGGGGGGGTAGAGGAAAACAGAAGGATGATCAAAATCTCACCCAACCTATGTACCGGCTGCAGGATCTGTGAAGTCGTTTGCTCGATGACTCACGAAGGGGTCATTGCACCTAAACGGTCAAGGATTCGCGTTCACTCCGCTTGGCCACACCAGGAGAAAATTTCAGTCTGTATTGCCTGTGAACCCAAGAAATGCATCGAGGTTTGCTCTGAGGGTGCGCTCTCCTGGAATCAACACTTGGAGATAAACGAAGAGAAATGTGTCAACTGTCTTCTCTGTGTTGAAGCGTGTCCCTACGAAGGGATCCAGACGGAAGTTTCGAAGAAGTTTCCATTTTTCTGTGATACGTGTACTGGGGAGTTTCAATGTATTCAGTGGTGTCCAACCAAAGCCGTCGACAAGGTGAAGTGAAATGAGATTCGAATTCAGTGGCTATGCAGGAAAGGTATTAGATATTGATTTGACGCAAGGGAAAGTGAACCAAACCTCCCTAGACTTAGATCTGGCATTGAAATATATTGGTGGAAAGGGATTTGCAGCGAGGTGGCTCTATGACCGCATGCCTTCGGAATGTGATCCCTTTGGACCCGAAAATATCTTGATCTTTGCGACCGGTCCCTTAACCGGAACCCTTGTCCCCGGCAGCGGACGATGCATTGTCTCTTGCAAAAGTCCAGCCACGGGTTATTGGCTCGATGCCAATTGCGGAGGGTTCTTTGGCCCAGAGATGAAGATGGCTGGATTCGATGCCATCATCCTCCGAGGCAAAGCCTTGGATCCTTCAATGATCGTCATCGATCGCGATGAGGTGAGCATCCGGGATGCAAGAGATCTATGGGGAAAGGATACATTCACCACTCATCAATGGATCAAAGGCCATCTCGGAGAAGAGTTTCGAGTGGCTTGTATAGGTGAGGCGGGAGAGAAAAGGGTCCGATATGCTAATATCATTTCTGAAGCAAGGGCCTTTGGCAGGGGAGGCGCAGGTGCGGTGATGGGGTCTAAGAATTTGAAAGCGATCGCCATCAGAGGCCATTCTCCTATCACAATCGCCAACCCAGAGCGTTTCATGAGGATCTGTCGAGAGGCCTTTAATGAGATGGCCATCCATCCTGACTCCGGAGGAGGCCGGCAGAAATATGGAACAAACACCCTCCTTTCCTGTATGAATGAGGCTGGAGTCCATCCCGTGAGGAATTTCCAGAAGGGGGTTTTTCAGGGCCGATCCATCGTTAATGAAGAAGAGATCCAAAAATTCTATGTCCGAAACAAGGCATGTTATGGATGTCCCATCTATTGCAGTAAGATCTCAGAGGTGAAGGTGGGAAAGTACAAAGGCGCATTCGTCGAAGGACCGGAGTATGAAAATGTTTGGAGCTTTGGAGCTCAGTGCGAAAACACGGACATCCCAGCCATCATTCACGCAGAATATCTTTGCGACCTCTATGGATTGGATGCCATCTCCACAGGAAATGTCATCGGATTCCTCATGGAGTGCATGGAGAAGGAGGTATTGGAGGAGCGTGACCTCGGTTTCCCCCTTCGATTTGGTGATGATGAAGGAATCATTCGGATGATCCATCTCATCGGCCGCAGAGAGGGATCAGCCTTCCTCTGGGGAGAAGGGGTAAAGAGAATCGCCCAGGAGATCGGTAAAGGTTCTGAATCCTTCGCCATGCATGTGAAAGGGTTGGAGATGCCTGCTTACGACCCGAGGGGTTCGACAGGCATTGCCTTAGCCTATGCCACCAGCGATCGGGGGGCCTGCCACCTCCGTTCATGGCCGATTGGAGCAGAACTCCTTTCAGCAGAGGAACGGATCGATCCCTTCTCGATGGAGTTCAAGGCAGAGTTTGTAAAGAGTCAGCAAGATTTATTTACTGTCATTAATTCCTCGGTCACCTGTCTCTTCACCATCTTTTCCCTCAGCCTGAGACATATGGTCCAATTCCTTCACACTGTCACAGGGATTGAATCTTTCTCCTCACCCGAGGAGGTATTAAGAATTGGAGAAAGAGCCAATAATCTGGTGAGACTTTTCAATCTGAGGGAAGGCCTAACCATGAAAGAGGATTCATTGCCGAATCGATTTCTCACCGAACCCCTCAAAGAGGGTCCTTCCCGCGGTCGGGTGGTCGATTTAGAGACGATGTTGAAAGAATATTATTTCGTGAGGGGATGGGATGAGGAAGGAAGACCCAATCCGGAGACATTGAAAAAATTGGGACTCCCTTAAATAAAACCTGAATGACAAGTTTCAAATGACAAATGTCAAAATGTCAAAATACTTAGTATTTGAACTTCGGAATTTGAACTTTATTTGAACTTTGAACTTTGACATTTTCTTTATAAGGAGAGAATTGATGTTTAAGCCAGAAGGAATTTATGTAGCGATGATGACTCCTTTTGAAGATGGCAATATTAATGAAACCGTTGTCTGCCAGATGGTTGACTTTGTCATAGAGAAAGGGGTCCATGGAATCTTCCCGATCAGTTCTGTGGGTGAATTTATCCACCTCGATTTTGAGGAAAAGGTTTTCCTCATGCAGATCGTCCATGATCAGGCACGAGGAAGGGTTCCTGTCACACCTGGGATCGCCTCTACCCGTCCAAAGGAGTGCATTCGATTGGCGCAAAAAGCCCAAGAGATTGGCTGCGAGGCCGTGGTGGTTGCTCCCCCTTATTATTATCCCATCAGCCAAGATAATATGGAGCGCCATTTTGAGATGGTCAGCGATGCGATCGACCTTCCGATCATCCTTTACAATATTCCGTTGTTTGCGACGCCCATCAGCTACGACGTCGTGAAGCGACTCTCCCGTAGAAGGAACATCGTAGCTTTGAAAGATTCCAGCGGAAGTATGGTTGACCTCCTCCATTTCATGGATAAGATCCGGCTCATAGGAGAGGACATTTCTTTCCTGGTCGGCCGTGAAGATATCCTCTTTCCCGCCCTGATGATGGGAGCGAAGGGTTGCATGACAGCCTCGGCGGGTATCGTACCGGAGATGATGGTTGGAATCTACAATGCCTGGCGTGAGGGAAACTATGAGAAGGCCAAGAACCTTCAATTCTCCATCCTGTTATTAATCCGGGCTATGTTTTCGATTCCGTTTCCCCTCGGGTTCAAAACGGCACTGGAAGTGAGGGGTTTTAAAATGGGGCCTCCTCAACAACCTCTCTCGGAAGCGGAGTACTTTCGATTTCAGGGTACAAAGAGCCGAATTGAAAAAATCATGAAACCGATTTTGGATTCCCTCTAAAAGGCCCTTTCCTGTCCTCCCCAGGCTTGAGCTGAGTAGTTTGGGATTCAAAATCATCCTTTTTCATCCTTTGAAAGCACTATAGGGGAATCGAATGACCCATAGGGAATGTATGCTTCGGGCTGCGAGGGGGGAATGGCCGGATCGATTGCCCTGGGTGCCGAGGATTGATCTCTGGTACAACTCCAATTCGATGAGAGGGACACTTCCGCCCAAGTATCACCGGGATGCCACGCTCGAAGAGATCGCCGACGATATTGGCGGAGGCTACCACATGATCGTCCCTGATTTCTTGAGGGCCCGGTCTCCAGAGGATATGATCGACAGAGGGCTCGGCGTCTACCGGTTGAAGGAGATGGTCTGTCGACCGGAACTCGTGGGAGTGGAAAGGGAGATAAAAAAAGAAGGGGATGCAACCACGGTCCTCTACCATACGCCCGTGGGCTCAGTTTCGTTCAAAATCGTCTACACCGAGGAGATGAGGCGATCCGGCGTCTCCGCCTCGTGGATCTCAGAACACCTGATTAAGGAGCCAAAGGACTACGCCGTCGCAGGCTACATCTTCCGAAACATCAAGGTCCTCCCGGCCTATGAGAATTATGCAGAGTACCAGAAGAAGGCAGGAGAAAAAGGGGTCGCCGTTCCCTGGGCTTGCCCTTCTGCAGGGCCTATGCATCACATGCTTAAACATCTTATTGATTCGACCACCTTCTATCTCGAACTGTATGACCATCCGAAGGAGTTACATCGGCTGTGCAAAGACATGGAGCCCTATTTCGACCAGATCTTCCGGGTCCATGTCGACTGCCCCGCCGAGATCATCCACTTCGGGGGAAACTATGATGAGATGATCACCTATCCTCCACTCTTCAGGGATCATATGATGCCCTATCTCCAAAAATTCAGTGACATGCTTCACGCCAGGGGTAAACTGCTGCTCTCCCACTGCGACGGAGAGATGCAGGGGCTCCTTGACCTCATCCCGGAGAGCGGCATTGACATCGCAGAGGCCATCTGTCCTAAGCCGATGACGAAAGTGACAATCGCCAGTGTGAGAAGGGCGTTCAAAGGAAAGGTGACCATCTTTGGAGGCATTCCCTCTGTGGCCCTCCTCGAAGAGAGCATGTCGGACGAAGAGTTCGAGGTGTTTATGAGAGATCTCTTCTGTGATATTGCACCAGGCGACAGATTCATTCTAGGCGTGAGCGATACCACGCCGCCGGGGGCGAGGTTCGAAAGGCTCCTACGTGTTACCGAAATGGTTGAGACGTGGGGGAAATTGCCGATGGAGACGTGCGGTTGAAGAGGGCTGTGAGTCAACAGCCCCTCTCTGAAGCAGAATATTTCCGATTTATAGGTACAAAAAGCCGCATTGAAAAAATCATGAAGCCAATTCTTGATTTTTTGTAAGTTATTTCCACAGCCCAACATGACGAAAAGAAAGGTGGCAGGTGTACTGACAACATTAAGGTGGTAAGAGTCAGCGAAGGGAATCGGTTTACACCTTGATCCAGCGGCGTTGCAAACCATAGTAAAGTAATAGTCCTGCCAAATAAGCTACGCCCATATTCCACATGGCCGTGCCTGCAGTGACGACGAGAACGAAAAGGTTCTGTCTCTGGAGTTTGACATCCTTAACAACCAGCGCCAATTCGACTCCTGCGAAAAAGAGGACCACTCCCAGAATCGAGCGTGGAAAGACCTGAAAAATGAGCGACACTGAATCGCTTAAAAAGAGCCCTGTAAAGAGCACGATCACGCCAAGAATCACCAGTGCCCCACCTGTTCTGGCCCCAAACCGGATGTGACCAGCCATGCCTCCTGCACCATGACACATGGGAATCCCACCCATAAAGGTACTGATCAGGTTCATGACGCCATGATCGATGGAGATAGTTTTTGCTGTCACCTTGCGATCTGAAAAGTATTCATTATTTTCAGCAACGGTCCCGATGATGGCATTGCCCAGTGTAAGAGGAGCCTGCGGAAGCCCTAATATGACGAAGCCAGCGAGAAGGTCTTGCCATGACATCCGTCCAAACGTCAATTCAGGAAATCGAAAGCGAATGGATAGATTGGTAAGATCCTGGAACAATCCCGGTTTTTGAACGAAAGCCATGACGATCCCATATGTCAGAAGGCATAACATGGCAGGAAAACGTTTGCTGTTGAGCAGGAGAAGGGTAAGAATAACTCCTCCTACTGCAACCACTGGGCCTTCTCTCATCATGCCTAATCCTTCCACAACAAAACTCAAACCAAGGCCGAGCATGATGCCTCTAACAACGGGCTTTGTGGTAATCTTTTCAATCCATGAAATTGCTCCTGTAAGCCCCATTAAAAGCCAGAAAAGCCCCGTAAAGATCCCTGCCCCCCAGATCATTCCGTGAGTAATAGCCTCGGGATGAGCAATCGCCATTCCTCCAATAGCCTTCATGGGTTGAATAGGTACAGGGGTTCTAAAATAAAGTCCAACAAAGATTTTAAAAAGACCGAAGGCAACCAAAATGCCCAAGGGATCCATTTTATTGAGTGTGATATATCCCACGACAAAGGGAATCAATGTCCCCAGGTCGCCAAAGGCACCGGCAAATTCCATCTTGTTATAATCATTGCCCCACAGTCGCATAATAATTTTGATTGAGGAATTGCGAATTGAGGATTGCCAATCATAAATCCCTAAATTCGCCAATCCCTAAATTCCTAAATTCATAGATTCACAATTACTCAGTAATTTGAAACTTCTGTCTAAACCTCTTCTCCACAATGACATGAAGATCCTTTAAAAGAAAATCTGTCTTCTTAATGAAGGCCCTTCCTTCCTTTGTCATTTGGGCTCCTCCTCCATCCTTCCCACCCAGTTTTGTTTCAACAATTTTAAAGCCAGCCCGCTGTTCGATCTTTCTAATCACACCCCAAGCATGTCGATAAGACATCCCAAATTTGTCAGCCGCCCGCTGAATGGAACCGAGCTGATCTACCGCAAGAAGCAAAGCCGCCTTGCCTCCCCCAAGCACCACTTCCCCTCCGTTCTCAATCCAGAATTTCGATTTGATCTCCATCAAGAATCTCCTTTAAAAAGAGACTGGGTAAACAGTATGCTAAAAAAAGCATATTGTCAACGGAAATTCTGCGAATTGATTACAGGATTCGATTACGGGGAAGTACTCGATAACGAGTACACCGAATGTTCACCTCAAGATGGTTCGGGAGGATGATGGTTGTTGGCAGAAAAAAATTGGATTCTGGCTTGACAAATTATGAGCATATGCTTATAATTGAACCTGAAAGGGGACCCAAGTGGCCAGACCAAGAAATTGCAGGCGAGTGGGTTCCATGCCTGAAACCGACTACTTTAAACCAAGGGGTATCCCCCTCTCTATGTTGGAAGAAGTCATTCTAACGGTTGACGAGTTTGAGGCCATCAGGCTTGCTGACCTTGAGGGTTTGTACCAGGAGCAAGCAGCGGAGAAAATGAACGTCTCCCGCCAAACCTTTGGGAGGATTATCGACTCCGCCCGCCAAAAGGTGGCGGAGGCATTGGTTAAAGGGAAAGCATTGAAGATTGAAGGAGGTGAGTTTGAAATGGCTTCGATGAGAAAATTTAGGTGTTACGATTGCCAACATTCTTGGGACCTGCCCTATGGAACGGGTCGACCGAAAAACTGCCCTTCCTGCAAAAGCGGCAACATTCGCAGAGCAGAAGAAGATAGAGGATATGCCAGGGGATTTGGAAGAGGAAGGGGAGGGTGTTACCGTGGAACCGAGCAAAAACAGTAACCGAGGAACAATATAACCGAAGCATTGCGAACAGCGGGAAGCCAACAGCGATGAGCACTGATGAGAAAGGAGAAGGTCATGAAGGTAGGTTTTGCAGTTCACAGCGATCAGGGAATAGAAAGCAAGGTCTATGATCATTTTGGTTCAGCACCGGCATTTATCATTGTCGACACTGAGGCAAAAGATCCCATCAGGGTAAATAACAAGGATCAAAATCACGTCCACGGTGCCTGCAATCCGATCATGGCCCTTGACGGCCACAGCGTAAATGCAATGGTGGTCGGCGGAATAGGAGCCAGTGCCATCAACAAGTTAAATGCCATGGGCGTGAAAGTGTATGCGGCAGCTGCCCCAACCGTTAAAGAGAATTTAGACTTGTTGACTGAAAACAGGCTTCAAGAACTTTCAGTATATAATGCCTGTCGAGCCCACCAGGGAGAATGCGGACATTGAAACGAGCTTAAACTGAGCAAGATTACTGCACAGGCATTTTTTTCAGGCAGGGTTGAAATCTGCAGAACGTGAAGGAGAAGATTATGCCGATTTACGAGTACCGTTGTGAGAAGTGTGGTGAAGTGAATGAATTTCTGATTCTGACGAAACAGGAACAGATGCATTGCAAGCAGTGCGGTAGCGAGGATTTAACGAAGCTGCTGTCTGCCCACAATACATCCATCAGCTCATCGCGGAGATTGCCTGAGCCCGGTTCCGGAGGCTGTTGCGGAACACCAAATTCATGCGGTACACCGGGAAGCTGTTGTTCCGGGTAGGTAGGTGGCGTTTCTTCGATGTCCCCGACGAGAGAGGGGGGGGCGAGAGATTGGCTACCGGACCTCTTCCTCGGTCACTATCTCACTCTTGATTACAGACAATAGCTCTTCGAATACGGGAAGCACATCGGCTCTGAACCTGCCTGCAACAAGCAGGAGCATTATGTCGTCACCGACCGCCAGATTCCCGGCGTTGATCCAGACCTTTACCTCAACAACCCCAGGCCTCTTCCGAAAAATGGGGATAATCGAATTTAGCTTTTTCTGATCATACGACAGCTTCATGCCAAGTACGGGTTCCCCCAACTTTGAAGCACCCCTAACAATACCGTTGTGAACCAGTATCATTCCGAGCTCTTCAGGGTCTGCCTTATGCTTAACCTCCTCAAGCCATCTGTCTATCATCAGGCCCTCCTTTATATTGCTTTCTCATACGATTCTTTTCATTAAAACTGGATTATATCAAATCCCTAATTTCTAAAGGAATTAATACTACTCCGACAATTCACAAAATCCCCCTTATTCCCCCATTTGCCAAAGGGGGAAATTGTTATCCCCCTCTTTGGAAAAGAGGGGCGAGGGGA
>Ga0315288_10005653_pt1 | contig 15894 bp, 16 predicted proteins | sample YL17G11_20_MG_FD_203454 | JGI IMG/M metagenome (GOLD analysis project Ga0315288, IMG submission 203454) | Sediment microbial communities from Yellowstone Lake, YNP, Wyoming, USA - YL17G11_20 | ecosystem: Environmental > Aquatic > Freshwater > Lake > Sediment | place: USA: Wyoming | collected...
CAGCATGGCAGTACCAGCATTAGTTGTTCTTATTGGATTATTAATGTCTGGAAATACAGCAAAAGCAGAAGAACACTTAAATAAAACAATTGATAAGGACGAAGCAGAATTTCTTGCCGACCAAACAGAAAATGCAGCACGGATGAAAGGTGTTAATGATTATATATCAAAACAGTTGCGAGATACATATTCTTCATATAAATTGGGAGATCCAAGTGGAAAAACATTAGAGGAACTGAAAGCTGCAATTGATAAATTTGACGGAGAAACCGCAAAGAAAAATTTAGACATATTAGCGTCAATTGAGGCAAAATATGCATTGTCAGCCGTGCGAGATTCCGAATTAACAACTACTGTTGATAAACTTGTTAAAAGCGATTCTATGATTAAAAATGCTTGGTCTTATTTTACAAACATGTCTTCAGAGATGAAAGGAAAACTTCCATCACAAGTCGATATACACGATGTTAAATATTTTAATGGAAATCTTCCTAAAATTATAAAAGATTATACGTATTCTATTACACCCATAGACGACTCTTTAATATTATCCGATCCGAAGGCATGGGGCGATCAAATGATTAAAGCAGCAAATGCTAGTGTGGATTCTGTTAATAAAATAAAAGATGTCATTCAATCAACCAAATAATCTATATATCTATATGAAAAAACAATCCCTATTCGAACAAACATTTAACAAACATCGTAAATTGACGATGGAACATTTTGGTGATAAACAAACCAATGAAATATTTGGTTGGTCTAAAAAAGAGAAAGAAGCAAAGATAGAAAAGGAAAAATTAGATCGTGTAGAAAAGGAAAAACAGGGACAAAAAGAGAAGGACGAAAAATCAAGACTTCAAAATCTTTATAATTCAGATTTTAAAAAATTTAAAGATGATATGATGAATTTAAGTAAAATAACGGACACCTATGGAGATCATCTTAAAGTAAAAAGAGATAGTCCAGAGGGAAAACGTATTATTTATTTTAATAAATTAACAGTCAAGGCCGATATGGAGAACAAAAGATTTTTACAAGTAAATGAACCGAGATATTCTTATGGTGTAAGCTTTAAAATATTCGATGGTTCCAGCCCCAATAAGGTGGCCGATTTTTGGAAAGAAAATCCTATACTTTCGACCACTTATGAAGAAGACCGACTCGCATTTTCAGACGATCCGTATGGTAAGGGTGAAGAAAAGAAAACAGATAGAGACACGAGTTGGTCACGCGACGACCAGGGAAATATATATAAATCTCGTCGGAGCGAATAATTCAAATTAATGTAAAATCTATACTAATATGAAACAATCCCTATTTGAACAGATATTTAACAAACATCGCAAATTGGTGATGGAACATTTTGGTGAAGTTAATATTCCACGAGCACAAGATTTATATCCATACGCAGATGATAAAACAGATACCCAACCAACTTATCATGCTCCACCAGCTCCAACAGTTAGACCATCTGCTGCCAAGGATTATCCGTGGTTAAATAAGATAGGAAATAGACCTTCGGTTGAAACATTATCAACTGAAAATTTAATCAAAATCAGTGATGAAGCTTTGGATAAAGCTTACCATTATGGTCTTAGTAAGCCCGGAACATTTGGATATGAAGCCAATAAGGGTAGTGTAGAAGAAGCTATGGCATTTATAAAATCCAGACAGACCAACATTGAAAAAATTTCCGCAGAAGTTCATGAGGGATGGTCAAAAGTAGCTAAATCTTATGATGATCCGGTTTATAAAACAAAACCTGAGAAAAAGGAAGCTCGTTTAAAATTGGCCAATATGTCATATAATAATTTACCAGAAGAAGAAAAGGAAAAAGATCGAGTTGTCGCAAGAGCACTTCTTGGTGCTTATTTAGCAGTACACGGCTCGTAATTTTATGAAACAATCGTCATTTGAACAAACATTTAACAAACACCGAAAATTGGTGTTGGAACATCTTAATCCAAAAACAGGAGTTAATTTGTGGACAGTATATTGGATTTTATTCAAGGAACACGGATATCAAAATGAAACCATTAATGATGGGCTATCAAAAGATGAAGCGATAAAATTAGCTGCGGACGAATGGATGCAGGGATCACCAGAATCAGCGAAATATGCGGGGCGAATGGGATTTAGTAATAGCAACAAATAATTCAGAGGAAAATCTTCTTTGGGGATCAACGTGGGATAAAATTACTGGCAAAAAAATTGTCAATAAAGGAAAAAATATAAGTGATAAAGAAGTGGATGAATTATATAGAGATCGAGAAAATTTGGACAATCCACGAGATCAAGGCGATCCACACGACCACGATCAGGATGATTATGATTATCCACCAGATCGTCCTCAACCTCAATATTGATTATAATTAAAAGGTTCCAATAATAGGGTGTTTGTGGTGTGGAAAGAGGAATATATTCTTCTTTTTTTGAAATGTTACGACTATGTATTCTTTGAGCGAATTAATTGCTCACATTGAAAATTGAAAATTGTTAGTGTGTTAAAAATATAAAAATCGAAATGATTTCTTATATTTTGACTTACGAATAAAAATTGATTACAATACTAACCATTGAAAATTGATCATTGAATCTTTCTGAGAAAGACTCGATCACAATTGAAAAATATAAAATAAAGGAAAAATATGTCATTAGACATCTCTAAAGTCAAGTCACGTTTGCAGTCACTCTCAAACACAAATACAAAGTCCACATTGTTGTGGAAACCATCAAACGGCAAATCGGTTGTTAGAATCGTGCCCTACAAGTACAGCGTCGATAATCCCTTCATCGAATTGTATTTTCATTATGGTGTAAACGGAAAGACCTATCTCTCTCCTGCAAGTTTTGGAAGACCCGATCCAATCGTGGAATTCGCTAACAAGCTCAAGAAGACCGGAGATAAGGAAGAATGGAAACTCGGAAAGAAACTTGAACCAAAATTGAGAACATACGTCCCAGTTCTTGTCAGAGGACAAGAGGATCAAGGTGTTAAATTCTGGGGATTCGGCAAACAGGTATATCAGGAATTGCTTGGTATTATTGCTGATGTAGATTACGGCGATATTTCAGATCCGAAGAGCGGAAGAGATATTCTCGTTGAATTTATTCCAACCGAAGAATCTGGAGCAAGTTTTCCAAAGACGAACATTCGTGTAAAACCAAATCAGACACCATTTACAACAGAAACGAATATAATGGAGAAGGTTAAGAATCAAACGAATATCATTGATCTTTTCCCTGAACTTAGCTACGAAGAATTAGCTAAAATCATGGACGAGTGGATGAATCCTGAAAAGGAACCCGCAACTGCTGAAGAACAATCAGCCGATGCAGAGGAAACATCAGAGACATCCGAGAAGGAAGTCGTTGCCAAGACCGAAGTGGCAAAGTCGGAAGCACCAGCAAAAACTGTTGCGAAGTCTCCTACGGCTGAATCATCTGTCAAGACATCGAAAGCAAAAACATCAACGGATGTTGCTGACGAATTTGACGCATTATTCAACAAATAATAAAACAGAATAAGGTGGGACGGAGTTAATACCTCCCACCTTATTTTTAGAAAAGGAGTCTTTATGGCTAAAAAATCAGTCACGTCCAGAGTAGAACTTGACGTAGAAAATAAGAGAGATGATTTGGCTAATGATCTTGCAGATGTTTTGAATAAGTCCAGTAAGGATTTAGGAAACATTGCATTTTTCTTAGACCAACACGAAGATCCATCACAAATCGTAGATTGGATTTCAACAGGATCTTCTTTATTGGATTTGGCAATTTCTAATCGTCCACACGGCGGAGTGCCTTGTGGAAGAATCACGGAAATCACCGGATTGGAATCGTCAGGAAAAAGTTTATTGTCTGCACACATTCTCGCAGAAACCCAAAAGAAAGGCGGAATTGCTGTATTTATTGATACAGAAACTTCCGTCAGCGAGGATTTCTTGAGATCGATTGGGGTTGACATTAAGAGTATGGTATATGTCAACCTTGATACAGTTGAAGATATCTTTGACAGCATTGAAAATATCGTTGCAAATGTTAGAAAGTCAAACAAGGATCGTTTAGTGACAATTGTTACCGATTCTGTGGCTGCTGCTTCAACCAAATCTGAAATGGAATCAAAACATGGTCAGGATGGATATGCAACAGGAAAAGCAATTGCTATTTCCAAAGCTATGAGAAAGATTACGAATATGATTGCCCGGCAAAGAGTTGCACTCGTATTTACAAACCAATTGAGACAGAAAATGAATGCAATGCCATTCAGTGATCCGTGGACGACATCGGGAGGAAAAGCTTTGGCTTTCCATTCCTCTGTGCGTCTTCGTCTAGCTTCTGCAGGTTCGTTAAAGAAAAAGACGACATTCGGAAATGAAGTAATTGGAATCAAATGCAAAGCAAAAGTTGTCAAGAATAGAATGGGTCCTCCTATGAAAAATGCGGAGTTTGATATATTTTTCAATCGAGGAATTGATGATGCTTCTTCTTGGTTGACAGTATTGAAGACGGCCGGAATAATTTCTGGAACATCTTCGTTGAAATACACGGATATCGCAGGAAAAACATGGGAATTCTCTACAAAAGAATTTGTGGATGTACTGACAAATAATCCGGACTTGAAGGAAGAATTATATCTGAAAATCTGCGATCTCTTTATTATGAAATATAAGGGACCAAATGCAGCTATTGAAGAAGATGTTGAACTTTCAACTGATGCAGAAGACGCAGTTGATAGCGATTAAATGAACTAGAAGACGCCGTTAGTGTTGTTAAAAATATATTAACGGCGTTTTTTATTTATAGGTTGAATTTCTCAACTTGGTCCGATATAGTATACTGACATGGATGCTTTAAGTAACGTAGATAAGAAGAAATTATTTTCATTGTTTGAAAATATAAAGGATGGGAAAGATTCAATTTCTAATCGAAAACCAAAAACACTTAACAGTGATGTCTTATTGATCGATGGGCTCAATACTTTCATACGCGCCTTTTCCGTAGCTCCAACAATGAATGTTGATGGAAATCATGTCGGAGGAATATCAGGATGTCTAAAAAGTATGGGATATGGAATCAGAATGATGAATCCGACTCGATGTATTGTAGTCTTCGACGGAAACGGCGGATCTAAAAAGAGAAGAGAGATCTATCCCGAATATAAATCGAATAGAAAGACAAGAATCCGATTGAACCGAATGTATACAGACATTTCCACACCAGATTTGGAACAGGATTCTATGAAACATCAATTGATGAAATTGGTTGGATATTTAGAGTGTCTTCCTTTAACAACAATGTCAATCGATCATATTGAAGCAGATGATACCATAGGATATCTCGCCTCTGAAATATTTACGGATAAGGATTCAACAGTCACAATTATGTCATCCGATAAGGATTTTATTCAGTTGGTAGATGATCGGGTCAAAGTTTGGAGTCCAACAAAGAAAAAATTATATGGGCCAGAAGAAGTTTCTTCTGAATTTGGAATTTCGAGTAAAAACTTTATTCATTATAGAATCATGGACGGAGACAAGAGTGATAACATTCCCGGAGTAAAAGGAGCAGGACTAAAGACAATTCTTAAAGCATTTCCAATGTTGAAAGAAGAATCGAAAGTTTCATTGGAAGAAATCCAGAAATATGCCGAGTCAAATATCAATGGATTGAAGATATACGAGTCAGTTGTCAATAACAAAGATCTTATGGAGAGAAATGAAAAATTGATGCAATTGGAGGCCGTGGACATTTCTGGATCGACAAAGACAAGGATTATGGATATAATCGACAAACCAGTACCAGAACTAAACAAAATGAAGTTCACCCAACTTTTGTCAGAGGACAAGATGTTTGGAGCAATTGAAAATCATTTGGTGTGGATGGGTGAAAGTTTCGGAGTATTGGATATGATTTCAAAAAATAATAAAAAATAAAGAAAGATTAATTATGGCCGTTCAGATTATAGACACTCTAAAAAAGTATGGAAATGAGTTCCAATCCAAATGCCTTGCCGCCTTGGTAAGTGATAAAGCATTTTTAGAGAGAACATCAGATATCATCGATAAGGATTATTTCGAGAGTGATGCGCACAAATGGATCATAACAGAAATCATTGCATATTTCATGCAATATAAACAACTTCCGACACTCTCTGTATTCAAGATAAGAATTGATACGATTGCAGACGATATCACAAAGACATCGGTAATAGATCAGTTGAGAGGCGTTTATACAAGACTTAATGATTCAGATTTAAAATTTGTGAAGGAACAATTTTTAGAATTCTGTAAGAATCAAAAACTCAAGACAGCTATTATGGATTCAGTCGATTTATTGAAAATTGGAAAATATGAGAGTATCAAAACCAAAGTGGATGAAGCATTGAAGGCGGGAATGGAAAGAAATGTGGGGCACATCTATTTGTCGGATGTCGATGCACGTATGAGTGAAATGGCTAGAAACTATATTCCTACAGGATTTAATCTCATAGATGATATTATGGATGGAGGATTAGCATCTGGAGAACTCGGTGTGGTCATAGGAAGTGCAGGAGGAGGAAAATCGTGGCTCTTATCAAAGATAGGATCTGAAGCAATGAGACAAGGAAAAAATGTATTACATTACACGATGGAATTGAATGAGAATTATGTTGGTCTTAGATACGATGCTTGTTTTACAAAAATACCATTCCAAGACATAAGAAGTAATATTGATAAAGTAAAAGAAACAATCTCGAAAGTTCCTGGAAAATTGGTGATTAAGTATTTTCCGATCAAGACTATTTCTCCACATACTCTAAAAATTCATGCTGAGAGAATTATGACGCTTGGGACAAAGATTGATTTGATGATTGTTGATTATGCTGATATTCTTCGACCATTCGAGTCTGATAAAAATTCCAATTCATATACAGAAATGGGTGGAGTATACGAAGAACTTCGAGGAGTACTGGGAGAATTACAGATTCCTGGATGGACAGCATCACAGAGTAATCGTGGAGCAGCAGAAGAAGATATTATTCAGGGACATAATGTTGCAGATTCTTATAGAAAAATCATGACGGCCGATTTTGTAATGTCCTTATCCAGAAAAATGTCAGATAAGGCAACGAATACGGCAAGAATGCATGTTATAAAAAATCGCTTCGGCCAAGATGGAATAACTTTTCCAACAAAATTCGATGCATCTAACGGAGATATTCAAGTATTTGATGAAAAATCAAAAGAAGGAATGTTATTACAGACGGAAATGGATGATGGAGAAAATGTCATAAAGAACATGTTATCAAATAGATGGAACTCTTCGAAAAAAGAAAAAGCTGACGACATGGAATAATAAAAATTTGTATTGTAGAATTTTTGAAAACACCAATAAAAAGTTTTTAAAATAGAACTTTTTTAGGGAAGATCAAAAAAATATTTTCTACTTATACAAGATATCATTCGATATCAAAAATTTTTTACAATCAAAATTATGTATAATTACGATGAGGCTTTGACGGAATCAATCGAATATTTTAATGGTGACGAGTTAGCAGCAAAAGTTTTTTTAGATAAATATGCTATACGGGACATCGAGGGAAATTTGATGGAAAAGACTCCGGATCAAATGCATAGAAGAATTGCGAAAGAATTTGCAAGAATCGAACAGAAGAAATTTAAGACTCCATTATCAGAAGAAAAGATCTTTGGGTATCTCGATAAATTCAAATATATTATACCACAAGGATCGCCATTGTATGGAATTGGAAATCCATATCAGGTAGTTTCTCTATCAAATTGTTATGTTGTTCCGTCTCCATTAGACAGTTATTCATCAATTTGTTACACGGATCAGGAACTGGTTCAGATTAGTAAAAGACGTGGTGGAGTAGGGATTGATATGTCTAATTTAAGGCCAGAAGGGGCTCCAACGAAAAATGCGGCTAGATCTAGTACTGGTATTATTTCTTTCATGGAGAGATATTCTAATTCTATAAGAGAAGTGGGACAAGAAGGCAGACGGGGAGCATTGATGTTGACATTAAATATTATGCATCCACAATCTCCTGATTTTGCTGTCATAAAAAATGATGATAAGAGAATAACCGGAGCCAATATATCTCTGAGATTGACCAATGAATTTCTAAATGCAGTAGAGAAAAAAGAAAAGATAACATTGAGATGGCCAGTTGATTCTGATAATCCAAAAATTACAAAAGAAGTAGATGCACGAGAATTATGGAAAACAATCATTCATAGCGCATGGTTAAGGGCAGAGCCGGGATTGTTATTTTGGGATAACATAATAAAAAATTCTCCATCGGATTGTTACGAAAATTTCAAGACGATTTGTACTAATCCATGTAGTGAAATCCCACTATCAGAATATGATAGTTGTAGATTGATGTTGATCAATCTTTTTTCATTTGTTACAAATCCTTTTACAGAAAAGGCAAAATTCGATTATGATGCTTTCAAAGAAGTCATTATAATTACTCAACGATTGATGGATGACATGATCGATTTAGAAATTGAATGTATTGATAAAATAATTTCAAAAATAAAATCCGATCCTGAACCACAAGGAGTCAAACAACTTGAATTAGATTTGTGGAAGAATATAAAACAATCCTGTGTAGATGGAAGACGTACTGGAACGGGTATAACTGCACTCGGAGATACCTTAGCTGCATTAGGAGTTAAATATGGATCAGATGAGTCGATCAAAAAGATAGAAAAAATATACAGAGTATTAAAATTAGAATCATACCGATCTTCTGTGAATATGTCTAAGGAATTAGGTGCCTTTTCGTGTTATGATCCAAAGAAAGAATTGGATTGCGAATTCATAAAGAGATTACGTCAGGACGATGAAGATCTATACAAAGATATGGTAAAATATGGAAGACGAAATATCGCTTTATTGACTACCGCTCCTGCTGGAAGTGTATCAATTCTGACACAAACTACATCCGGAATAGAACCTCTTTTCATGCTCAATCCATACATTAGAAGAAAGAAAATAAATCCAAATGATAAAGATGCTAGGATAGATTTTACCGATCAAAGTGGAGATTCATGGCAGGAATTTGAAATCTACCATGAGAAGGTAAAAGAATGGATGAAATTAACAGGAGAAAAAGATATTAAAAAATCTCCGTGGTATAAATGTTGTGCGGAAGATCTGGATTGGAAACAGAGAGTAAAATTACAGTCAATGGCGCAAAAACATGTAGATCACGCAATTTCTTCAACACTAAATTTACCAGAAAATGTAATGGAAGAAAAAATAGCAGAAATCTATGAGACTGCATGGAAGGAAGGTTGTAAGGGAATAACAGTCTATAGAAAAAATTGTAGAACGGGAGTATTGATCGAGAAAGAAAATGTTGCGGATGTAGATAGAATTCAAAAAACCAGTTCTCCAAAAAGACCAGAAAAATTACCCGGAGAATTACATCACATTACTGTTGACGGACACCATTATTATACTGCACTTGGATTTTATCAGGATGATCTATATGAAATATTTACAGGAGACAACCAAGAAAAGAAGGAAAATCTTGTCATTCCAAAAGATGTGAAGTATGGAAAGATAGCCAAGAGATCCAGAGGAAAATATGTCTTTGAGCATTTGAATGAAGAAACAAAAGAGATCGAAGAGTATCATTTGACGAATGGGCACAATGATGATTCAGCAGATGCTTTGGCTCGTATGATCTCGACTGGGCTGCGCCATGGTGCCGATCTTTCCTTCATAGTTCACCAACTTGAAAAAACAGAAGGATCAATGGTGTCTTTTTCTAAGGTTCTGGCTAGAACATTAAAGAAACATATCAAGAATGGGACAAAAGTAAGCGGAGAAGAATGTTCGGTTTGTAATGGATCAAATTTGCATAGACAAGAAGGATGTTCGGTTTGTAAAGATTGTGGTGCAAGTAAGTGTTCATAAATTGTTAGGTTGACTTTTTTCATTAAAATGTTACAATAATTACTATGAGTATTAATATCAAGGATTTAGTCAAGGGCAATACGGCGAAATTTGTTTCATATCGTGATGGAAATTTTCTATATCAAGTGAATGGATTTGAATTTCCCATCCCATTAAATGATGTAGCTGGAGCCACACTATTAGCCGAAGATAAAGCTATCTTTTTCATGCGGTGGATTAGAAGACATGTTGAACAGATTGAAGAGACAGAAAATCCATGAGAGAACCTTCTGACAGAGAACTAGATTTTGTGTATGGACATATTAATCAATTGCATCTACAAGGACAATTTCAAGTAACAAATGAGATCTTAAAATCGTTGGATATTAAAAAGGTTCCGCCAACTTTACTGATCTCTTATCTTACTATAGCTCGTCATGGGAGAAGTAAGATATCAGAATATAATAATTTCTTCAATAGAGTCAAAAGCTATTTCGAAGAAATTGGATGGACTGATCCCGGATTATTGAGTGGTCTGGAATAGAATACGTATATATAAAAATTTATAAAGTATTTTTATTATATTGGTATTGGCGCATATATTTATATGAGTGGACATACATAAATGTATTGTCTTATATAAAATACAAACCAACTCATAAATGACGATCCCTCCTCTATTTGCTATATTACCGTTTGATTGGTTTACAGGTATAGTCAGTCTTGTGTCGATTGCAGGAACAGCCCTTGTCGCATATTTCGTAGCAAGAAGAAAAGATAAGACCGATTCATTCGAATCTATTATTCAAGCCAATGAAAAATTTAGAGATGAAGTTAGATGCGATCTTAATACTTGTAAATCTGAATTAGAACGATATAAATCTTTGGTTGATAAATTGGAAACCGACATTAATCAATACGAAGATCAGAATTTGGCTCTCAAACACCAGATATTAGAATACAAAGAAAAGATTTCGGAATATGAGATGATCATTATAGATTTAAGAGGCGACTTGGAAAAATGTAGAAAGAAAGTCCAAGGAAAATAATGAATATATCATCCGTACATAAATTGATAGGTTCCGTAAAAGAGGGAGAAATTATTCGAATTTTTGCAGTAGATAATAATCCGACCATATTAATGTCTATCAGAAAATATTTTGATGGAAAAAATAAAAATGTATTTTTAGATACCTTTACTGATCCAACTGTTGCTCTTGACGCTTTTAAGAAAGAACTAAAAACCAAACAGAAATATACTCTTGCCATTATAGATTGGGATATGCCAAAGATAACCGGGGAACTTCTATCGGTAATGTTGAAGGATATCGATCCGGATATCAAAACGGTCTTATATACAGGATCAAATGACGACATCTTTTTAAAACATTTTCATCACTATAAATTTGATGCTGTATTGAATAAGAAGTCAGGGATTCATGCTCTTGAAGAAGTATCAAAACTTCTGAGTATACCTCGGATGGAAAAAGTAATTTAAGGGTCAAAATAGGTTATTTTATAGAATTGGTAGGAATGAAGGTCATATATATCGTATTTTACCCCGATTCATTTATATTTATATTTGTATCAAATTTACAATAAATCTTCATGAAAAAGAAAATTACCCTCACAGAATTAAAGTCATTGATCAAAAAGATGGTGATCAACGAGATCACACAAGGAAAATATCCTCTCAGATCAAAAGACACGTATATTGAGAATTTTACGAAAGCTTTGGAATCTGTTCTCAAGGGAGCGAGGGCTGTATCCAATGAATTTAATCCAAAGATTACTTTGCAGGATGGCAAGGGCGGAGATATTTTTGATGTTGAATTATATTTGTTGACTCCTGATAAATTTAATTTGGTTTGTATCTATCATGGATCAGATCGAAAGGTCATGAGAAATATGACCGAAAAAGATGTGGTTGATTTCATCAAAAAAGATCTAAAAGATATCTCTGATTCTTATGTGACTAAGGCCTATAAGAAGAGTATGGCTCCGTATGGCAAAAAAGATGACGATAAAAAGAAAGATAAAGAAGAAGACATTGAGGATGAAATGGAAGAAGTAAAAGATATCGAAAAACAAGTTGATATTAAGGCCACAGAAAATGAAGAAAGAGATGATGAAGATTTGATTGCTTCCACTCCTGGAAAAGTTGTGAATGAAAAGGATATGGAATGGACAGCAGAAAAGAAAGTCGGTAAGATTATCAAACCACCTAAAATAGATAAATCTCCAAAAACATTAAGTGTCAATGTTAAGTCAACTAAAAAATTGACTGTAAAACCTACATTTTTTACTAAAAAAGCAGACGACAAACTTACTCCAAAACACGATTAAGTTAAATTGTCAAGAGTATTTTATCTTATTCTTTTTAAAAAATTTGTTTGACCTTTTATAAAAATTCTGATATTGTTTTAAGTAACGATAAATACATCAGAATTTTATGACAAGTAAAAATTACGTTCCTTCGGGAATTATAGTCAAAATCACAAGAAATAAGAGTCGATTTGATGCTTATGATGCGATGGGTGTGAAGTACACCGATAAGATTTATACCAATCTTAGAAAGAAAGCTTTTGATACCAATTGTGCTCTCGAAATGGTTAATACCAAGTCTGGTAAACCAAAATGGTCTTTAGTTTCTATGGAAAAATTTCAATCAAAAAATACTACAACTACAATGGACATTACACAAGAAGAGAAGGACATCAAGGATTTCATCCACAATTCTTATAAACTAAAACCCTCAACACTAGTCATGAATGAAATCAAGTGGAAGTATTTGATTCGATCTGGTGTTCGTGGAAAGAACATTCTCTTGCTTGGTCCGAGTGGTTGTGGAAAGACTCTAGCCGCAAAAACACTTGTGAACGCATTAGACCGAAGTGACAAATATTTTTATTTCAATTTGGGTTCAACTCAAGATCCACGAGCATCCCTTATTGGTAACACACATTTCGCTAAGGATACAGGAACATTTTTCTCTGAATCTTCATTTGTGAAGGCAATTCGAACCGAAAATGCAATCATCTTATTGGATGAAATTTCACGGGCCCATCCTGAAAGTTGGAATATTTTGATGACTGTTTTGGATGAACTTCAACGATATCTTCGATTGGATGAAAAGGAAGGGTCCGAAATCGTGAAGGTAGCTCCGGGCGTAGTATTTGTCGCCACGGCCAATGTCGGAAATGAATATACCGCAACAAGAGTGATGGATCGAGCCTTACTGGATCGATTCACCACCATTGAAGTTGATACTCTTTCCAAGGAAGAGGAATTTACTCTAATTAAAAATCTCTATCCTTCTGCCGACGAAAAACTATTGAGACATGTTGTTTCTTTAACTACTCACACACGAGATATGGTGAAGCAGGAAGGTTCGAAACTGACCAATTCGTTGTCCACCCGATCCGCAGTGGAAATGGCTGGATTGATTGCTGACGGATTCTCCCTTCTTGAGATTGCTGAGGCGGCAGTATACCCCCATTTTTCTGCCGATGGAGGAGCAGACTCGGAACGGACATATGTGCGCATGTTTTTACAGAAGTTCATAGTGAATGAGGGTGTTCCCGATAAGGTTTTTGATGATAAAAATCCAAAGAATAAGAATGTACCATTTTAAATGTTAAATGTCTTGTTCTTTTATAAATATCTGATATTGTATAAATACAATGAGTCAACAAAATTCATATTCTAAGTTCTGGTTGGACAATGATGACCATCTCGATGATATAGAAAAACAGATTCTTTCCCCCAAGGAATTAGAGGCAAGAGATGCGATCAAGATGGCTTCGTATCGTCGAGCCATTTCAAATTTTGTATGTATTCTCACAGGCCAACAAATTCCTGTTATTTTCTATCAAAAGGGTGATAGTCTAACAGATGGAAAAAAGGTCATCATTTCGGCGGATTTTAAAGATAAAGATTTTGATCCCACAGTTGGATTGGCCTTACACGAAGGCGCACATATCGTAAAATCTGACTTTCTTCTTTTGAAGAATCTGGTAAATAAAATTCCGACACAAATTTACGATTTGGCCAAGACTAAAGGATTGGATGATAAAAAAGAAGTATCAAACATTCTTCACTTGATTTTGAATTATGTTGAGGATCGATATATTGATGATTACGTATATACTTCTGCTCCTGGATATCGAGGATACTATGTGGCTCTCTACAACAAATATTTCCATAGTCCAGAAGTTGATGAAGGATTGAGATCCAGCAACTATAGAGAAGAAGATATCGACTCTTATTTTTTCAGATTGATCAATTTGACAAATAAATCGACTAATTTGAATGCTTTGAAGGGACTTGCTGAAATTGAAAAAATTCTAAATCTCGGAGACATTCAGAGACTTAGTAAACCAAAAGACCGTTTGAATCTATCATTTGATATTGCAAGGATCATCTTCAATTGCATTGATGTCGTGGATAAATCCAAAAAGAAGAAAGATAAGGGAGAAAAAGGAGAAGGAGAACCCGGTGACGATGAAGGAGAGGGTGAAGAAATTGATTTGACAGGTGAGGGAGATATTGAAGGCGTATCTGGAGGCGGATGGAGAAATGAAGATAAGGAAGAAGGAAAAGGTAAAAAAATCAAAAGTATTCGCCTTACACAGGAACAATTAGAAAAATTAATGAAGAAAATCCAAGAACAAAAGGATTTCTTGGAGGGGGGTGTTAAAAAGAACGGTCTTACACCAGAAGAAAAATCAGAAATGGATTCCATCGAAGATTCTGGTACAGATCTGGTGGTGGTAGGCAGAGAATTGAAAGGAACTTTTAGTTCTAAGGGAGTCGAATGTATTGTAGTGAAGAAAATGACAGAATCCACCATTGCGTCTCCCACATTCCCTTTTAAGGGCGACCCCACACGAGGACAAAAAAATATCACAGAAGGAATCAGAATCGGAACTCTTTTGGGAAGAAGACTGCAAATTCGAGGGGAATCAAGGGATACAAAATATCTAAGACAGAATAGCGGAAGAATAGAGAAACGCCTCATTAATAGTTTGGGATATGACTATGAAAGAGTATTTTCACAGATATCAATTTCAAAATATAAAAAGGCCGCACTTCACGTATCAGTTGATGGAAGTAGTTCTATGTCTCATTCTTCCAAGTGGGACAAAGCCATGACTTGTGTGGTTGCAATGTGTAAAGCAGCAAGCATGATAGAAAATCTTAGGATAGTGGTGAGTTTTAGAAGTTGTGATAATAATCCCACATCATCAAATCCAAGACCTTATATTATAATAGCTTATGACTCTGCAAAAGATAAATTTTCCAAGGTAAAATCGATGTTCGGAAAACTTGGTGCTGGTGGATCGACACCAGAAGGATTGTCTTTTGAGGCTATTTTGAAACTTGTTCCTCCTTCAAATGCAGAATGCGATTCATATTTCCTCAATTTGTCAGATGGAGAACCATGTTTCGGAGGATATTTGGGAGGCTTTGGTGGATACTCGACAAGCGACATGTTTCAGTATTCAGGCGAACCGGCAGCACGTCATACACGAAAACAAATAGAAAGATTCAGACAGGAAGGAATCCGGATTTTATCTTATTTCATTGAGAGTGGTGGATATTATGGACGGGAGGAAGATAATACTTCTAGACGACTTTTCAAGACCATGTACGGAGTTGATGCACGATTTATTGATGTTACAAACGTTGTTGAAATTGCAAAAACAATGAATCAAAGATTTTTGGAAAAGTAAAAATTTTTTTATATAAAATACAAAAATTGATTTTTTCGGAAAATAGTTTATATTTAAATTTGAAGGATTGTTGTTCTTTAACATAAAAACGGCAGTCGGTTGGCTAAGTGAAAGTGATTTTAATATACCTTTCAACGTATTTAAAGATTCGTCCGTACCGTGACTGATAGCGGCCCACTGAAGGCGAAGCCGCCTCTGTTAAAATCTTCAAAAAAGACCCCTACTGTAAAAAGTGGGGGTT
>Ga0315288_10005654_pt1 | contig 15892 bp, 12 predicted proteins | sample YL17G11_20_MG_FD_203454 | JGI IMG/M metagenome (GOLD analysis project Ga0315288, IMG submission 203454) | Sediment microbial communities from Yellowstone Lake, YNP, Wyoming, USA - YL17G11_20 | ecosystem: Environmental > Aquatic > Freshwater > Lake > Sediment | place: USA: Wyoming | collected...
CAACCAATCGGAGTTTATGGCCTACTGTTGCAGCAGATTCAAACGTGAAATCTGGGTTTTCCCATGATTCCCCCACAAATGACGATTGGCCATCGAACAGTATACTCTGTAACCTTGCTACAGTCTCCATATTTGGGATAATATTAAATTCAACGATCTTGTCTGAGAATGAATTTTGTACCGTGCAATGGAAGACCTTTTACGAGAGTACAGAAGATGAGTAATAGTGCAGATTATAAAGTTCCATATATGGTAGTAGTTGGGCCGTCGAATTTTCCTCGCGGCAGCGCGACCACATCACGCGTCCGAGCATACGGCAAAGGCATTATTGAAAACGGTGGCAGCATGACAATTGTATGCTTACGTCCGCTGGGAATACAATCACTGGGTGAATCAGAACTTCCAGCATGCGGGAAGGTGGACGGCATAGATTATATTTACACCTCAGGTATAACAGTGCGACCCAAATCACTTGTTATACAGCTTTTTTATGAAATCAAAGGCCTGCTGAATTCGTTTCGGGTTCTCTGGAAGCTTAATCGTGATAGGAAAATCACTGCCATTCTTTACTATGGTACAGGCGGACTCTACGAATTACCCTGCACGATTCTGGCAAAATGCACCAACATTCTTGTTGTAAAGGAAAAATCTGAATATCCTTTTCTAGATCGGACAAAGCTGCTAAATAAAATCAAAGCTTATATACATGAGCATTTCGAAGTCAAATTATATGACGGCATGCTCATAATATCAAAGTCGCTGGAAAGCTACTATAAGCCATTGATGCGTAAAAGGGCCAGATATCTTATGGTTCCGATATTGGTGGATGCCTCACGATTTGAAAACGGCGGCAAAGCCGCTACCAATGAAAAATACATCGCATACTGTGGTGACCCCAGTGGAAACAAGGATGGTGTGCCGATTTTGTTAGAGGCATTTAGCCTGATAGCAAAGAAACACCCCGCAGTAAAGCTGTACATTATAGGGGATAGTCATAGAAAAGATGTTTTACCTGCACTTCAGAAAAAGGTTGAAAAGCTTAACATCGGGGATCGGGTCGTATTTACAGGCAAGGTCAATCCTGAGGAGATGCCCAAATATCTGTGTAATGCGGCTGTACTTGCATTGGCAAGGCCGACAAGCTTGCAGGCGAAGTACGGTTTCCCTACAAAACTAGGTGAGTACCTTGCAACAGGTAAACCGGTTGTTGTAACGGATGTGGGGGAAATCGCCGACTTTTTGCGAGATGGGGAAAGTGCATATATCGCACCTCCCGACAACGCCATGGCCTTTGCAGCCAAACTCGACTATGTTATCGATAATTATGAAACCGCTCAAGAAGTGGGTGTTCAAGGCAAGACAGTTGCTCTAAAGAATTTTAACTATAAAAACCACGGTAAACGGATCGCCGAATTTATTCAACAAAATCGGTCATAATGCGCTATGCCAAAAATTTTTCAGAATAAAGAAAAGCTAGTCTTCCACTTTGTTGGAGATATTGGTCTCAACAACACTTTTTGTGACCCTCGAAATCATGATGCATTAAAGTGTAATATGGCACAACTGGCTGAGATCTTCGGTGATTGCGACTTACGAGTGGGGAACTGGGAGGCACCGCTTTGGGGGGATGGCCACGTTAATCTTGAAAAAAATCCTCGAATTTATACTACCGTAGAAACGGCAAATCGCATTTTGCCACTACGACTGAATGTGGCGCTACTGGCTAATAATCATGTTTACGACTGCCTTGAAAAGGGCTTTGAAAATACCTTGCGATTTTTTGAAACTAATAACATCAGGTATCTTGGGGCAGGATTGAGCCAAGTTGAAGCACGGCAACCTCTTATTCTGATAATAAAAGGAATAAAAACGGCATTGCTCAATTATGTCGCCCCAGATACACACCCAAACATATCGCAGGAATCAAAGGTGTTCTTGAACATTCTTGATTATGATCGAATGTTGCAGGAGATAAAAGATCTGAAATCTAATTCGGATATTGTTATTGTGAACTTGCATTGGGGTATGGAATTGCTGCAATATCCGAGTAGTGAGCAACGCACAGTTGCGCGTAAAGCTGTCGAAGCGGGTGCAAGAATTGTCGCTTGTCACCACCCGCACTGCCTTCAAGGCCATGAAACATGGGAAAATGGTCATATTTTTTATAGCTTAGGAAATTTTCTTTTCGGAGGTTTATCGGAATGGAAAAAACAAGAGTGGCCCAAATTCTGTTCCGATACCGTTCTGGCCACCTGCGTGGTTTCAAAGCAAAAGTGCGAACATATTTATACGACATATCTAAAACAAAAGAAGACCTTTCTTGAGATCGACCGAAATTGTCGACGTGAAAAAAAACAAAACAGACTTAATCGGAAGCTTGCTCTGGATAATAGAAAATATAAGAATATGTACAGAAGATCACTTTTTTTTAGAAAAGTCGTGATTTTGCCGTGGTTTATGATTGATGTGGTTTACGGATTGGTTGGTACGCTAACTAAGATCAGGCGAATAATTGCAAAAACAATACTATCATAAGGGTTGGGAATATATCTTTATTCTTGAGAAGGAACCCTGAATGCGTAAAATAAATGTATGCCGGTGGGAGTGCCTGTGTGGCAAAGCGGATTTTAATTATAACTGCTCAGCGGACAGGTATGACTTCGCTATGCTGGCAGATTTCTGGAGGCGCCTCAATCGTTGGTCGCTCCAAATAGAAATCAATAAACAATTATTATAGTTTGACCCAAGCTCAGAGGTGTCGATGATAAATTGCCGTGAATCAAGCCTTCACTTATTTCAGCCCCCCACGTACCAGTCAGATGACGGAAATTGGCACAATTCATTTGCAGAGGCAATCATGTCCTGCGGAAAACGCGTAACGTGGGATGTAGGGGCCATTCTTTCGATTGTGTCCTTCAGCTATCCCTGTGGCAACAGAACACTGCTCAACGAGGTAAGAAGGTCATCTTGGCTTTCAAAATTACAGGGAGCTTGTGAGATCGGACTGGAAACTATTGCAGCGCATGGAAGACTTGTAGAGCCTGTGGAAAAAACCGCTGAAACGCTCTATGGTCTTCTCTCTGATGAAGTGATGGAGGTGTGCAGCGGCCGCAAAGAGGTCTATGTTCTTCTTTCGGGGGGACTGGATAGTCGTATTGTAGCGGGCGTACTGCACAGACTTCTTGATGAAGGCAGGCTTTCCTGCAAAGTAATTGCCGTTACATGGGGATTGCCAGATTGCAGAGATGTGCATTATGGCCGCGCAGCCGCAACTGTTCTTGGATTCGAATGGCAGCACATGCCGCTGGCACCTGAAGATATTTTGAAGAATATCGATCTCATGGCTGATAAACTTGGAGGGACTGTGCCCCCACAGCATTTGCACTCCATGTCATGGTTTAAAAATGTACCCAAGGATGCTCTGGTCCTGGCAGGAAGTTATGGTGATTCGGTAGGTCGTGCTGAATATAGTGGCAAACACCTCCTGCAATTGAAATTGCTGCGCCCCGCAAACAATTTCGGCATTTTAAGTAATAGTATTTTAAAGTTTGCATATAAACAACTACTTAACGACCTTGCCGCTCTGCATAATAGAACGCCGGGAGTTCCCTACTACGTGCTGTGCGAACATGAGCAGGAAGGTCACTATATGCGCGGCATGTTGGGACATACGATGAGTATTATCAACGAGTACGCCAACATATATCAAGTCTTCACTCATCCTAGAGTGTATTCCTATATGTGGTCCCTTCATCCTGCTACACGAAGTGATGAAATCTATGCAACATTAATTCCATTGCTTCATCCACGACTGTTGGAAATTCCATGGGCACGTACGAACCGGGCATTAAAGGGTAAAACAGTAGGCGCTTCCACAGGATTGAAACAGGATTTCCACGATTACAAAAAGTGGGTTGGTACGCTGATATACGACCAAATATGCCAGATTATAGATCCCGAATGGTTTGCTGAATCCGAAATTTTCGACGCAAAGCAAATCCGAATGCTTAGTAATATTGTGAGATCTGGCGTCCATGGAACTACCAGAACGTTCGATCTATGGCTGTGGTTAGCAACTTTCAGGCGATTTGCTGAGCATCTCGAAAAACGTGGCAAAACTGTAAAAGCAGATATAAGCAATTTCGAATCTAATTTATCCTTTAGCCTCCCTACGGGCCTCGCACCTACGACAATTTCGTTGCCCAGCAAAATACTTTTTCTGAACGTTTTTCTAAAAAGGCTGCGCAATCTCTTCCGACGAATCCAAAAATCTCGGCTTAAGCGAGACGCCATAGTAAAATACCCACCTGAAATGCGTTCAGCTCCTGAAAATTAAAGTCCTTCAATTCTGTGTAAACGTATGATACTATACGTTTCAGCGAGATTGGTGCTCTTGTAGATGATTTATTACCGTTTCTTAAAAGGGAAAAAAGGAAATGAAATATAGCTCAGTTATTTTTCCTGCCTTGATTTCGCTTTTGTTAATTACGTCAAGAGCATCATCTGATGATTCACAGAAAACTTACACCAGTGTGGGTGACCAAAATATCTTCACGTATAAAATTCGTGCAGGATTTATGGGTTCGAAAGACATAGAGTTGCTGCGGCCTATGTCCCAAAATGGTATGAATACGGCCATGGTCGCATTTTGGTCCATGCACAGCCCACCCAAAAAAGTCGAATGCGAACTCGTCACTACATGGGCACATTCATGTCAGAATGTCAATCTGAATTTCTTTCCCCTCTTTAGTCTCTGGGGCAACGGCGAAAAGACATGGGCAAAACCGCCTTATAATTTTGTTTTTGACGGAAAAGAATACAAAAACACGCCCTGTCCTCTTGCTTCCTATAAACTGCTTGTCAATGATCGCCTTGTTGCATTGGCGGCTCTTTCCCAAACCGTGCCAATTGCCGGGGCAGTGATGGATACCGAAATGTACGGTGGGGATTTGCTTGCATATAGCGACTTATGTTTTTGTGATTACTGCTGCGGGCAGTTTCAAAAAGTCGCTGCAGACGCAACACTTTTAGCTGCAAAAAATCGCCGCCAGTATCTTATAGATGCTGGCCAAATGAACGATTACAGGCAATTTGTCTGCAATAAGCTTGTCGGCATGGCACGTCAGACACGAACCGAAATAGATCAAGTGGCGCCGTCATTTAAAATCGGCATAACCAAACTTGACCAGATTAATTACTATACCGAATCAATGGCCAGAGGGTTTGGCACAAAGGAGAATCCGGTAATAATATTCAGTGAACGAACCTACACAGACGGCTGCACCGATTATATTAAAGAGACCATTACCAAATTCCGAAAAATGGGGATCCATGCATCATTTATTGCAGGAATCTGGCAAGATAAATTCCCGCCAGAAAATCTTGCAGAGCAGTACTATTACTGTGCCCAAGCATCAGATGGCTATTGGATATATACCATGGAAACGCTCAACCCTGACCGGAAAGACTCCGACGGGGCTTCCGCCAAAGAATACTGGCAGGCCATAAGGGATGCCGATAAGGAACTTGACAAGTTAGATGCGGATCCCAACTATATAACGCCGCTAAAAATACGAGAATTTCATCCGCCTCTTGAGAAGATAAACTTCAGCAGCATCAAGACTGGTCCACTCGAGTACGTGCAACACGGCACTCCAATGGAAACCGATCAGGAACCGATCAACCTGCAGGCTTTTAATAGACTTGTTTTTGTTGCCTCCAAGGGTGAACTGCTGAAATTCAAAATTAAATTCGTCAAAAGGCGGCTTACCAAAGTTGATTATGCAGAAGTGGTGATCCTCACTGACGGCGGCCAGGTGCTTGCAAAAGATCAGGCTGATGAAAGCAAGAATGCTGAACTTGTGGCCGTTGCGCCATATACAGGAAGCTACGGCATTGTCCTTAATCCTGACAGAAATATGCTTAACGTCACAGGCTTTACGCATCCATACAGTATTGACGCAGGCACATGGCCAGCAGTTCATCTGGTTCGGCCCAAAGCTCCGATATATCTCTGGCAGCCGCCGTACGCTGATACGGCAAAAATATCTTTCTTTGTCAACGGCCCTGGCGAAGCTGTTACGGCGACATTAAAGACCGAAGCGGGCCGGTTGATAGGAACATACGATATTTTCTCAAGACAAACAATTACCCCGACCCTGCCCCAAACAGAAAAAGGCCAAATTGTTGTGCTGCAGATTCAACCTCGCGGAGGCGCTTATTTTGGGGACGTCATACTGACTATTAACTCTGGCCTTGAAAAGTATATTTCTTCCTTTAAGTCAGGCCTAGTCAGGCAAGTTGCCCGGAATTGAAAGGACTTTGATTGCCGCAAAACAGTGAATCAATCCCGATGGCCCGCAAGATCCGTGTTATGCACGGAATAAGCAGTTGGGCTATGGGGGGCACGGAACGAATGCTGACGCATTTGATCCCGCACTTTGACAAAACACGATTTGATTCATGCCTTATGTGTTTCAACAGTCCCTTACCTGTATCAGAAGAATGGAAAGCTTCGGGTATAGAAGTCTATCATCTCAATATGGACAAGCGAGTCAGTATAATCGGCATAGTCCGCTGTATGAAACTGTTGAGGCAATGGAAGCCCGATATCCTTATGGTTTATGGATTGCGTGCTAATCTTATGGCGCGCTTTGCCGCATGGCTTTGTCGAATACCTGTTTTTATTACCGGCCAGCGAGGCATTGAGGACTGGAAAGGTCGATCCGAGGTTTTTCTGGAACGTATAACCAGCGTCTTCGTCGATCTTTATATCGGTAATTCCCAGGCCTGCTGTGATATGCTTGCCAGACGGGAAAAAATCTCTCCCCAAAAACTTCTTGCAATACCAAACGGTATTGATTTCAAAGCTCCAGAGAACCTTGATATGCGAACAAGAGAAATCAAAACAAAACACGCAATCCCTCCTGGTTCTTTTATTATTGGTACAGTCGGACGGCTTCAGCCTGTCAAAGGTCACCATGATCTTGTAGCCGCCGCACAAATCGTTCTTCGCAAGCATCCGGAAGCATTTTTCGTGCTTGTAGGCGAGGACTTCCGCAACGGTGAATTACAGGCCTTGGCAAAGCATTTGCAGATAAACGAACGGGTCTGTTTTGCGGGTTACAGCAAAGATGTTGCATCATGGCTTGCGACATTTGATATTTTTGTTTTACCAAGTCTTTCTGAAGGAATGCCTGTTGCCGTCATTGAAGCAATGTTTATGAGCAAACCCGTCATCGCAACAAACGTAGGGGGTACTCCTGAAGTAATTCAGGATGGTCAAACCGGTCTTTTGATACCGCCATCAGATCCTCATCAAATGGCACAATCAATAATAACGCTGATTGAAAAACCAGTTTTGAGGCAAAAATATGCTACAACAGGCCATGATCTCGCGATTTCACATTTCACTGTTGAGATTATGACAAAGCGTTATGAGAATATTTTTATTAAACTTTTGAGCCGGAAGAAAAAACGTGCCTAAAATGTCGGAGTTGCTGAAAAATCGCAGAATTCTTGTGCTTACCACCGTTCCAGAGACGGCTCGTGCATTTTTGCTTCCCCAATTAAAAGATCTGCGCGAGCATGGCGCCCAAGTGCATCTGGCGACAGGTGAAAAAGGATGCAGTCTGCCAGAACTGGCCGACCTCGAAATTATCGAACATAGATTGCCTTTAGAACGCGCCATTTCACCCTTCAAAGATTTGCGGGCTATGTTTACAATAATCAGACTTTGCAGAAAATATCGGTTTGATTTGATTCATACCCATACTCTTAAGGCATCATTAGTTGGCCAACTGGGGGCGCGTTTTGCAGGTGTACCTGTTCGTGTTGAGACCGCTCACGGCACAAGATACATGCCTGACCTGCCCTTTTTCGTTCGCACAGCCATACTTTGGTCGGAGCGGTTGGCGGCACAACAGGCACACCGCGTGTGGGTACTCAATCAGGAAGATTTTGATTTTTTCAAGTCTCATCACCTTGCCAAAGACGACGCCTTGCATCTGCTCGGCAAGGGCGGCATCGGGGTCGATCTTGCGCGTTTCCGGCCGGATGGTTTAACTCTTGCACAACGCTACAAATATCGTCAGTCGCTTGGTCTGCCCGGCGATGCGATGGTGGCAGGCTTTGTAGGAAGATTAGTCAAAGATAAAGGCGTACGGGAACTGATTGAGGCATGGCCATCTATTATCAAAGTTGTTCCCACTGCCCATCTGCTCATCGTAACGGCACAACTTGAAAGCGAGTGTTCAAATGAGGTAATTGATAGGGAGTGTCTGCAGAAGCTGCCAAACACCATTATTCTTACCAACAGAACGGATATGCCTGAATTGTTCAACTGCGTGGATGTGCTTGTTCTGCCAAGCTATCGCGAAGGATTTTCACGTGTTATACTTGAAGCAAGCGCATGTGGTGTGCCAGTGATAGCATCAGATGTCCGTGGCTGCCGTGATGCAGTAGTAAACGGTCTAACGGGCATCTTGATCCCGCCGCACAATGCTGCCAAAGTGACAGAAGCTGTTATAAATTTGCTCCAAGATAACGCACGCTCAACTCAACTGGGTCAGCAGGCAAGACTATATGCTGAAAAATATTTCGACCAAAACGTCGTAATCGAACACATACGAACCACCTATGAAACCCTTCTAAAAAATGCGTCGGGGAAGCTTAAATGAATACCGGAAAATTTTCGATACCCAGTGTTCTTCATATTGTCGGCAGCTCTGCATTCGGAGGAGGAACCATGGTGGTTTTTTCATTGATCAAGGAGGCGCAGAAACGCGGCTGGAAAGTTGCGATTTTAAGCGATGACCCCGCTACCATAGCTGCAGCACAAGAAACAAAGATTGATATAGTAAAATTCCATGGCATTATCCATTCCATACGACCATGGACTGATATCGCCGCAATTAACCGTCTGGCAAAGCTACTTAAAGAACGCAAAGACACGATTGTTCACACACACACCCAAGGCCGGCCTGCTTGGTATGATTGCTGCTCGTCTGGCATCGGTCCGATGCAGGGTCTATACATGTCACGGCCTACCGGCAGAAACTGAGTCCGGACTAAAGCGACGATTATTAATCTGGGCCGAGCGAGTAAGCTGTGCCTCGGCAAATCGAGTGCTTGCTGTAAGTCAAAGTCTGCTCAATTTGCTTGGCGAACACAAAATCTGTTCCGAAAAAAAGCTGACTGTTTTAGCAAACGGCACGGCTTGCGGTGTTGACTTGAACCGCTTCAGTCTGACACGTGAATTGATTGAAGCAGGCAGGGCGGTTCGCAGGAATCATTCTATTTCGACCGACGAGACGGTGATAGGTTTTATCGGCCGCCTTGTGCCGGATAAGGGCATTCATATTCTCGTTGAATCCTTTGTCCGATTGTGCGAATCAAATCCAAACGTTAGATTGCTGATTATCGGCGATTTCGAGCCCCACCGAGGGCGATTGCCTGATAAGACGACCCAAGCTCTGAGCAATCATCCGCGTATAGTTCATGTCGGATTCACACATCAGATAGAACCATACTACGCTGCTATGGATATGCTGGTCCTTCCCACGAGGCGGGAGGGGTTTCCTTATACCATCCTGGAAGCGGCGGCAATGGGTTTGCCCGTAGTTGCAACAGAAGTTACAGGTTGTGTAGATGCTGTTCTGGAAGGTCGGACAGGTTTTCTGGTTCCACCGGAGGATGTTACAGCATTAACGGCTGTCATACAGAAACTACTTGCTTCACCGCGGTTGCGTCAACAGATGGGTTGCGAGGGCACAAAGCGCGTCGAGGAAGAATTTACAAGCCAGCGCCTTTTAGATGCTCACGTTCAATTGTATCGTGGCATGTTAGGACTATAGTTGTTGATAAATAATTCAGAATTCTATGAAGAAAAAACTGGGCAGCTAAATAATTTGAAGGTCCGGGATATTACAATCCAAGATGCGGCCGAAGTTGCTAATCTGCATATTGAAGGCATAAACACCGGATTCATAAGTTCACTTGGTATTGATTTTGTAACTGCTTTGTATGAAGCTATTGCGCAGGATACATCGAGCTTTGGTTTTGTGGTGGAAGAAAATGACAGGACTCTCGGATTCGTAGCGTTCACAGAGGATCTAGACAAACTTTATAGGGCGGTTATTGTGAAAAAAGGGATTAGGTTTATCCTCCTATTAGCCAGAGGAGTATTCTCGCTACGGAGATTAAAAAAAATACTTGAGACCCTGTTTTACCCGGCGCGGATAAAAAAAGCAAATCTGCCTCGTGCAGAACTGCTTTCAATTGTGATTGCTGAAGAACAGCAGGGCAGAGGATTGGCTACCATATTGATGCAAAAAGGTCTTACAGAGTGCTCACGAAGAAAAATCGAAAAAGTAAAGGTGCTGGTTGGAGCAGATAACGAGCGGGCAAATAAATTATATTTAAAGTGCGGTTTTGAGCTTGTCAGGCAAATTGATAATCACGGGGTACTTAGTAACATTTATGTTAGGCGGACCAATTTGGTCTGACCGGAGTAATGCTATAAAGTTCATTTTTTCTTGCGGATTGCTCCGCGCAGGCCTTCCATTTTCAAGTAACCTTTCTTCCAAACTACGTAGGCCGAGCATATACATACAACTGCATATACAACCAAGGCATATCTGGTCCTTATCTGGCTCATAACGAGGCCGATCAGGGCATACATGCCTGCTACTGCGTAGCATATAGCGACGGTCTTCTTCAAAGGCATTCCCCGGTCAATCATCTGGTCATATATATGTCCCCGGTCGGAGACGAAGAGCGGACGCTTGTTAGTGAAGCGTCTCACCAGGGCGACGGCAGTATCAAGGATGGGCAAGCCAAACACGACTATTGAAGCCATCCACCACCTGGGGACCTTCTCTCCAAACAAAATCATAAGGCTCGCCACCGCAAATCCGAGCAGCATGCTTCCGGCGTCGCCCATGAATATCTTGGCCGGATAGCGATTGAAGGGCAAAAAGCCGCATACAGCCCCCAGCAGTCCCAGGCACACGATTACACGAACGGAATCTCCGCCAGCTTTGCTCGACCCCCAGGTTCCAAGGTGAATGGCCAGCAACAACATAGCGACGGTGATAATGACGGTGACCCCCGCACAGAGACCATCCAAGCCGTCCAAGAGGTTCAGCGAGTTTGTCGCACCGACCACGAAGATAATCACGATCAGAACACTCAGGATCATCTCCACGCTTTCCGGTATATGCAACCCAAGGTAGGCATCGAAGAAACCGAGTGACGGCATGACGCCCACCGCGACAAGGGCCAGGGCCGCTCCAACCTGTCCGAGCATCTTCTGCCAGGGTTTAATATCGAATATGTCGTCAACAAGCCCGATGAAGCACGCGATCGCCCCGCCCGCCATCGCTCCGACCAGCCAGGTTAATGCGGCGGGAAAATACTCCTGGTCACGAATGCAATAAATACCAGAAAGTACGCCGACCGCGAACCCGACGAGCATACCGATGCCGCCAAGATAAGCAACCGTCCCTTTGTGAGTCTTTACCAGGTCATCCGGCCTGTCAACGATTCCGTACTTCAGTGCAATCTTTTTGCACAGCGAGGTCGCGACAAGAGCCGAGATAAATGAAAACGCCAGTACAGGCCAGAATTGCGCTACCCAGCTTATGGGTCTGTCGGGGCCTATGAAACTGTCCAGCATGGTCATCGTCCTCTATATACGAAATACCTGGACTCCACTTTGTCGTCCGGTCTTCTTGCATATTTTACCGGACCCCATCGGCGATGTCCACTTCGACAACCGCTGTAGTTGACATTTAGCAGCTATTCGGTTAGACTCTTCTTATTGCTTCTCTACTTCCAAATTTCGGCTTACAGTGCGGCGTTCTTTAGCGTTACGGCGAGATTTTATGAGCCTTCACACCATCTGCAAACGCGGATTTGACGTGGTTATTTGCCTGCCCGCGGCAATTGTCCTGCTTCCGTTCTTTGCGCTGATGGTTGTGGCTATCAGGCTTACCAGTAAAGGCCCGGCCATTTTCAGACAGCAAAGGGCAGGCAGGTGCGGCAAGCCGTTCATTTTTTACAAATTCCGCACGATGAAGCTCGACGTTGACCCTTTCGGGCCCAGCCCAAAATCCGGGGGCGACCCTCGCCTCACGAAGGTTGGAAGGCTCCTGCGCGAGTATTCACTGGACGAACTGCCGCAATTGTGCAATATATTGAAAGGGGATATGAGTGTTGTCGGGCCTCGACCCCTGTATCTTTCGCAGATGCCCGAGTGGAGTGAGCGGCAAAAGAAACGGCTTCTTGTCAGGCCCGGCTTGACGGGCTTGGCGCAGGTATCAGGGCGTGGAGGGCTGACGCGCGAAGAAAAACTCGAGCTCGACGTCAAATATGTCGAAACGGCAGGTATCCTGACCGACATCAGGATTATGCTGGCTACCATTGGCATGGTCTTCAAACGAAAGAGCATCTATGAGAGAAGATACTCAAAGACCGAGCACACCCGAGGACAAGACGGAGAATAGACCGGATGGTCGATAACAGCGATGATTTGATCAAAGTGATCATCCTGCTTGTTTTGGCAGGCTGTGGCGCAGCCTTCGCACTCGAACCCAATGAGATACTCGTCGTTGTGAATACAAACCTGCCGGAATCGACCGGCCTGGGCAGATACTACTGCCAAAAACGCGGCGTACCCTACGAGAATATCCTTTATTTGCATTTGGGCAAGAGCCTCAGTGAGAACATCAGCAGGGAGGCATACGAAGAACAAATGGCCGAACCTGTTCGCAGAGAGCTGCTCAGAAAAAGGGTCCCGGGCCAAATCAGATGCCTGCTGACGACCTATGGCGTGCCCACCAGGGTCGGCAGGCGAGGGCCGTTGAAGGAGCAGCAGGGCAGGCTAAAGGAGCTGGAGGAATTGATCAAGCAGACCAGAGAGAAGATCAAGCAGTTGGAACAGACCGACCCGAACCATAAGGGCAGCGTCTCCGAAGAGGTGAAAAAAACCAGGCAGGCAGCGGCCATTTTGCAGCTCGAAATCGACCGTATCAACGGCAAGGAGACAGACGCATCGGTGGACAGCGAATTGTCCATAGCGCTGGCCGGCGATTATGACCTCTATCGCTGGCAGCCGAATAGGCTCAGGGCTAATGCGCTCGATCTTGACTTCCAGACACTTATGGTCAGCAGGCTCGACGGCCCAAGCGAAGAAATAGCGATGGGTCTTGTCGATAAGGCAATGGCGGCGGAAAAGACCGGCCTGAAGGGCATTGCATACGTCGATTCAAGGGGTATTAAGAGCGAAAAGTCCAGTCCATACGGCTATTATGACCAGTCTCTGCGTGACCTGGCGATACTTACAGAATTGCGAACCGCACTGCCCGTAAAAGAGGAACGCACCGGAGAGCTTTTCGCGCCGGGTTCCTGCCCGCAGGCGGCCATCTATTGCGGCTGGTACAGTCTCAAGAAATATGTCGATGCCTTTGATTTTGTCGATGGCGCCGTTGGGTATCACATCGCAAGTTTCGAGGCAGCCGGCCTGCACGACCCCAACAGCCCCAATTGGTGTCCGGCAATGCTCAGGGACGGGATAACCGCGACGCTGGGGGCGGTGGCCGAGCCTTATCTTCACGCCTTCCCGGAGCCAAAAGCATTTTTCGGGCAGTTGTATGACGGCAAGTGTCTTGTCGAGGCGTACTACCGCACCAATCCATTCAACTCGTGGCAGTTGCTGCTGATAGGCGACCCCCTGTACAGGCCCTTCGCGAAACGTCAGTTGTCGTCGGGCGACGGCTCCTGAGTTTTCGGGCGTCCCCGCCGAAGGTGACTTGCCGCCCAGACAATCCCGACAACAACTGCGATCCCCGCAACCGAGAGAATCACTTCTTGTATTCCGAATCCTCTGCCGAGCCTTGCGGAATACCCTTTCACAGCCAACAAGAGAGCTACCGGCAAGGCCAGGGCCGCCATCAGCCATTTCGGGCACGGGGGTTTTAGTGAAGCGACAGGGCTTATACAGCGAATCCAGAGAAAAGTGAAGCTGGCGTATGCAAACAGGTGAAACATCGCGTTTGTTCGCGGGAGCAACTCGGCCGGGTTGACGCGCGCAACATTGCTCAACCCGAAGATCACGATGCCCAAAACAACCGTCGCAGCAGGCCAGAAGGAAAAGAGTGAAAGCACAATCAAGCCTGTAAAGGCGCCCGCCAAATCCGCACCCAAATCCCCGACATCACAAGTCCGGCCGGTATACTTCTGCAGGAGTTCGTCGATTATCCCATACACGAGCACCGTCAAAAGCGCCCACCACACGCCGGCTTTGAGCCAATGCGCCCTGCGGTCGGGATTGAAGACGAACCACAGCAAAAAAGTCAAAATCAGATAGGCAAGGAAGTGTAAAGCCTTGTCCGACACACCGGCGCTGCGCACCAACCGTGGAATAGGAATATGCGCCAATATGAAAAGGGTCGGCCAATAGACCAGCAGTGAGATTACGGCCAGCTTCCGGTGACGCGATCCAACCATCAAAATCCTCTAAATGCCTTACCAGAGTAACGAGGGCATCGTCTTATGCACAAGCCCGAAGGCGTGATTCTATCAGAGATTTGCGTGCAATGTAACGGATAGTCCGCCGAAAACACGAAGAAATCTCAAACACCAACGACGCTTTGGCCTATGTCACCAACACACGGTAGGGTGTGCAAAATCGCTTTTTGCTTTTGCACACCGAATCCTCCAGGTTATCCGGCCGGGTGAACATCGCGGAGAGGCACAAGCAGCGTGGGCAAAATGGAAGCGCATTTTGCCCACCCTACGGCCTTATTTGCAGTATCGAAGTGGCGTAGGGTGGGCTTCAGCCCACCAGTTCGGTGGGGCAAGGCCCCACCGAACCCCTACCCGTTCACGGTTCTTCCTGCCACGTCCACTCCTGTCCCATCAGCAGCACGTCGCGGAAATCCACGACGCCGTTACGGTCCAGATCCTCCGCCAACGGCGCCCGTTCCATCCTCCACCACTGCGCCAGGCGTGCATAGTCAGACAACCCGACCAATCCGTCGTAATCCACGTCAGCCACGTTGCCTTTTCCGCTGTCACTGGACATACTCGCTTGGGCGGTGCCTCCGTACGCCCCCATATTAATCTTGGCGCCGTGCGGCCACAGCTCGCCGCGCCAGTCGATCAGGCCGGAGTACCTGTACTTTGGATCATCGACTAAGTACGAAGTACCTGCATCAATACACGGGCTTCTCACCGCGTCTGTGACCCATCTCTTCGCAGTCGCGTCCCATCGGCCGGCCTGGGATTTAAGATGAAAGTCATGGCTGCTCGTGTTGGCGAATTGAGGGTCGATATTGATATTTCCCGCACCCCAAGTAAGGGTCGAATTTGCGGACACCGATGTGGTGCCCTGCCCGCCTTCAACATCACAGTAGAGGACTGTTGCATGAGAGCCGCGATCTCCTGTATATGGACTGTCCGCCAGCTCAAACGACGGCGAACAATCCCATATAATACTGTTGACCACCGTTGCCTTGCCGCTGCCTGGCGTCAGACAATACGGAGGGCCCCACCTGCCCGTGTGGTCAAAAAACCGGATGCCGCGACCGCAATTGACAATCGTGTTGTTAATCAGCAGCGCATCACACTGGTTCTGCACCGCAATGCCTCCGGATGCACAGTCATAAATCAGATTGTTCATAACGACCGGATAGCATTTGTCGCGCAGGACCACGCCGTGATCATCGCAGCCCCAGATCACGTTTCCGACGATTATCGCCGAGCACGCTGTTGGGTGGACCATATCATCGTGGGAGTCTGTAAACAGGTTGTTGCGGATGAGCGGGGTGGGCGTGCTCTCCCCAACCATGTCAACGTGGTCGTTGTCGCCAGTTTTGTCCGTGAAGTAGCA
>Ga0315288_10005656_pt1 | contig 15891 bp, 15 predicted proteins | sample YL17G11_20_MG_FD_203454 | JGI IMG/M metagenome (GOLD analysis project Ga0315288, IMG submission 203454) | Sediment microbial communities from Yellowstone Lake, YNP, Wyoming, USA - YL17G11_20 | ecosystem: Environmental > Aquatic > Freshwater > Lake > Sediment | place: USA: Wyoming | collected...
CAGATCGTCGGGTACATCGCCATGAGACCGGAAAATTCGAAGCCGCACGCCAACGACTCGGGAGAGTCGGTCAACTGCCGGTTGCAGGGAAGTGAAAACAACGACTTCCACATCAGCCTGACGCCGGCGCCCAACGGCTTTGAGTATGACGGGATCGTGGCCGAGATGATTCCCCAGCGGCGCGCTGCCACGTGGACCGAAGAGCGGCTGCGCAAGGTACAACAGGCGAACCTGATGGTCCGGGTGCGCGGGCAGCTTTTCTTCGACAACCATCACAAGGTGAACGGGGACCAGAAACACAACATCAAGAACCAGCCCAAGCGGATGTCGTTGTGGGAGGTGCATCCGGTGACCCAATTCGACGTGTGCACCAGCACAAAGTGCGAGGCGAATGGCAGCGGCTGGAAGGCGCTGGAGGAGTGGCCATGAAGCAACGAGCGAAGATGAAGGGCGCGGCCTGGAAGCGAGGCGCGCACGGGTTGGCGGCGTTTGCCGTTCTGGTTTGCCTGGCGGCGCCGATGCGGGCACAGACGACCAGCGGCACATTCACAGTCGTGTGCGTTGCCCGCAATCCGATCGGCAGCGATGAGCTTAAAGATCCCGAGAAAGTGATCACTCACAAGCACGCCTGCCTCGATGCGCCCGTCAGGCTCCATTTTGGTGATCGGGTGACGCTGGCTGTTGAACACGCGGCCAACGTCACATTCGATGACACCGGCGAGCCGAACCCGGCGGACCTCGTGCTGTTCCTCGATGGAAAGCCGCTGCCGGGCACGCGCGCCGCTGTCGGAGCGAGCGCTACCGACGAGGATGACGTCACCACAACGCTGCTGACGTACCACATCACGCGCGACCTCACCACCCAGGAGGCGCGGAAGAACTGGAAGGATCTGGTGCTGGCGGCCCGAAGCGGGCGGACGCTCACCATCAGCACCGGGCTGGAAAAAGGGCCAGCGGCGCAAAGTCATGCGGTTGTAGAATTCACGATTTTCGGAGATCGGGCCGGGCGGCTCGTGGGGTGGTTCCTGGCCGCCGCAGCGGGCGCCTTTGTCTTCTTCTCCATCGCCGCCGGCACCGGTGTCCTGCGCGACAAGGAGCCTGGAGAGGGCCTGGAAGTTACCGAGCGCGCTTACAGCCTCTCGCGCACGCAAGCGGCATTTTGGACCGTACTCGTTATCTACGCCTTCCTTTTTATCTGGTTCGTGACCGGCGAGTACAACGCAACCATTCCCGCCTCGGTGGTCGGCTTGATGGGCATCACGCTCGCGACCTTTGGCACGGCCGCCGCCCTGGACGCGACCAACGTGCAAAACAATAAGGCCAAGGTTGCGGACTTGAAGGAGAAGCTTGCCCAGAATCCGCCGGAGCCAGTCAAGACTACGCTGGAAAAAGAGAAAAAACAGATCGAACCGCGCACGACAGTGTGCAAGTCGGAAGGCTTCTGGCGCGACATCATTTCCAACGCCGACGGCGCGGGCCTGCACCGCTTGCAGTTTATGGTGTGGACTTTGGCCCTCGCCGTCGTCTTCGTCGTCAACGTGTGGCAGACGCTGGCGATGCCGGACTTCGATGCCACCTTGCTGGGACTAATGGGAATCACTTCGGGCACCTACGCCATACTAAAGGCGCCGGAAAAGAAGCGCTGACGCCACAGTTTTTTCAGGAGGCAACCATGCCCGATACCGCTGTTGTTTCATTCTTGGGAAGGGTGCTGGCAGAGGGACAGACCGGCCCGGACGTGCTGGCTGTTCAGCGCCGGCTCAACCAATTGGGCTGCGGTCCCATCGCCGAAGATGGCGCCTTCGGCCCCGAAACGCAGGAGGCTGTGGAACTGTTCCAGATGCGTTCCGCGGATCATCTGGGCAGCCCGCTCCGCGTTGACGGCAAGGTAGGGCCACTCACCTGGGCAGCGCTGTTCAATTCTCCGTTACTTCCGGAAGTCACCACCGCGCCGACGCCGTTGCTGGTTGAGACGTTGAAAACGGCGGCCCGGGAAATCGGCGTGATGGAATCGCCGCTTGGCTCCAACCGCGGCCCCCGAGTGGACCAATACCTTCGCTGCGTGAAGCTGGATCCGACCGAGGGACATTACTCCTGGTGCGCCGCTTTTGTGTACTGGTGTTTCGATCAAGCGGCCGCCTCGCTCCGTGTCCCTGTCGCGAACCCGGTGATCCCCACGGCCGGCGTGCTGGATCATTGGAACCGCGCGGGGGCGCAGGGAATCCCCCGGATATCGAGCGCCGATTGCGCGGATCAGCCGAGCCTGGTTCAGCCGGGCATGATTTTCATCCTCTCTACGGGGGGCGGAAACGGACATACCGGCCTGGTGGAAGCGGTGCGAGGCTTCTACCTGACCACCATCGAAGGCAACTCGAACAACGACGGCTCGCGGGAAGGCATCGGCGTCTTCCGGCAAACCAAGCGCAAGATTAGCGACATCAGCCGCGGTTTCATTGCTTACGGTTAGGCTCGTCCGGCGCGTTCGCCCTGCGGCTTCACTTTGACCGGCCGCTCCAACCGCACCGTCTTCGGAGCCAGGCAGAGCTTGTTGTCACAGGCCTGGTAGCGCGCGGTGACCGCCAGCTTCACCCCGCCCTGCGAATCCTTGGCGAGCGCGAGCGGCAGGCCGAATTCCACCTCGCCGATGTAGAACTCCACCTCCATGCCGAAGATTTCCTCGTTGGCAGTCAAGGGCGGAGGCGCGTCAATTGCGCCGGCGAGCCCGAAAGGCTGCGGGGCGGGGATGGCGACGGAAGTGGGGATTGGCCCGCCTTCCTGTTTCTTCAGCGAATAGAGAGGCCAGCCGTCGGCGATCCGCGCCGTTGAGTTTGGCCGGCAGCCGCCCGCCGGCTCGGGCCTCGCCGGGCGCCGACAGGCTCCAGGTAACGGGGTTGGGCGGGGCGCCGCTTTGTTGGGCGCAGGCAGGCAGCGCGGCGGCAGCCAGCAGGGGCAAGAATGGGGACAGCGTGAACTGCGCGATTTTTGCTTGGCGGAGCAGGTTTTAAAAAAGCGTGAACTGATCGATCTGCTGTTGAGCCGGGCGGGCCGAGAGCCGAGGCTGCAGGCTTCAGGCTGCAGCTCGTCGCGCTGCGTTTTCATTGTTTCCCCCGGCCTCCTACAGTCTACAGCCTATAGTCCACAGCCTCTTTCTTGGGACCTCCGCGAGTCCAATAGCCACCGAATCGTTCCGCCATCTCGCTGACAAAATCCGCCTTCCCAAACGGCCGCCCTGGGAGCATCGTTCACCTCCGCGGGCGGAATTGGCAAATGATGCGCACAAGCCCAGTAAGCTGAGGTACTTGCAAAATCCCATTCAAGACAACAGAGCCGCGAGCGTCAGCGAGCGGGTGCCCCGCAAGGGCCGACGCGGCGCTGCGCAAGCACCCGCTCGCTGACGCTCGCGGCTCTGTTGGGAACGGCAAAACGGGCGGGCCGAACGTCCGTCCCTACAGCGGCTTCGCGGGGCCGGGGGCGGTTGGGGCCGCGAAAATCCGCGCGAGGCGGATTTGCTGTCCGAACTTTATTTGCTTTGTTTTCAACGGGCGGCTGCCATGAAAACGTTTGCAGACTTGACACGTATGCTATAATGAAATTATAGTAACAGAGTAATAATTTCAGGGTTTCTCGGCTCCGGCCAGTATATAACCATTAAAATAATGGCTACGGTCACATAAACATAACAAACTAAAGGAAGTAGAAATAGACGCAACCGTCCTATAATCCATTAAACCGGCCAATTAAACAACGGAAAACAGGCGGCCGGCACCGGGCGCCGCTGACACCTGGAACCTGGAACCTGAGACCCGGCTTTGGCGTATGATGGAGATGGGGGAGGTACTATGGCCAGGCCTTTGCTTCTCGGATTCCTCCTGTTTCCCCTCCTACTGCAGGCCCAGGGAAGCGCCATGCCGGTGTTCATCGGGCGCTCGGCCGGGCTGCTGGCGCCGACGGTGGACGGCACGGGCCGGAGCATCGTCCTCGGCTCCAGCGTGAAGCCCGATGGCACGGTGGCGGCCGTCACCGATGTCTATTCGGTGGCGACCGACGGCAGCGCGCTGCGGCAACTGACCCGCCTGGCGGCCACCAGCCAGTATCCGCCGCAGGGCGCGAATGCGGTGACGCTGGCGGCGAACGCGGCGCGTGCCGCCTACACCATCCTGGTTGCCGACAGCGCCGGCCAGACCGAGCAGGTGCGCGTGCTGGACACGGCCTCGGGCAGCGAGCGCACGGTGGCGGTCGATAAGGAAGGCTGCATCCAGCCGCTACGGGCCGACGCGGCCTTGTGCCCCAATTGCTTCTTCTATTGCGTGAGCACCCCGCACCTGACCTCCGACGGCGGCAAGGTGCTCTACTCGGCGCGCCGGCAGCAGCCCTTCTACACGGTAAACAGCGACGGCAGCGGGCCGGCGCGCCTGCCGGTCTACAGCGGCGCTCTGGCGCCCGCACCCCAGCGCGTGATCAGCGGCTACGGGCTGGCGGTGTTCACCAGCTCGGCGCCGTTCGGGCCGACCTTCGCCGCCTCCGCCACCGACGTCTACGTCATGAACCTGGACGGCAGCAACATTCGCGCGGTAACCAAGTTCGGCAACGACGCCTCGCTTTACGCCATGAACGCCACCATCAGCGCCGACGGCACGATGATCGCGCTGGAAAGCAACCGCGACCCGGATACCGGCAGGGCGGGCGACAAAACCCATATCTACGTGGTGCGCAGCGACGGCTCCGGGCTGCGCCCGCTGACGTTCAACGTGGTGTGCCTGGCCTTGAACTGCCCGCAGCCGGGCGGCCGTTCGCCTTCCATCTCCGGCAACGGCTCGCTGGTGGCGTTCCTGAACGGCGGGCGGGTTTTCCTGGCGCGCAGCGATGGAAGCGACACCAGGCCGCTGGCGATTTTCACCTCCTCGGAGGCGCAGGACCCGGTGATCAGCGACGACGGCTCGCGGGTGGTGTTCACCGTGGGGCCGCCCAATGGCAGCGGCGGCGCAATCTACGCGGTGAAGACCGATGGTACGGGCCTGCAGGCGGTGTACGCGCCGCGGGCCTTGAACCCCAACGGCGTGGTGGCGGCCGTCGCCGGCGCGCAGCCGTCGCCCGGTTCCCTGATCAGCGCCTACGGGCTGAATCTGGCGCCGGAGGGCCTGCTGCTGGCCTCCGGCTTCCCGCTGCCGACCACGCTCGCCGGCGTGTCGTTGCTGGTCAACGGCACGCCGGCGCCGCTGCTGGCCGCGACACCCTGGCAGGTGAACGCCCAGCTTCCGCCCGAGACCATGGAAGGGCCAGCCGCCTTCCAGCTTCGCTTTGCCGACGGGACGCTGGGCCCGGCCGTTGCCGCCAGCGTGCAGACGTATTCGCCGGCGATCTTCGTGCTGCCGTCGGGCATCAGCAGCGTGGCGGCCGCGTTCCACGGCAATACCAACGTGCCGGCCGATTCCGCGCATCCCGCTAAGGCGGGAGAGACGCTCGCGATCTATGGGATGGGCTTGGGGCCGGCCACTCCGTTCGTGGCCGCGGGTCAGCCCGCGCCTTTCTCGCCGCCCGCACAAACCCTGGCCCAGCCCGAGGTCTTGATCGGCAACGCCAGGGCCCAGGTAGCGTTCTCCGGGCTGACCCCCGGCCTGGCCGGCGTCTACCAGGTCAACGCCGTGGTGCCGTCCGGTCTGAAGCCGGGTCAGTACGTGATCGTTTGGCGAATCGGCGGGGTGAGCAGCTCGAGCTTCGCCGGGATCACGGTGCAATAGACGCGGGTGAAGGAGACGGAATGGGACGCAGATAAACGCAGATGAACGCAGATCCTCTCGACTTCATCGGCGTCACCTTATTGTCTATCCGCGTTTATCCGTGTTCATTCGTGGTGAACTGTCCGGGGCGTTACCGACGCGGTGGCGCAGGTGCGTCCACAGGAACCAGGCGGCGCCGGCCAGCAGCAGGGCGCCAATGACGAAATCGAACTTGTGGAAATATCCGCGCAGGCCGTCCCAATGCGCGCCCAGCTTCATCCCGGCATAAGCCAGGGCCAGGCACCAGGGCAGCGAGCCCAGAAAGGTGTAGAGGTTGAACCTCCAGAACTCCATGCGCATCACACCGGCCGGCAGGGCGATGAAGGTGCGGATGACCGGCAGCAGGCGGCTGAAGAATACCGTGGCCTGGCCGTAGCGGGCGAACCAGCGGTCGGCCAGCTCCAGGTCGTGCCGCGAGATCAGCAGGTAGCGGCCATAGCGCTCCACCAGCGGGCGCCCGCCGTGGTAGCCGACCCAGTAGGCCACGATGGAGCCCACGTTGCACCCCAGCGCGCCCGCCACCCCCGCCCACCACAAGCTGAACCGCCCGGTGTAAACCAGGTAGCCGGAAAAGGGCATGATGATTTCCGAGGGCAGCGGGATACAGGCGCTTTCGATGGCCATCAGCAGCACGATGCCCGGATAGCCGCCGGCCGAGATCACGCGGATAATGAAGGCGCTGAGAAACTCCAGAATGGCAGCAATCATTTTTGAATGCGGAGTGCGGAGTGCGGAATTCAGCCCTTGGCATCAAATCCGGAGTTCGGAATTCCGCACTCCGCGTTCCGCACTCCGCACTTCAGAAATCGGCGCTTTCCTGGGTATAGGTGAAGCCTTTCAGATCCGCGCCATCGGCGAGCTTCTCTACCTTGATCCGCAACACGTCCTCGCCGTTGACGCGGCGCAGCATGGCAAAAGTTGAAAAGAGTTCCGCATACAGCTTGGTGACCAGGTAGTTGTCACCGGTGTCGTTTTTCTTCCAAACCTGTCCGAGCAGGATTTTCTTGACGGGCATGCTGGCCTCTCGCGTCGTGGTTGACCTGATAACTGTACTACAACTGGCCGGGAATGGAACCTGCCTTGAAGTGCGGCGGCCTGTCCCGGCCCGCCGGGGGGGTGGCAGGCCCCCGCGCCCCAAGGCAAAGAATCCTGCAACCTGGCGGCCGAATCCAGCGTTTAATGAATTGGAGGCCCAGTTTGGTGAGCGGTGTATAATAGGGCCACGCTATGCAGGAGTGTCGCCGTATGAAACGCAAGTGGTTGTCTTTTCTGTTGATTTGGACCCTGGCCCTGCCCCTGGCCGCCCTGGCCGGCGACAAGAAGCAGAAATCGCAGGACCAGAAAGAGAAGGACATCGAAGACATCGGCAACCGCGACAAAGTGGGCAAGGGGCTGAACTGGTATTCGCTGGAAAAGGAAATCGCCATCGGCAAGTCCCTGGCCCAGCAGGTGGAAGCGCAGTCGAAGCTGGTCGATGACCCGGTCATCAGCGAGTACGTCAACCGCATTGGGCAGAACCTGGTGCGCAACTCCGACGCCAAGGTGCCCTTCACCATCAAGGTGATCGACTCCGATGACGTAAACGCGTTCGCGCTGCCCGGCGGCTTCTTTTTCATCAATACCGGGGTGGTGCTGGAGGCGGACGAGGAAGCGGAACTGGCGGGCGTGATGGCGCACGAGATCGCCCACGTGGCCGCCCGCCACGGCACGCGACAGGCCACCCGGGGTGAGATTGCGAACCTGGCGACCATTCCCCTGATTTTCCTGGGCGGCGGCATCGGCTATGGTGTCCGCAATGCTGCCGGCTTCGCCATTCCCGCGGGCTTCATGAAGTTCTCGCGGAACTTTGAGCGCGAGGCCGACCGCCTCGGCCTGCAGTATCTCTACAAGACCGGCTACGACCCACAGGCCTTCGTCACCTTCTTCGAGAAGATCCAGGCCAAGGAAAAACGGCGCCCCGGCACGCTCTCCAAGATGTTCTCCTCACACCCGCAGACCCCGGACCGCATCGAGGCCTCGCAGAAAGAGATCGCGGAGATCCTGCCCACTCGCGCCGACTACATTGTCACCACCTCGGAATTCGATACGGTGAAGGGCCGCCTGCAGGCCATGCACAACCGCCGCAAGCCCGAGGACCGCCGGGGCGACCGGCCCACCCTGCGCAAGACCACCCGCGCCGACAGCACCCCGGTGGACGACAAGAGCAAGACGGAAGGCGACAAGAGCGGCGATCAGAGTTCCGATAGCGGGGACAAGCGGCCCACCCTGAAGCGCCGGGATTGATCGGCTAACCTGGATTTGGCGGGTTACATTTTGTAGCGGCCGAGGTCCTCGTCGCTGAGGTTCTCCAGCCACTTGCGCAGTTCTTCGTTGGTGACTTTCTCGGAGGCGGCGGATAGTTTCGAGTTCTTGAGCACCTCTTCCTCGACGAAAATCGGGCAATCCAGCCGCAGGGCCAGCGCCAGCGCGTCGCTGGGCCGGGAGTCGATGGAAATCACCTGCCCGTCCTGTTCCACCCAGATCAGGGCGAAGAAAGTGTCGTCGCGAAGCTCGTTCACCACTACTTTCTTCACCGAGGCGTTGAGGCCCACCAGCACGTTCTTGAGCAGGTCGTGGGTCATGGGCCGGGGCGTGGAGATCTTCTCGATTTCCAGGGCGATGGCGTTGGCCTCATAGATGCCCACCCAAATGGGCAGGATGGCGTTGCCGTTGACGTCCTTGAGGATGACGATCGGCATGTTGGTGACCGGATCCATCATCAGACCGCGGATTTTCATCTCGATTTCCATCATCTCCCACCTAACCCGGCAACCCTCCTTCCCACTATACCTCAGTTCCGCGCCATGACAATTCGCCCACCAGGCTGTTGGGACCCGCCCGGGTGACCTTCACCGCCGCGTAGCACCCCGGCCGGATGGTGTCGGGCATTCCTTCCGGCACGGTGAAGTTCAGCACCCTGTTCTGGGAGGTCCGGCCGATCCATTGGCCGAGGGCCTCCCGGCGGCCTTCCACCAGCACTTCCTGCTCGGAGCCGACCAGTTCCTGATTCCGCGCAAGCTGAATTTCCCGCTGCTTCTCCTGGAGGACGGCCAGGCGGCGGCCCTTCTCCGCCTCCGGCAGCGCCTCGCCCAGCGCCAGGGCCGGAGTGTTGGGACGCGGCGAGTACTTGAACGAGAAAGCCGAATCGTAGCGCACCGCGTCGAGCAGCGACAGCGTCTCGGCAAAATCCGCTTCCGTCTCCCCGGGGAACCCGACGATCAGGTCCGTGGTGATGCTGACCGGGCGCCGCGCCGAGCGCAGCCAGGCGATCCGTTCCAGGTATTCGGCCCGCGTGTACTCGCGCTGCATGCGGGCCAGCACGCGGTCCGAGCCGGACTGCACCGGCAGGTGCACGTGGTCGCACAGTGACGCGTGGCTGTCGATGGCGGCTACGATCTGGCGCGTGAAATCCCGCGGGTGGGAAGTCATGAACCGCACCCGGCGGATTCCCGGCACTTCGGCGACCGCCGAAAGCAACTCGGGGAAATTCATCCGCGCCGGCGAGGGGTCGCGGTAGGAGTTCACGTTCTGGCCGAGCAACTGGATTTCGGTATAGCCGGCATCGCGCAACTCGGCCGCCTCGCGCAGGATGTGGGCGCTCGTCCGGCTCCGCTCCCGGCCGCGCGTGAAGGGCACCACGCAATAGGCGCAATGCTTGTCGCAGCCTTCCATGATGGTCAGGAAGGCGCGGTGCGGGCTGTCACGCCGGGCGAACTCGGTCTCGAACGTCTCGTCGGTGTCCAATTCCAGCCCGGTCACCCGCTGCCGGCCGGCCTCCGCCTGTTCCAGCAATTCGGGCAGCCTGCGGTAGCTGGCTGATCCAACCACCAGGCTGACGTGCGGCGCTTTCTCGAAAATCGCGGCCCCTTCCTGCTGGGCCACGCAACCGAGCACGCCAAACACCTTGCCGTGGCCGTTGGCGCGCTTGAATTGCGACAGGCGGGAAAACACCTTTTGCTCGGCCTTGTCCCGGACCGAGCAGGTGTTGTACAGCACCAGGTCCGCTTCGCGTGGATTGTCCACCTGCCGGTAGCCGCGGGCGATGAGCGTGCCCGCGACCTTTTCCGAGTCGTGGACATTCATCTGGCAGCCGAAGGTTTCGATGTAGAAGGTACGCGGACCCTGTCCCATTCTCCAGCCATTATAGCAGCGGAGCAACGCCGCTCCTACGAAGCTGCCGGGCTGCGCGGCGGCGGGTTTATCCGTGTTCATCAGTGGTGAATTCGCCCGGGTTGTTACTGGGAGGCTTTGGAGGCGGCCTGGAGGCGGGCCAGGGAGCGGGCCAGCGCCGCCCGGGCGCGGTCCAGGTCGATGTCGGGAGAGGGGTGGCGCAGGCGCTGTTCGGCGCGGTCGCGGGCCGCCTGCGCCCGCGCCACGTCGATCTCTTCGGCCGGCTCCGCGGTTTCCGCCAGCACCCGCGTCTGGCCGGGCAGCACTTCCACGAACCCGGCGCTGACGGCGATGTGTTTCGTCTGGCCGCCCCCGCGGTAGCTCACCTGGCCGGCCTCCATCTCCGACAACAGCGGGGCGTGGCCGGCCAGCACTCCGATGTAGCCGTTGCGGGCCGGGATCTGCGCCTCCTCCACGTCGGCGCGCAGCACGCGCTTCTCAGCGGTCGTTATTTCCAGTCTGAATGTTTCGGCCATGTCGAGAATTTCGGATTGCGGATTTCGAACATGCGTGCAATCCGAAATCCGCAATCCGAAATCCGCAATTGATTTAGGCCGCGGCCTTCAGCTTTTCGGCCTTCTCGTGTACTTCCTCGATGGGGCCCACCATGTAAAACGCCTGCTCGGGGAACTCGTCCATGTGCCCTTCGATGATGGCCTTGAAACCCTTGACCGTGTCTTCGCGCTTCACGTACTTGCCCGCCAGACCGGTGAACTGCTCGGCCACAAAGAAGGGCTGGGAGAGGAACTTCTGGATCTTGCGGGCCCGCGCCACCGCCAGCTTGTCCTCCTCCGACAGTTCGTCGATGCCCAGGATGGCGATGATGTCCTGCAGGTCCTTGTAGCGCTGCAGCACGCTTTGCACGCCGTGCGCCACCTGGTAGTGCTCCTCGCCGAGCACGCGGGGGTCGAGAATGCGGGAGGTGGAGGCCAGGGGATCGACGGCCGGATAAATACCCATCTCGGAAATCTGCCGCGACAGCACGGTGGTGGCGTCCAGGTGGGCGAAGGTGGTGGCCGGCGCCGGATCGGTCAGGTCGTCGGCGGGCACGTAGATGGCCTGCACCGAGGTGATCGAGCCGTGCTTGGTGGAGGTGATGCGCTCCTGCAGCTCGCCCATCTCCGTGGCCAGGTTGGGCTGGTAGCCGACGGCCGAGGGCATGCGCCCCAGCAAGGCCGACACCTCCGATCCGGCCTGGGTGAAGCGGAAAATGTTGTCGATGAACAGCAGCACGTCGGCGTGCTCTTCGTCGCGGAAATACTCGGCCACGGTGACGCCGGTGAGCCCGACGCGCAGGCGCGCCCCCGGCGGCTCGGTCATCTGGCCATAGACCAGCGCGGCCTTCGACTTGCGCCAGTCGCTGGGGTCGATCACGCCCGAGCCCTGCATCTCCAGCCACAGGTCGTTGCCCTCGCGCGTTCGCTCCCCGACGCCGGCAAACACGGAGACGCCGCCGTGCTTGAGGGCCACGTTGTTGATCAGTTCCATGATGATGACGGTTTTGCCGACGCCGGCGCCGCCGAACAGGCCGATCTTGCCGCCTTTTAGGAAGGGCTGCACCAGGTCGATGACCTTGATGCCGGTCTCAAACATCTCCTGGGTGACGCTCTGCTGTTCGAAATCGGGGGCGGGGCGGTGGATCGAATAGCGCGTCTCGGACTCCAGCGGGCCCATGTTGTCCACCGGGCGACCGATCACGTTCATCACCCGGCCCAAGGTCGGCCGGCCCACCGGCACGGTGATGGGACCGCCGGTGTCCGCCGCCTTCATGCCGCGCACCATGCCGTCGGTGGGCTGCATCGCCACGGTCCGCACCCGGCCTTCGCCGATGTGCTGCTGGACTTCCAGAATCACGTCCACCGGCGCCGGCACGTCGAAGCCTTCGCTGGTCACGTGGATGGCGTTGTAAATGGGCGGAAGGTGCTCCTCGCCGAACTGCACGTCCACGGCCGGGCCCGCCACCTGTATCACTTTGCCAATGTTTGTCTGCTCCATAAGAAAGACCTGAGACCTGAGACCTGGGACCTGAGACCTGAGACCGGGGAGCCGAGTCTTGAGTCCCAGGTCTCAGGACTCAGGTCTGCTTATTCCCCCAGAGCCGCGGCGCCGGAAACGATCTCGATGATCTCCTTGGTGATCGCCGCCTGGCGGATGCGGTTCATGTTGAGCGTAATGCGCTCGATCATCTCGGCGGCGTTGTTGGTGGCCGCATCCATGGCGGTCATGCGGGCGGCCTGCTCGGCCGCCGCCGATTCCAGCAGCGCCCGGAAAACCTGCACTTCCACGAAGCGCGGCAGCAAGTGGCGATAGATTTCCGCGGGCGGCTGCTCGTAGATGTAATCCACCGCCGTCTCTTCGGGCTTGCCCGATTCGGGCTGGCCCGCCGCCTGGGGCTCCAGCGGCAGCAGCGGCTCGGTGACCAGGCGCTGCGTCAGGATGCTCTTGAACTCGTTGTAGAGCAGATAAACGGCATCGCACTGCCCGTTCGTGAACCGGCTGATGATCTCGCCGGCGATGTCGCGGGCGTGGTTGTAGCCGACCCGCGCGAAAATGTTCACGCGCTCGGCCTCCAGCCGGCGGCGGCGCCGGAAGAAGTCGCGGCCCTTGCGGCCGATGGTGATCAAAACGGGCTGCTGCCCGCGCCGCTCGCGCTCGGTCAGAAAGGCGTGGGCGGCCTTCACGATGTTGGTGTTGAAGGCCCCGGCCAGGCCCTTGTCGCCGGACAGCACCAGCAGCAGCACTTTCTGCTCCGTGCGTCGTGCCAGCAACGGATGCAGCGGCGCGTCGTCGCCCGCCGGCCGGTTGGTCTCGATGCGCGCCATCAGGTCGCGCATCAGCACCCGCATGGCGTCGGCATAGGGCCGGGCGCCGAACACCCGCGCCTGGGCGCGCCGCAGCTTGGCCGCCGCCACCATCTTCATGGCCTTGGTGACCTGCTGCGTGCTGCGAACGCTGCGTAGCCGCCGCCGGATGTCTATGAGTGATGGCATAGGAGCTATCAGCTATCAGCTTATTGCCTACTGCCTACTGCCTTCTGCCCTCCGTCTTACTGCGCGGCCACGGTTGCCTCGCTGCCGGCCTTGAAACGCTGCTTGAAGTCGCGCAGCACCGAGTGGATCTCTTCGCGCAGATCCGCGGTCAATTCCTGGCGCTCACGGATCTTGTCGGCGAAGCCGGGATGCACTTGGTCGAGATAGTCGTAAAGGGCCTTCTCGAAGGCGCCGCACTGCTCCACGCCGAAGTCGTCCAGATACCCGTTGGTGGCGGCGAAAATGGTCAGGATCTGCCTGCCGACGTGCAGCGGCGCGTACTGCTCCTGTTTCAGGATCTCGGTCAGGCGCTGGCCGCGCGCCAACTGTGCCTGGGTGACCGCGTCGAGGTCGGAACCGAACTGGGCGAAGGCGGCCAGGTCCCGGTACTGCGCCAAATCGAGCCGGAGCGTGCCGGCTACCTGCTTCATGGCTTTGATCTGGGCGTTGCCGCCGACGCGGCTCACCGATATTCCCACGTTCACGGCCGGGCGGATGCCGGAGTGGAACAGGTCCGTCTCCAGGTAGATCTGCCCGTCGGTGATGGAAATGACGTTGGTGGGGATGTAGGCGGAAACGTCGCCGGCCTGGGTTTCGATAATGGGCAGGGCCGTCAGCGAGCCGCCGCCGTTCTTGTCATTCAGCTTGGCGGCGCGCTCCAGCAGCCGCGAGTGCAGGTAGAAGACGTCGCCGGGATAGGCTTCGCGGCCGGGGGGGCGCCGCAGCAGCAGCGAAATCTCGCGGTAGGCGGCGGCGTGCTTCGACAGGTCGTCGTAGATGCACAGGGCGTGGCGCCCGCTGTCGCGGAAGTACTCGCCCATGGAGCAGGCCGCGTACGGCGCCAGGTACTGCATGGGAGCCGGGTCGCCGGCCGTGGCCGCCACCACGATGGTGTAGTCCATGGCGCCGTAATCGGTCAGCGTTTTCACCACCTGGGCCACCGTCGAGCGTTTCTGCCCGATGGCCACGTAGATACAGATCACGTCGCCGCCCCGCTGGTTGATGATGGTGTCGATGGCCAGCGCGGTCTTTCCGGTCTGCCGGTCGCCGATGATCAGCTCGCGCTGGCCGCGGCCGATGGGGATCATGGCGTCGATGGCCTTCAAGCCGGTCTGCAAGGGCTCCTTCACCGGCAGGCGGTCGACGACGCCGGGGGCAATCCGCTCGGTGGGGCTGTACTGCTGGGTGGCGATGGGACCGCGTTCGTCGATGGGCTGGCCCAGGGCATTGACCACGCGCCCGACCATGGCCTCGCCGACCGGCACCGACATGATGCGGCGGGTGCGCCGCACCTCGTCGCCTTCCTTTACCTCGGTGTAGTCGCCCAGCACCACCGCGCCCACCTGGTCTTCCTCCAGGTTCATAGCGATGCCGAAGACGTTGTGCGGGAACTCGATGAGCTCGCCGGCCATGACCTTGTCCAGACCGTGCAGGCGGGCGATCCCGTCGCCCAGCGAGATCACCGAGCCGACCTCGGCCACGCTCACCGTCGCCTGGTAGCTCTCGATCTGCTCGCGAATGATCTTGGTTATTTCGTCGGCTTTAATGGTTGCCATGTGTCCTCAGACTACAGGCTGTAGGCTGTAGCCCCGTGGTCTGCAGCCCACAGCCCACGGCCTACAGCCCAATTACTCGCTCAGCCGCTGCCGGATCCGCCGCAACTGCCCGCGGACCGAGCCGTCGTATACCGTGCTGCCGATGCGCGCGATGGCTCCGCCCAGCAGCCCCGGATCGACCCCAAACTGCGCGCGCACGCGCCTGCCGGCCATCGTTTCCAGCGCCTGGCGCAACAACTGCTGCTGGCCGTCGTTCAGCCCGGCGGCCGTGGTGACCTCGGCCCGGGCGATGCCTTCCCGCTCGTCCAGCATGTGCTCGAAGGAATCCAGGATACTGGCCAGCAGGTTCATGCGCCGGTGGTCCAGCAGCACGAAGAGAAAGTTGAGGCTGGTGCGGGACAGGGCCAGCGGCTGCCCCAGGCGCTCGATGAGCGCGCGCCTCTGCGCCGCCGGCACCGCGGGCGTGGCCAGCACGTTCCGCAATTCCGCGCTGCTTTCCAGCGCGGCGAGGAACGAACGCAACTCCTCCCGGACGGCGTCCCGGCTTGCCGGGACGGGCGCGTCCGGCCGCGTGACCACCTGCGTCAGCGCGCGCGCATAGCGTACCGCAACCGCTGCCATTCCGCTTTCCCTCCTACCTTTTCCTGTTCTGGTCCCGTTTCAGCTATCAGCCGTCATCTATCAGCTTATTGTTCATGGCTGAAAGCTGAAAGCTGATAGCTTCCCTCACTGCTTAGCACTTCTTACCTCTTCGGCGTAACGGCGCAGCAGCGCGTCCTGCCGTTCCGGCGTGAGCCGTGCGCGGATTCGCTGCTCCGCCAGTTCCACCGCCAGGACAGCCGCGTAAATCTTGATCTGGGAGCGCGCCTGCCTGGCCGACGAGCCGATCTCTTGTTCGGCCATGGCGCGGATCTTTTCGGCTTCGGCCTGGGCCCGCGCGCGCAACCGGTCGTGATCGGCCTGGGCCTCGGTTCCCGCGGCCTCGCGCAACCGGGCGATTTCCGCCTCCAGGCCGGCCAGGCGCGCTTCAATGTCGCGCAACCGGGCGGCGGCGTCCTCCCCGGCGCGGCGGCCTCGGGCTATGCCCTCGAGGATTTCCTGGCCGCGCTCGGAAAAGAACCGGCCCATCGGTTTGCGGAGCAGGTAACCAAGAATGCCGAAGAGAATGACAAAATTGGACCAGCGCAGCAGCCCAACCACCCAGCCCGGGATAACCCATTTGCCCCAGAGCTTGAACGGCTCGGCGTGCTCGGCCTCCTTCGAGGCTTGGGCCACGCCGCGCTCCTGCGGATTGCCGGCGTGGCCTGCCTGGGGGGCCGG
>Ga0315288_10005657_pt1 | contig 15891 bp, 7 predicted proteins | sample YL17G11_20_MG_FD_203454 | JGI IMG/M metagenome (GOLD analysis project Ga0315288, IMG submission 203454) | Sediment microbial communities from Yellowstone Lake, YNP, Wyoming, USA - YL17G11_20 | ecosystem: Environmental > Aquatic > Freshwater > Lake > Sediment | place: USA: Wyoming | collected...
TAGTGCACAGCCAGCTGTTGATGGGAAGTCTCTGAATGATCCATTCTATGCCACGGGAAGCAGTGTCGGAATAGTTGGAGAAGGTTTTGATCAGCCATTGTGGTCCAAGACAAAACTTGAAATTGAATTAACACCTTCTGTATCTCACTCATACTCAATTCAGAACAATACCGGTACTAGTGCAAGGAACAATTTTCCAACTCTTTATTGGAATAATACGTTAAAGAAGTATGAAGGCGTTGGTAATGGCATTGAGTGGGCAACGTATAATACATCTAGTCAAACGGGACTCTCACGATTCTTAGAAGAACAGTGCATCGGTTTTGGAGAATCGTATATACAGGCTTTAGATATTCCTCCAAATCGCCCGCTAAATAAAACCTATGGACAGGGTATTAGTAACTTTGGTTTTCCGTTTCATCCCAAATTTCATGCCACAGCATCAAATCTCATATCAATGTCTGATGTGATATCAGGTCCATTTTTGGTTGAAAAAATAGTATTGACAATCAGTGCAGCGTTTCATGTTGGAGCAAGTCACGCAAACAAGAATTTTAACGATTTTGCAATATTGAATTTTTTCGTTCTAAATCAAAGAAGACCATTTTCTGTTAGCAATCCATCACTCCAGACAATTGATTATAATATTAGTGTCCCTAGTTCTTTTGTTACGGGTGCTTTTATTCCTGGTAGTAATCCTGCAACAGCAACGATTCGTGACTTGGTCACTACACTTAAAATCGGATTGATTTTGTCTCAGTCATCTAATGCATTCCAGCAAGCATATGACGAATTACAAGTTGATAACAAAATCTTAATTGATGATCCATTACCTTTGAAATTTTCTGGTAGGGTTGAGGTTTCGGGAGCCGTTAGAAATAATTTACCTAGCAATGGGTTTCACACTGTTTTTAATTTGAATAGTACTGGAACTGATGGTTATTTTATACTTTTGAAACAAGCAAATGCCAGTAGAAATGGATTGAATATGCCTTCTGGCCGCGGATGGCTAGGAGATCTAAGCACTCCACAGGTATTGCGTTCAATTACACAAGATGGATTTACCTTCCAAATTTTGCAAAATTACTATAAAACAAATCCATATATCTTGTTGCCTTCTGATCAGTTAATATTTGGTTGTCAAATACCATTTTCTAGAACACTAAGTTATTCTACACTCCTTACGGCTGAATTTGTTGGTGAAGGTACAGCTTTGGAATTCGCAGCTAAAGAATCCAAGCTGTACATATATGGTTCATATATTAAGGAAAATAAAGAAACCGATAAACAGCCTGACCCATTGACATCTCTAGCGATACATGAGGTAATTGGATAATGACTATCTCCATACCAGATGAATTTGAGAACGAATACGCAACTCAATATAGTGCGTCGTATAACGACGACATCATGTCTGGTTCTATGTTTGCTCTGGGTGGTAGAACCAAAGAAGGCTCCCACGTCAGTGGTTCAAACTGGATCTTCAAGAAGGCATTGACTGCAACAAGTGTGTCATTCAGTGACTTCTACAATCATCGGCTAAAATACAATATTGGACTCAACTACAAGTTTAACACCTCAAATTGTCAAAGTGAAGTGTTTGCAGACAGTGTTTTGCCTGACATGATGAACATCGCTTTGATTAATGGAGCAAAACGAGTTTACAACTCTTCAGAAGGTTTTCCTTCCTTTATCAATGGTATATTCCTTTATCCTAATGGAGCACAACTTAATATCAAAATTGTGTTAGGTTATGCTGATCTTGGGGTAACTGGAACTGCTGGAGCCCAGATATCTGACAACACGTGGCTGCAAACATTCCCATTTGAATTTCGCTACAGATCAATTGTCAGAAGATCTGGACTTCAAACATTTTCTGTTGCAACAGATTTTGATGAAAATCTTTTCTTCATTGTCAATGACGCCGATGTCAAGTATGTTAGTGACTTCTTTTTGGGTAACAGTTCACCAAATCAATTTGCCTTAGAATTTCTAGTTAACGCTTCTTCTTCATATGCCTTCAGAGGTGGCACCGATTCACCTGGAGATTGGTCAAACATACAACACAAAACACTGACAGAGTTTTTTGGAGTAATATCAACTGCCTCTTTACAGCTGTTTACAACAACTTCATATCAGTATTCTGAGCCAACGAACGTTCACAAGCACTTCTTTGGATTCGGAGACAGTTATAGGAATCAGGTTGAGTTTCAGAAGATTACCAGCAGCGATGGTCTATACACGGCACCTTCATACCTTTATGGACAGGGAGCCATCATCCGTGGCTGGAAGTATGGTATCATAAGTGGTGTGCCATTACAAACAAGAGCTGTGTGGCGTCGCAGCAAATATGGGCAGTTTCGTGATATGTTGGAACAAAGAACTTTCACCAAGTTCTATGACCCGATTGGTCTCAATCTAGACGGAACTCTGGGTGGAGTTGTTGGAGCTAAATCTTCAGTGATAGACATTCGCTTTATCAGCGGTTCCAATGCATACGTAACAGCTAGTTTGTCAGCTTCTCTTAATACTACTGAGAGTGGTATATACGACTTTGAATACAAGTCCAATAAACCATTTTTTGATACTTAAACAACATGTCAGGATTATTAGACTCCAAATCCAGAATTCTAGATACCATTGTCACTCTTGAGGGCAAGGGACAGATTTCTGTTGGACGATTGAAAGCAGCTTTCTATTCTTTCACAGACGTTGGTGCTTTCTACAATCAAGATACTTCTCTGAGTGGTGCTGTAGATGCAGCCAACAGGTTTTACCTTGAGGCTTGCAGTCTGCCGCAAGACATGATCACTCTTCAAGCGGATGACTCTGGAAAACTTTTCAAGTTTCCTGGAAGCACAACCAGAGTCTTGAATGGTCAGATTCTTATAGAAGTAACAGGCGGTGAAGAGTCTGGTTTAACCGGCAAGCAGTTTCTTCCAGCAATGGACACGGACTTTGTTAGTCAGGCTTCTGGTGTTCTTGGAAGTTCAGTTAATAACTTCAACAAGTTGTATCTTGTTGCTAGTCCGGATCTCTTTGATGAATCCAAGTCTCAGTTCACAGTTAACATCGCTAGCGCAAGCTTTCAGATTACCAATGAATCTCCAATCAGAAGTAATGCTGGCCAGTTTGCAAACATTGATTTTATCAACAGTCTCTTTCAAGACAAGAGACTCAGTCATATTCCTAACTTCCAGTTCTTACCACCAGTCAATAAACCACACGCTGGACAAGTAACAGGTTCTGCACTTGGGAGCTTTATCAACATTAATTCCCAGCCAATATTGTCATATAATGATGTTCTACGAACAATTGATCAATCTATGAGAAGAGGATTCTCTGCCGAGATAGACTTTGTTGATACTTCCAAAGCTAATAACTTGGTGTGTCAAATGTTTGAATTGAGCAATGGAGAAATTATCAAGCTGGATGTCATTGACTTCGGGCTCTTCAATGTAAGTGGAAGAGACGTTAGCGTTGATGAGAGACTGAGAGCAGAGATTGATCCAAGAGTCAGACCTGATGCAACTAAACATGTCTTTTTCTGCGGCAAGGTATTTACAGACAGACACAATGTCAATAAGTTTGTCAACCTGTTTACATTGATATTCCAGAACTAAGACACATGACTATTAAAGTAAATTCCAGAAGACAAACCGGTATCCTTCATCTACCGGACGACTTTGCCGTCTTAGACAAGATTGGTGTAGATGGGTATTTCACCTATATTGTGAAGTACAGTGTAGACGTTCTTCAAGCTGCACAGAATACTGCATTTACAGTTCGTATCAGAGTTTCAAATGCTCCATATGCTCAAAGAGTTCCGAACGCCATGGGATCTTCAAACAGAGATGACATTGTGCGTGGATTACTTTTGGGAGCAGCTCAAAGAAGAGACGCTTCTAGGTCATTTGAAGCCAACTACGTAATGAGCATCCAGAGTGATATAAGTTCCAGAATTTCAAACTCCAGAACCACAGAAATAACAGGTCTTGCAAACAGACTTAGAGTAGGCAATCGTGGTTCAAACACAACTGCAACTACTTTTGGGCATGAAGAACAACCTGCATATTCAACCAGCAATACGCTCGCCTTGATGAGTGTTGGAGAGCTCAACCCACAGAATATTGCTCATCCTATTCATCAAATCAACACCTTCAAAGACAATGAATTTGCTGAGATACCAAGCATTTATCAGTCCAGGGAATTAGCAGAGACACTCATCTACCACAGAGGCGTTGATCCCTCTTCTATTGCCGAAAGAACTCACTTCGTTGCTTCATCTAGAGCACAAGTGGGAGGGCTTGTAACTAGAAGTACGACCAACAGACCAACAGCGGAATTTCAAAACACAAGATTGATTGAAGATCTATTGAGGGCTTCTTTGGTTGGACAGCAAGAGAATCCTCTTGACAATCAATACTCTTTGCCAGATTCAGAAAAAATCAACGTTAGTGTAATCAGAAGAACCAACTTCGTTGACATTGAAGAAGAGCTTAGAATCCCTGTTAGTGCTATCAATGATGCATTCTATCTGATATATCAACTCTACGATAAAGACGGCACAGAAATTGAAACTACTTCCGGTGTCGTTCCTCATTCTAGGCATGTTGCCATTCTAACAATTCCAACTATTCCACCGAAAGTAACAACGAATGCCGGTGGTTCTTCAATTGGATCTAACGTGATTGATATCAAGCAGGTTGATCCGAATGCTATTGGTGTATACGTCTACAAGAGAATCATGAACAGAAACTCGGCACAAATCAATGCTGAGTATACGTTGATAAAAAAGCTTCGTATTCGTTCAGAGACTGGAACTAATCGTGTCATTGACAGATCCAGTAATTATAATCCAACGATCTACAGAGTTATTCCGTACAATCAGTACGACCTTAAGGGAAGTGAGTTTTCAAGTGTTGTCGTTCAATCCAAGAACATTCCAATTTACGCTCAAACATCACATCAAAGAAGCAGAACATTTGTTTCAATCGCTTACAGCGTCCTTACAAATGGAATTAGACTGGAAGTCAATGACATACCAACTGGCCCTGTCGCTTTGCAACTTTATAGAAGGAATCTCAGCATACGCGAAAAGAATAAGCTCATGGTTGGCGAAACCTTTCTTCTTAACGCACACGGTAACAACGCTGCTGTCTTTTTCAAGGATCTCTTCGTAAGTGAGAATCGCATCTATGAATACAGTGTTAAACTGATCTATGATGACGGCACTTCTAAGTTCTCGTCAACCAATGTGATAGTGCAGTTTAACCCAACAACGAACGACATCATCTCAACTAAGGTCTCTCCTCCAACGGTTACAAGAAGGGGAACAGATATTGATATTCAGTTCAACTTACAGTCAACAATTGTTGAAGGTAGGATAGACTTTGTTCGTCGTGCAATGCAACAGCAAGGTATCTTGGGATTCTTTCAGGGAGATATTGCCAGCAACAGACAGTTGCTTCAGAATCTCATCGGATACAATATTATTCGCACAGATGTAACAACTGGTGAAGTAGAAGACTTCGGAGTTGTTATTGGAACATCCTTTTCGGATCGTGTCAGTGGCATCATCAAAGGTGTGCTAGCTCCACAGGATGATCATGAGTATCGCTATGCGATTAACACCCACTTCAGAAGTGCTGAGTCGTTGATAACAACATACACAAGAACTGTACAAAGTCCTGTTAACCCCAACCTGAGCTATGTTTTAACACCATCTCAGTGGTTTCATCCTGTTACTCTGAACTTAGGCAATTTGGTTAGCCCACAATCTCTACAGACCAATCATGCACAGAGTGATTTTACGTTTGGCAACATCGCCAACATTCAACAAACATCTATATCGCTCGTTCAATCATTGCCCACACTGTCAAATGGACAGTGTCAAAAACTTGGAACAGACAAGATAATGGTTCAGTGGCGTGTGCAGGGTGATATTAGGAAAATAGATCACTTTGTGGTCATGCTTGAGATTCTTGGCATGCGTACAATCGTTGGTAAAGTCCACAATATATCAGATTCTAATTTGATCCAGTTCATAGATAAGGTTGAGAAGAATCAACATGCTGAACACACTTACTTTATTGTGCCAGTATTTTATGACTACAGTCGTGGCACAGAACTCAAAACAAATAAAGTGACAGTGTAATAAATGGGAACAGCAGGAAACAGAGCCAGCACAGGAGTTAATGTAAGAGATGGTGGAGCTTCCCTCGGAGGATTCACAACTCAAGCTTTGCCTGTTACTGTCTCTTCACTCATTACGCCATTTATTCCCGCTACAGCTACTACATCTCTAGCCTCTCAAACTAGTACTCTAACGACCTTGGCTGTAGGCGCAGCAGCTGCTGCAAGTCCAGCTACTTTTGGTGCTGGAGCAAACATTGCTGCGACCATCAACCCGTCTGCGCTTAATGCCGCCCGCGCGAGTGCATTCTTACCAGCTTCCAACTTCTCGGCAATCACCATATCAAATGCTCTTCGTGGAACTCCTTTTGTCAGAAGGCCAAGTGATGAAATTCTTACAGTTTCTCACTTTAGAATCAACAATGGCACCTTTGTTCCAACTAACGCAAATGGCATCTCTTCTCTTCGTCCAGAAGTAGTTTCTATGATGGACTTCAAGTCTGTTATCGCAGACAGTCATGGAAGCCTCACAAAAGCAGGTAAACTTCTAGACCTTCAGTTTCAAGCTAAGAGTCTAAGAGAAAAGACTCTTCTAGATCTTATCAACAATATCCGTGGAAATCCAGACACAGCACATGACCTAGACCAGATTCAACAGGAGTTCTTTACTAACTTCAGGACTGTAGACCAGCTGGTTGCATTCTACAAAAATACCATAGATACCATTGAGTTTCTGAAGCAATCCTTTGACGTCAAGAATATCCCAAACAACTTGTATAACACAAGAGTCTTTCAGACTTTGAGATCCTTCTACAATCACAGGATGGAATTCCCTATTAATTCGTTTGATCAGTTTTCAAACACCAAACTGTTATATCAGTTAATGTTTGACTTCCGCGCAATCATGCAGAATTATTCCTTGAACTTGTTGAATCTTAACGATCCTGACAGAACCGGAGACACCAACCCAATATCAATTGATAAGTCATATACAACGACGAATGGCTTTTCATTTACAATGGATACGGTTCGTTCATTTGGTGCTACTTCTCAGAATGCATCAGATGATGACTTCTTTGTCAGATTCCTTCATACACTTCCATCTTCAATAGATGATCGTATTAAACTTTTGATTGTGCTCTTGTCAAAGGAATTTAGAATTTCTCATGGACTTGGACTTCCTGATGTGCAACGCAGACTAACGGATAGATTTGGAGCGGTAGACACAAACGGAAATGTGTTTGACAACTTGATTGGAACGGTTGGTAACACGGCTCTTGATCCTCCTTTGGGTGAAGCTAGTCTATCTGCCTTGTTCTTTCTAGATGCAGGTAACAATGCTTCTGTGTTGCCATTTGAACACAAGTATATTGACACCAATGGTGGTCAAAGAGTATATGTTCCTGGAACAAATTACTTTGTTGATTCAATATTGAACTTAAACAACAATCAGTTTAATACGTTGCCGTTATTGCAATATGTAGAGACATTTACTAACCGTCTGGCTTCAGTCGTAGACATTGTTGAAAAACTCTATGACTTCAAGGAAACTCAGTCTCCTATGTCAGCTGTTGAGGTGTTCAAGAAGTTCCTTCTATCCATGCGTCATGGTATGGAAGGCACAGGAGCAGGAACACAACTCAGCATTACTCAGTGCGCAATGGTCGCTTTGTTTCGTCTTACAGCTGTTGATAATGAATTGAAGGAGATGTTGTTTCAGTTCATTCTGATGAAGGCTCTTCAAATTCAAAACAGTAATCGCACAGACCTTCGCTTCATTACACTTCATATCATCAATGAAATTGATACTTTGCAGGGATTAAGCTTTGTAGATCGTCGCCTAGATCCAGGAACTGATGCTAGTATCCAGAATGGAAGAAACCTAACTCCATTCATGACACAGCTAGCACAAGATATTCAATTCAGAGTATTTGAATTGCTTGGAGTTACTATCAGTAACGGCAGAGTTCCTGTTCATGATGTTGTTGACCCAAGAACTGGTGAAGTGCGTCGGGGAGCTCATGTTGAAACAGGGGAAGATCAAACGAATCATATTCGTGGTTCTGCTGTTGATCCAAATGCCACTGGAGATACCAATCACTCTCCATCGGATAGCACAACTCGTCCTGTTGGAGCCGTTAGAATCAGACAGACGTTTGACGTTGATTCTACCACAAACATTACATCTGCTTTGCTAGGCGATGGACCTCTTCTTCGCGGACTGATAGATGCAGCTATGTCGTTAGATGTCAGCGCATCTCCTGGTCACAACACAGCAACTTATGTTGATTCTGGTGGTAGAACCAGATACAACCAAGTGTCAGCTACGACCTTGTTTCTTATGATGTATGAGATTTACTGTGGAATGATCACTAAGTTTACAAGCTGTGACTTCGCAAGATCTGAACAGGACAATACTTGTGACATTCTCATTGATGCCCAGTTCAATGATGTTAACATGAATATCTGTGATGATGCAATCAGCGAAACTGAAGTTGTGTTGTCACCAGAAACAATTGGGATTATTGGACCGGACGTACGCCCTAATGTTGGAGTTGCTGCACAGCCTGTTGCTGGCGTTGGAGCAGCCCCAGCAACAACCACAGTAAGTGGTCCTGGTGGCGCACGTCTATTGGACATTGGTTTGTTTGCTGCATTTATCAATCCTGGTGGTGCAGCTGCTGCTGGAGGAACAACTCCAGGACAAGCACAGGGTGGTGCAGACCAAAATGCTGCAACGCTAGGCACAACCAATCCTACTCCCGCACAGAGAACTTCAGCTGCTTCTATGTTCTCCATAGCTGGTCTTGCTCAACTTCCAAGCTACATGTTGGAACTACGAACGCATGAAAATAGCCTATATTCAATTAAGCGAAAGGTTTTTGAAGAGGATTTAGCTGTTGCAAACATTATTCATATTTTGTCAGTTGTGTATAGAAGGCTAGCAAATGCTCAAAACAGAGTGGTTAATTTCTTCAACCAGTCTACACTCACGAATTTTCTAAATCAGAGTACAACAGCTCCCTCCGACTTGGTCAACGTATTGAATCCTGCCCAGGTTAAGGTTATAGCGTTTACCAAGGATACCATTAACAATCAGCTACATGCTAGCGGTGATGAATTAGGACAACAGGTAGGATTTGCATCTTCAACCCCAAGTGACATCAACGTCAAACATGGAATCCTTTCTCTTTTGAATCAGCCTGATTATCAAGAAAGATTTGGCGCAGATCAAAAGATCAAGCTTCTGACAATTGGAGTCCCAGCAGGATTTTCCAAGAATCTATCAGACAGAATCAACACAAACAACATTAATCCCACTTCATTTACAACAATGAAAGACTTTGATGTTGTTGAAGTGCATATTCACAAGAGAGATCTTGAGCACGAGGAATTGGTTTTCAAACCAAAGATCTTCTTGTTTGATCTCTCATTGTTTGGAACAGTATTTCCAACAATAGACATCAATGAAGACTTCAACACTGTCATTCAGAACATGAGACTCTTGGACTATCAGAATGTTTCTAATCCCGAACAGTTAGCTTTGAATGATCTGAATATTGGAGAGAAATATAGTTTCTTGCGCCCCGATCAAAAACTAAACATGTTTAAGAACCATGTCGTTAGCGATCTTCTTAACTCATACATCAACTACATGACCGCAATGAGAATTGGAGAAGATGTATTTGTTGATATCCACAGTGACACATATAACCAGTTTAATGCCTTGGTACAGAATTCTCAGGCGCGACGTGTGAGGGCCGCTGGCACTGTGGTTCCACCATTCGGTGCACCAGTTAATCCGCTGACAACTCTTACGGCAGACTTCCAGGCAAAGGTTGTTAGATTTCTGAACATTGTTAAACACAAGAACCTACCAATTCGTCCAATTCAAGACCTGCTGTTAGATCCAGCAGTAGATGAAGAATCAAAAGATATCCTGAGAACCATTGCCTTTGGAAATCTTGTCTTCAATCCAAGAACAACATTACAAAGATTGGTGTCGCCAAAGTTGTTTGATCGTGTATATACAGTGCCAATCAACGTTGATGCTTTTGCAATTGACTCGGAAAGAACCAACAGCACTAGTGTTGGAGCTATGGTTCTAGAACAGCTAAGTCAGAAACAAGACACAATAATAACAACCAGCACGGGAGAAATCTATCTAGCTCCAAGAGATAGACACAGTCCAGTGTTTGAAGACTTCTTCGTAACGATAGACTTGACGACGGTGACCTAACAATGCCACAGACTCTCCCGTCCGATAATGTCGCTATTATAGATGTTCCAGAAGTAGAGAATCTGTCTGCTGAATTCATCTATAACTTCTTTACACCAGATGAACGTGTCAACAGACAGGGATCGTTACCCAACTTCATTCACCAGAGACCTGGAGAGACTTTTGATACCTTTTACGTAGACAGAAGCAAAGCTTTGCCTAGACTTATTCGTCTAGATTGGTCGCCTATTACCACCAATAGAAGAATAGACATTCCTGTTGACACAAAGATAGGTGGAGCAAATTTCAGGAAGATTCACAGTGAAGAGAGTTTCACTAGTGACAGATACACTACCATTCATTATCAAGATCAAGAAATTGATAGGAAATATCGCTTCTTTGCCTTAAGATCTTTGAGAGAGTTTGAGAATGGTAGACCACCTGCACAGCAGAGCTCACCGTTTGACTTGGCTACTTTGGTTAATGCTCACACACCAGACCAAGTTACAGCAAACTTTCTGCATGAAGCTTTGAGCATTGATCCGACTGGGCTATCACATGGCGTTAGATTCATACCACATGGCACGGACAGTTCCCTTATCAACAACGGTCTTGAGTCTCTCAAAGACGTACGTGTAAACGTAAGAATCAATAACAAGGTATTAACTCAATTGATTCAAACAGCGAGAGAAAACACCATCGGAGTCTTTCCTAACGAACAACAAAGCGAAGACTTCAACCAAGAGCTCTTACAAAGACAGAATCAAGCAATCGCAGCAACAAACTCAACTATTATTGATCAACATAACTTTGAGTTTGAAGTTCAAGAGTATATTGATATTCGTCCTGTTGACACCAATGGATACACCCCAGTAATTGAATGTGTTGGATATGTAATTGACAAGGTAGAGTATCTTTCTGACGGAACTACTCTAGCTTCAGAGCCAACTATCATTGAGAGTCCATTTACAGCTGTGACTTTTGACGGACAGATCAGATATGGTGCCACCTACGGATACAAGATTCGTTCGGTGTTCTTTGTAGAAATTCAGGCACAAGAGGTTTCAACAAACAACAATGTTTTGGTAACATTTCTTGTAGCATCTCAGATAAGCCCAGAGGTTCGCGTAGTGACCGAAGAGTCTATTCCTCCACCTCCACCAGCAGATTTCAATGTTGCTTGGGATTACGGTGAGAGAGCTTTAAGGGTTACCTGGAATCTTCCTCCAAACACACAGAGGGATATCAAATACTTTCAGCTCTTCAGAAGAAAGACGATTTACGAACCATTCCAGATGCTGAAAATGTGGGACTTCAATGACAGTCAAGTGAATGATCCAGCTTCTGGACTAGTCATTGGTTACCATGAAATTCCAGATGTGACTCTCATTGACAGGGATACAAATTCGCCTCCAAGACCAACAGGATTCTTTTTGGACAGAGAGTTTACCAAAGATTCCAATTTCATTTACGCAATTGCAGCAATTGACGCTCATGGATTCAGTTCCAACTACTCTCTACAGTTCCTTGCGAACTTTGATAAGTTCGCAAACAGACTTGTCAAGAGGATGATCTCCAGAAGCGGAGCTCCCAAGGCTTATCCAAATGCCTATCTTAACCAGGATACTTTTGTTGACACTATCAAAGATTCTGGACACAGTAAGGCTCTGGTTGTGTTTAACCCGGATTTCCTTACCTTGTTAGACAACAGCGGCAACGACTTTCGTGCACTGAAGACCAGTATAGACAACGCTAGATATCGTTTGCAACTAATTAACGTAGATCTACAAACACAACGATCGGTTGACTTCTTCATTGAAGACAGAAGAACAACACTGAGAAGGAGAAACTATGCTCCGATTACTTCTCAGGGCCAAAATGGCGGGAACAGATAATTAAGGCAGAAGAGGCAACATGGGTTTTCTACAACAAGACACAAACAACATCATTCTTGATGCAGTGCTTACAGACACTGGAAGGCAATTTCTCGCTAGAAACGATGGAAGCTTTTCTGTTATCAAGTTCGCTCCAGGTGATGACGAAATTGACTACACACTGATTCAGAAGTTTGGACGTTCGGTTGGCAAGGAAAAGATTGAAAAGAACACTCCTGTGTTTGAAGCTCTGACCAATCAGTCATACGCTCAGAAGAATCGTCTTATCAGCGTATCAAACCCAAATCTCATTCGTTTGCCTAACCTGACAATCACAGGTACCGGCGTTGACTCTACCAACAACATCGTTTCAATTGGTAATACCACAGTTAGAAACCGCCAGATTTCAGTGTCACAGACAATTGTAAATGAAACCTCTATTGACGTTGAGTTGGTTGATCAGTCATATGTGATTGAACTTTCCAACCTCTTTCTACAGGTTCTTCAGAGAGCTCCAGATAATGTTGATGGCAATCAGAGAGCTATCTATGTCTTGACGAGAGATGCTACAACAACTCCACTTGGTGGTTCTCAGGTTACTTTTCGTATTGCTACCAAGGCAATCACAGATGCACAGTTCCAGATCTATGGAGCCAAGTTCAATAAGAATCTGATTTCTACTTTCGTTAGAATCTCAGGAGTTCAGTCTGGTGCAGTCCTTGAGTTTCAAGTTCAAATCAACAAGACAAGCTAAGACTAGGATAAGAAGAAATGGCAACATTCAAAGAATTTGCAGCAGAAGATGTAAAGACGAGCAGGGCGTTCCTGAATCAACTTGTTGACATTCTTCAAGAAGATATTAGCGGGTCTACAACACGTAGAAAATTTCAGGTCTATGTCACGGGTGGCATTGGTCCAGGTGTAACTTCCTCACAGTTTCAAACTGTCTATGACCAGGACTTCTCATTGCAGACAGCAAACCCAATCATGGACTTCACGGTTGGTTTGTTCTCTGGAAGCGTTGTTGTCTCAGGTGCTAGTCCCACCATTGATGCTAATGGAAAGTATATCTTCCCATCTCAATCTCTCATGATGAGAGAGAAGATGGACATGTATCGTCAGTTTGCTGGCCAGCTTCTTGGATCATCTAACGGACAGTTTACCTTTACAAGCGGCTCAACAAGCCAAACCATCAACGAAGCCTTGTTCGTTGGCTTTAAGAGATTGTTCTCTAGAGATCAGATCAAGCGCGAGACGTTTGCTATCCAAGTGTATCAAACCGGCTCAACTTTAACAACTGCGGCAACAGCGTCAGCAATCTTCACTGACTTGAGCTCATCCGTTAATAAAGATCTTTCGTTTGGTGGGCAGGTATCAGCAATTGTTAACTCAGCTAACGTGAATCAACAAGTTGGTTTACTCTACATTGACAGAGGCATCGCTGTTCTTGACATCTCAAGAATATTCTCAGCTCAAGATACCGTAACAACGTATCTTACGGGTTCAATCAGTGCCATCTCAACACTGGGCACTATTGGTTTCACTGGAAGCATGAATCAGTTCCTTACTTCGGGATCAATGGACAACATCATTGATCACTTTGCAACAACAAGATTCTCTGGTAGCTCTCAAACAGCTATCACATTCCAGAACATAACAAATATTAACAGCACCCTGTATTTCTGTCGCTTAGCTTCAGACGAGTTCAACTACTCTTCTAATCCAACGTTCACAGATACAAACAATCGTTTGGTCGTTATTGATCCTGGACAAGAAGAGTCTCAGAGAACCTTCTCATTCGTAACCTCTATTGGTCTCTATGACGCAAACGACAACCTCTTGGCTGTTGGTAAGCTATCTAGGCCAGTTCTCAAGGATGACGAGCGCGATGTAACTTTCAAGGTCAGACTTGACTTTTAAGATGTAAGATGAAATGTCCCTACAAAGAATCAATCCAGATGACATTGAGACGTTCACTCTTGAGACTAATCCACCAAGAACGTTTATCTCTAGTTCTACGCAAGGTGTAACTGGAATCCTAAACGTATTTGCTAGACAGTCTGATCGTATGAAGGAGGTTCAACCTCTGTCATTGTTTAGTCAGTCGTTTTTCAATGACAAAGACTTGAATAGTGACATACAAGCCATTCTACAGTCTACAAGTTCAAACGTCTTTGACTTAGTCAAGACTTATCTTACAGACGTTAACAACCAGACGCCAAGCTCACGTTTAAGACAAACGGTTGAGATTCTTAGGTTCACACCTCCCGTTCAACTTGATAGTGATACCTTGCGCAAGGGTATTGTCATCAATAGTTTGATGAAGTACTACAGACCAACGTATCCTGAAGCACACTTTGCTTTTTCAAACTATCACTCTCTAAACTTCTTCACAGCAAGTACGTTCCCAAGCGGAAACGTAATGATGTATCCCATGGTTAGCAACTCTTATGCTATAACTAATGGATTTACGTTTGACTTCTGGATTAACCCAAAGTACACAACGGACTTCAGAGACAGCAGCGCTAGCTTCAAAGCTGGCACAATCATGCACATCTCTTCGTCTTATGCCATTTCTCTGGTAACTGGTTCAAGCAAAGATATCAACGGATATCCAAATACGTACCGTATCATGCTTCAGCTCAGTTCAAGCACTGACACTCCACCATCAACTGCCACAACTGCTTCAGCTCTAACCTTCTTGTGTGATGACAATGCTCTTCAAAGAAACAGATGGCATCATGTAAGCATTCGTTGGGGCAGTAACATCAACCAGAGCAGTGGCTCTTTCGTAATTGATGGAAGTGCCAGAGGGTCGTTTGTTGTCTCCGGGTCAAGTGTTGGAACAGGAAGCTTTCCTGGCAGTGGAGAACCAGTTATCTTGTTTGTTGGTAACTTCTATGAAGGCACTAACACAGGTCTAGACACACAAGCTTTGTTCCTGTCTACGAACATCGCTCAGAGAGATGGTTTGATTGAGTTGGTAAATGATCCACAAGAAGATCCAGACAACTTCTTTTTCAGACATCCACTGAATGCTGAAATTCATGACCTGAAACTCTATAACCGCTATCTCTACGACCACGAGATTGGTTATCTCAGACACGATGGTCCAACTGGAAGCCTTCTAGCTACAACAGGTAGTGGCGGAAGTCTCCTGTTCTATCTTCCTCCGTTCTTTACGAGAGAATCTCCAACCAGAACGTTTGTTGGAGACCATGGCGGACTGTTGGTTACTCCGTTCCAAGAAAGAGATGGTTCAACAAGTCATCCCTTCAGCCTGGACTTGTCTTTTGGTATTGCTGGTCACTATGTCAACCTAGAAAACTTCACCAGAGACTTCGCAACTGGAAACTACCCAAGATTGTTTGGTCTTACGGCTTCAGCTATTACGGGTCAAGCTCAAACGGCTTTGAGTGCCAATGACTACTTCTATGCTACAGGTTCAAACATTGCTCGTTCCTTGATGATTCTACCAAATGACAACGGACAGTTCTTTCCGAACTTCAACGTTATGAGTCAGAGCAACTTGAACTTGTCAACGTTCATTGATGATAACAGCACCTACACTCCAGGATTCATCACTCTCAGAGACATGCTCCCAACGCGTTCCATTGCGATGGGTCTTGTTCAAGATTCTGGATCTATGATCACCAATGTGCT
>Ga0315288_10005660_pt1 | contig 15888 bp, 17 predicted proteins | sample YL17G11_20_MG_FD_203454 | JGI IMG/M metagenome (GOLD analysis project Ga0315288, IMG submission 203454) | Sediment microbial communities from Yellowstone Lake, YNP, Wyoming, USA - YL17G11_20 | ecosystem: Environmental > Aquatic > Freshwater > Lake > Sediment | place: USA: Wyoming | collected...
GTGCTCGGCATCGACAGAGAAAAAACCGCGACCTTCAAAAATCCACCCCTGATCTGGTCCCCCTATCGGTGAACGGCGGCCATTTCAGAGCAACAGGTGTGCTGAATCAAGCCGCTGTTATGCATCAAAATGCTCCCATTCGTATTTCACCCGCTCCATGAGTTTCTTGAAGCGCTCCTCGCTGCGGATGTTGGCCAGCCAGGGATCTTTCTCAGCGAGTAAGGGATAGTTCATAAATCCTCTGTTCGTTGATTGCTCCAACCATTCAAGCGCCTTATTCCTATCGCCAAGAAGCGAATAGATCCCAGCCAGGTGGTGACAAAAAGTCGGATCACGCTTAAACGTCTGTTCCAAGTCAGTCGATGATTGACTGAGAACCTTCGTTTTATCATTCAACATGGCGTATTTCGCCATCATTCCCAGTCGCGCGAATATGCTCTGAGGATATGAAACTGCAAGTTCATCCAAAACAGACGAGGACGCCTTCGTGTCCCCAAGGTAACCCAAGCTTATCCCAAAGAGAAAGGCAAAATATGGATTCTCGGGATTTAGCTAAGTCAACCGTTCGGCCCGCCCGCGGAATTTCCGGGTTTATGCGCTTTAATCAGAACCCGCGGTGTGAGATAATACCATTATGAAGCAGGCGTCCAAGGTCGTGAAAATATTCAAGAGTTTTAAGGATCAGGAAGATTGGGACATCCAGTACTATATCAGCCTGAGTCCGGAAGAACGCCAGCGCATCGCCCGTGAGCTCCGCGAGAGATATTACGGAGCGAATCCCCGGCGCATCCGGGACGTTCAGGGCAAGAAAGGACTTGGAGGATCTTAGGTATCTCCGGGAAGCGGCAAAAAAGAGCAAGTAATTCTGGCCCCGCTCGAACGGGCGTCTGTATCCTTCTTACCATGCCGATGACCAACGATATGGAGGAAAGGTCCGCGTCTGGCCGTCGAAGGACGCCTTTGCATCTCGTCGCGGAGCTTGGCGAACTTCGAACATGGCCATTGAAAGCCGCTGGGCCCGGATTTTGCGGTCGAGGCCGAGCGGGTAGGGAAGTACATGATCCGGCCGGTGCTCGCCATGGAGCGGCTGACGTTTCTGGAGCTGGAGGGCAAGGTCGGTTATCGCTGGGGCCCGGGACGGCGTGGAGATGATCCGGAAGCTCTATCGATCTGATGATCTGCTCTAAGTGCGGAGGCCGAATGAAGGTCGTTGCCTTCATCACGGAGTATGCCGTTGTGGACCGCATCATCGATCACCTGAAGCTGACGTTTACGGCGGCGAAGGCGGATTACGACGCCAACATCCGGAACGGGTTGATGACCCAGCTCACCCGGATCGAGCCAGGGAAGACTATTGAGCAGGCCCATATGCGCGGCCGGGCCATGGTCTCCCACTGGGTTTACGAGAAGGGAAAGACGGAGAACGTTATCACCCTGGAGACGAAAGACGGGAAGACCTTTTTCGTGATCAATGACTACCAGAAGCTGCGCCGTCTCTACGGCGAGCTCCTCGCCGATGTCCAGCGGATCACGAGCGAAGGGGACTACGAGGCGGCTCGAAACCTCATCGAGACTTACGGCGTACAGGTGGACCAGGGGCTCCATAAGGAAGTCCTCGATCGTTATGCCAGGCTGAACCTGGCTCCCTATGCCGGCTTCGTGAATCCGGTTTATACGCCGGTCATCGAGAACGGGAAGATCGTCGACGTCAAGGTTTCTTACCTCGAGGGCTACATCGAACAGATGCTGCGTTATGGCAAGCAGTATTCGTTCTTGTGAGATGATTCTTAGGGAATAAACGCGTTCCCGATCTCGTCTAATAAGAGAAATGGAAACGCCGGAAACTGCCCAGATCGAACGCGAACTATTGCGGAGAGCCCGGGAAGGGGATTCCCTGGCGTTTCGGGAGATCATCGGAAAGCATGAGGGTCGGGTCGCGTCCACCGTGATCGGTATCCTGGGCGCCGGCCCCGAAGTGGATGATATCGGTCAGGAAACATTCGTCCGTTTTTTCCAGGCCTTGGATCGCTTTCGTGAAGACGCGAGCCTGGCGACCTATCTGACCCGTATCGCCATTAACCTTTCGATCAACGAACTTCGGCGGCGCAAACGCGTCCGCTGTTCGTCCCCGGATAACCTGGCCGAGGGACCGAACGCGGGATGCGCCTGCCGAGAAAGGATTCGTTCGGGCGACGCCCAAGCCGTCATCCGGCAAGCTCTCGAGCGGCTGGAACCCCGCTTCAGGACGATCATCGTCTTGCGCCTGGTGAACGGCTATTCCGTCCGCGAGACCGCATCGATCCTTCGCCTTCCCCTGGGGACGGTCTTGTCCCGTCTGGCGCGGGGGCAGGAAAAGCTCAAGCGGATTGTCGCGGAGCTGGGCGATTCGAACGGAAATGGTAGGAGATAAAAGGAGGAACCGATGCGCAAGAGAGTCCTAAAATTGGTGGACCGGTCTTTCGAAGTCCCCTTGCGGGACAAGGACCGCCGGCGGCTGGATCGGGCCTTAGCCATTTCGGCCGAACTGCGGGCCCGGAGGGACGCGACGGCGGCGCTACGGAGGGACGCGGCCGCCCAAGCGACCGGCGCTTTCCGGCCCGGTTTCGCCGACCGCGTCTTGGTCCGGCTGGCGTCCGCCAGCGATCAACAGAAGAGCCTGGAGGCTTTTTTCGCCGCCTTCCGGACCGTCTTCAGGCGTTTCGTCATCATCGCCGCCTTTGCTCTCATCGTTCTTCTCTCGTTCAACCTCGCGGCCGGCTCATTTCTGTCGAAAGACGAAGTCTTCTACGTCTCGGACGTGACGTTCGCAAAAATCCTGGAGCTTTCTCTGTTATGAAACGGGAGATCGAACCATGACCGTTAAGACCAAGATCATCATTCATATCGTCGCGACCCTCCTCCTGGGTCTCGCCTTGGGCGTCGCCATCGACCGCCTCATCATCCGGCACCGTATCCGGTCCATCGTCGAGATGCGGGATGCCGGCCTGATGGGCCCGTTGCGCGCCGAGATCATGGAGCTGGCGGCGCCGGAAGCGAAGCCGTCGATCGAGGAGATCCTGTCGCGGCATGGCCGCCTCTTGGCCGATATCCACCTGAAGTACCGCGATGAGATCGAGGCCGCCTTCAAGTCGCTCAAGAAGGAACTGTCTTCCCTGATGACGACCGAGCAGATGAAAAAGCTCGATGTCGTGTTCCCCGGGCGGCCGCCGTTCATGAACCGGCCGCCTCGGGGATTCTTCAATCCGGGAGGCCCTCCGTTCTTCGGAATGGACTTGGCTGAGCTTAAGCGAAGGCTGGAATTGTCCGATGAGCAATCGGCCAAGGCCGAAGCCGTCCTGGAACGATACCGGGAACAAGAGAAAGAGCTGATGAAAACGGGCCCGTCTCCCGAGAAGATCGATCTGCTTCGGGAAGCACGGCGCCGGATGGAAACGGAGATCGAAACGCTCCTGACGGAAAAACAAAAACAGATATTCCGGCGTTACCTGGAAGAGCGACCCAAGATGTTTCCCCGGGGCCCCGGCGCCGGGCCGGATCGAGATCCATTCTTCGATTGAAGGAAAGGTCGCCGTTTCTCCGTTTTTCCCGTATCTTCCTTCCGATCGAGCGGCCGGCGAAACCAGGCCGTTTTTTTTCGCGGGAATAAACCGTCTCTCCGTTTTGTCTAATTCTAGAACGCTTGGATGCGGTCACATCCTATTGCCCTTTGTACTTTCCCCCGACGGGCGAAGGAACGAATTGATTCTATAATCAGTCAAGGAGGCATTATGAAGTATCCAAAAATTATTTTGTGTTTATCTCTTCTTTTGGTCATCGCAGCCTGTCAAAGTTCCGAAACCGCTGCTGTCACAACCACGACTACGCCAACAATCAGTTCGTTTACTGCCTCTCCTTCCACAATTGAAGAGGGAGAATCGACGACGCTGAGCTGGTCAATCTCAAACGCAGACACGGCCTCGATCGACCAGGGAATCGGCTCAATCGCAGCCTCCTCGACGCTGAGTGTTTCACCGACAACAACAACCACTTACACCCTCACGGCGGGGAATAAAGACGGGACTGTCACCTCAACCGCGACAGTCACCGTCACAGAAGTCGCATCATTCGTCATTGATAGCGACATCAGCGTTGGCACGAAATCCTCAGGTCACCCATACGTCTACGGCTATGTGAAAAACATCGGGAGCGCCACCGGATATGATGTGCAAATCGAATGGTGGGCGTTCTCAGACCCGGACCGGATTACCATCATTGACCATGCCAACGGTTTCGCTACTGATTTTGGTGACATAAAATCGGGTCAACGTGCTTATTTTGAAGCCGAGTTCATCAACCTGACATCCTTGAGCCAAATCAAGTCCCTAGACTACAAGATCACATGGCTGAATAGAAGCTCGTCGCTAGGACTACAACAGGGAATAGCCCAAGGATGGCTGATTAGATGATAACAAAGCACGAAGACTTCATTCTTCATTGTAGGGTAAGAAATTGCTTTATTACCTCAATGGCTGAGCGTATATCTGTGCGATGATTTTGCTTCACCCCCTCGTGGTGAAGGATAATTTATGACGTGAAGGGAAGTCAAGCTCAAGCTGAGTAAGATGAACTCCAGATAATCCATCGTCTCCTGGTCGTGCGTGTTCCGGCCCCAGCGGTAGTCGACTTGGCCCTTCTTCTCATCGAATGACAGCCGCTCCAGGGCGAGCATCGGTCGAGTAGGGCGAGCCGACGCCAAAGCCGGTTTCCTCGCCGGGGAAACAGGCGGGCCGAACGGCCTCTGCTCCGAGCCCTCCCTCCCGACGCATAGTCGCCAAGAACGAACTCGAAGGAGCGAATCCCTCCGGGCCCCTCCGGGCGAGTCTCTTTTCCCGAGCCATCCTCCACGCGAATCCTTTCAATCGCATATAAATTGACTCTTGCTGTCCAACTTGCTATGCTTTTCTCATTCTTAAAAAGGCTAAATGCGTTTCTCGCGGCCGTCGGCGGACGGCCGGGGAGGAGGGGTAAGATGTATGCTCGAATGACCATCCTCCAGGTTAAATTGGAGAACGTCGACGGCGCCATCCGGCTCTTCCGAACCAGCGTCGTCCCCGAGGCCAAAAAACAGAAAGGCTATCGCGGCGCGTGTCTTCTGGTCGACCGGGCCGCGGGACAGGGGCGCACGGTCACGTTTTGGCGGTCGGAAAAGGACGCCCTGGCCAATGAGGAAAGCCGGTTTTACCAGGAGCAATTGGTGAAGTTCCTCGGCTATTTCTCGGGCCCGCCGATACGCGAAGGTTATGAAGTCGTCGTCCACGCCTTAAGCGAGCCCAAGCCAAAAAAATCGAAAAAACCGAAGACGCCCAAACGAAAACCGCGCACATAAAAAACGTCGCGGTGCCGCGAGAGCTTCTCGACATGACACCCAAAGGACGGCCATAACCATGAAATGCCCGAAATGCGATCATGACAATCCCGCGGACACGAAATTCTGCGGGAATTGCGCGGCGCCGCTCAAGTCCGCCCAGACCGAAACGCTCCAGACTCCGTTGATCCGCGAGCTGGCCCGCGGCGGCACGTTCGGCGGCCGGTTCGAGGTCATCGAGGAACTCGGCAAGGGCGGGATGGGCCGGGTCTACAAGGCCTATGACGTGAAGACCAAGGAAAAGATCGCCCTGAAGCTCCTCAAGCCCGAGATCTCCGCGGACGAGGACGCGATCGAGCGCTTCGGCAATGAGCTCCGCTTCGCCCGCAAGATCTCGCACCGCCACGTCTGCCGGATGTACGACCTGGGCGACGACAAGGGGACGCATTACATCACGATGGAATACGTCGCCGGCGAGGACCTCAAGAGCATGCTCCGGATGATGGGACAGATGAGCGCGGGGAAGACGGTCCACATCGCCCGGCAGGTCTGCGAGGGTCTGGCCGAAGCGCACCGGCTGGGCGTCGTCCACCGTGACCTCAAACCGCAGAACATCATGATCGACCGGGAGGGGAACGTCCGGATTATGGACTTCGGAATCGCCCGCTCCCTGAAGGTCAAAGGCGTGACCGGGGCGGGGGTCGTGATCGGGACGCCGGAGTATATGTCGCCCGAGCAGATGGAGGGGAAGGACGCGGACGGCCGGTCGGATATTTATTCGTTGGGCGTCATTCTCTACGAGATGGTGACGGGCAAGCTGCCGTTCGAGGGAGAAACGTTCGTCAGCATCGCCCTGAAGCAGAAGACCGAAGCGCCGCGAAACCCCAAAAATCTCAACCCCCAGCTTTCGGACGACCTCAACAGGCTTATCCTCAAATGCCTGGAGAAGGACCGGGAGAAGAGATACCAGAGCGCCGGCGAAATCCTCGCCGACCTGAACAAGATAGACCAAGGCCTACCGACGACCGAAAAAGCCCTGCCTTCGAGAAAGACCCCGACCTCGAAAGAGATCACGGTTTCGTTTACTCCGAGAAAGCTTCTCGTTCCCGGGCTCGCCGCGCTCGGCGTCATCGCGGCCGTCATCATCGTCCTCAGCGTTCGGCCGCACAAGAAGATCGTGGCGAAGCTTTCCGGCAAGCCGACGCTCGCCGTCGTGAATTTCGAGAACAAGACCGGGGACAAAGACCTGGACAAATGGAGCACCGGCATCCGTGACCTGCTCATCACGGACCTGGCCCAATCGAAATTTCTGAACATCTTGAGCGACAGCGACATGTACGGGATCCTCAAGAAAACGAACCTGGCCGACGCGCCGACCTATTCGACCGACGACCTGGTGAGAATCGCCGACGCGGGCGGCGCCCAATACACGGTCAACGGAAGTTTTCTCAAAGCAGGCTCGCAAATCATCATCAACGCAACCTGCCAGAAGCCCCATTCCCAGGATGTCATTTCGCCGATCCAGGTAACGGGCCGGGGATTCGAGGAGATCATCGCTAAAATCGACGAGATCACCCGTAAAATCAAAACCGACCTGAACCTCAGCCGGACGCAGATCGCCGGCGACATCGACAAAGACCTGGGCGAGATCTCGACGCCGTCGGCCGAAGCGTGGGCGTTTTATGTCGAGTCCCGGCGATACCATTACCGGGATGAACCCGCCAAGGCCATCCCCCTCCTCCAAAAAGCCATTGCCATCGACCCCGAGTTCATCATGGCCGTTCGGGCCTTAGGGGCCGCCTATTTCAACAACGGCGACTTTTCCGAAGATCGAAAATACTCAGCCAGAACCCTCGAGCTTCTTCAAAAACATCCTGAGCGGATCTCGGAACGGGACCGCTATTACCTCGAACAGGATTATTGGTGGGGCCGGCCGGAACAGGAATGGGGAAAGTCGCTCGAAGCGGGCCGAAAGCTGCTCGCTCTCTATCCCGACGACCCTTCGAGCAATTATCTAATGGGTACCATCTGCCAAAGTCTGGAAGATTGGGACAACGCGGCGAAATATTATGAAATGTGTTGGAGCACGAAGTACCGGTTTGCCTCCAACTATGCATCCCTGTCATCCGTCTATCGGGCCAAAAACGAGCCGGCCAAGGCGCAACAGGTTCTGGAAAAGTACCTCCGCGAAATCGAGAACACGGCCTCCGGCCACCAGAGCCTGGGTTATCTCCACTTGTTTCAAAATCAGTTCGACCTAGCCACCCGGGAGCTTGAGATCGCCGAAACGCTCAGTCCGGACGACTGGTGGAATCGCAGTTTCCGAGGGGACATCCTTTTTTTCAAGGGCGATCTCGCGGGGGCGGAAGCCGAGTTTCGGGCATTGCTCGAGGCTAAAGTCTCGATGGCCAGATATTACGGTTATCTCGGACTCAACAGCGTTTTCTTGGTAAAAGGACGATATGCGGATTTTAAGAAGCTCTTCGCTCCTTTGATCGAACGAACGCGGAGCTCGGGACCCGGGGAGGCCGAATGGAACGGCCGTTTCTATTTGGCCTATTTTTCCTTGAAAACCGGCCGGCCGGACATCGCCCTGGAGGAATGCCGCAAGGCCTATGGCATCGACGGCGGGAGCTTTGATTTGGGTTACAAGAGACGGACTCTCCACCTGCGGGGTTTTGCCGAACTAGCGTTGAAGCGGACCGGCGAGGCGGAAAAAACGGCCGGAGAGCTCAAAGCGCTCATTGAAACCGGGCTGAACCGGAAAGCGATCAGGCTCTACGACCATCTCGTGGGCGCGGTCGAGCTGGAGCGCGGAGAAACGGCCAAGGCGATCGCGACGCTCGAAAAAACCGCGAGTTCGCTTCCTTATGGGCCGTACGAAAAAGACGCCTGGTTCCTTGACACACTGGCGAGCGCTTATCTGCGGGCGGGCGATTTGGAGAAGGCGCGATCAGAATATGAAAAAATCACGACCCTGACGAACGGGCGCTATGATTATGGCGATATCTACGCCCGGAGCTTCTACCACCTGGGCCAGATCTATGAAAAGCAGGGCGATAAGGCCAAGGCCCGCGAAAATTATCAGAAGTTCCTGGATTTGTGGAAGGATGCCGACCCCGGCCTGGCCGACGTCGCCGACGCCCGGAGCCGCCTCAGCGCGATTCGGTAATTAATCCGTCAAGCCAGGCGCTGATGTCCGGAGAGGGGAGATGGGTCATTACCTGCCACCCGGCTGGTTCATCGGGGTGATCACCATGATGAACGTCAGGAGCAGAAAGATGAAGACCAGGAGGGGGAATACGATCCAGAACATCCGGCTGAGCGGCGACGTTCACGGTCCGGGGATTAAACGCTGGGCGCGTCGAAATCCGGGAGCCCTCTATCTCGTGACCGGCGCCTTGGCGATAGCGAAGATAAAAATGCCGTAGCCGACCCCGGCGGGGTCTGTGGCCGTGGCCAACTGGAAAGCGATGAATTTTCCGTCATCGCTGACGACGGGGTTTGATCCCCGGAATCCGGGAAAATCCGAAAAGTAGGTCACACGCTCATAGCGGCCGCTTCCGTCAAGGGCGAGCTTCCAGATGTCGCTGTAGCCGGCCCCCTTCAGGGTGTGCTTATCGCACTCGACCAGGGTGAAGCGGCCGTCCGGATAGATTCCCTCGGGCTCGTCATACTGGCCCGGGGCGTTTGAGTAATTCGTTACCTTTTTTGTCCGAAGGTCGATCCCGCAGACGTCCGTCCCCTGATGTCCGTAGGCGCTGAAGGTGAGCTCATTTTCGTCGGGAGGGCGGAAGTTCTGCGTCTCCAGCGTGCACTTGAACGGCAGGTCTCGGCTGTCGAGGATGAGCTTCCGGTTCGAGAGCTTCGGGACGCCGTTCTCGTAGACGAGGTCCGCCTCCATCATCCGGGAGGTGCCCGGCGGCATCACGTCGGGATATTGCTCGCTGACGTGCGTCCAGGCGATATGGAGGCGCTTGCGGGAAACGGCCGGGCCTTCGCTGCATTTCGTCCCCAGGGGGACGGGCGACTTGGTCCGGCTCTTGTCCAGGACGGACAGCCGGCACTGAACGCGGCTTATGGAGATGTCCGCTGGATCGAAGACTTCCGGGCCGGAGAGGAGAATGTCGCCGTTCGAAAGATAGAGCGCCCGGGTGTATCCCTGGTGCCGGAAATGATGGGTCATCGGCCGGATGATCCCGGTTTCGACTTCGACTTCATAGACGTCGCCGAAGGTTTTCTCGACGAAAAGGATCCTTTTCCCGTCGTGCGACCAGTCGGCCCGCTCGCCGAACCAGGTCAGACGTTTGATATGGGGCGGCAAGCGGTCAGCGGGATTCTGAAGCGCGGCCTGGGCCGAAGCCCAGAAGCCGGCCGCCAGAATGACAAATCCGAGGGACCGTCGCTTCATGCTCAATCTCCTGTTCCTTCCCGAGTTTCTCCGGCAGGATGGCACGATAGGGGACGTCGCGGGTCTTCATGTAGGGTAAGAAGAATTTGCTCTTTCCGAGCGAGCTGAATTCCCGCCCTTGGCGCTGAATCCACCCTCCTAACCATGCCGATACTATATCGCCGGCCGGGCGACACTGTCAATTTTTGTTCTTAAAACCTTCTTTTAAAGTGCCAAAAAACCGAATTATCTTTTTATCTCCAAGATCACTAAAGCCGGACTATGTCCGTACCCTTACGTTTCCCATTTCCTCCGCTGAGCGTCAACACAGGTTGACGTTTTCTCACTTGCTTTTCTCGTTTGAGCCGTGGTTCAGGGGAGACACGGTCTTAGCCGTGACGTTGGCCCGTTTTTCGCTCTTTCCTTCCCAATGTGTCGGGAATCTGCCGCCCTCGCCAGTCCCAAAAGGCTGTCCTCTATCGGGTGTTATTTCATTACTTCGACAAGTACCTGGCCGAATATGAGCATCGTTTCGAGAAGCAGCACGGCTACTTCCGGCCGATCATCAAGGAAGTGACCGCAGGTCGTCACGAGGCCCGAAGGGCGGTGGTGATATCATGATGCCTCGGGAAGGGCATGAGATTGCCACGTCGCTTCGCTCATCATATAAAATCGAGTCGGGACTTTCCTCCCCCACTTCGCATCGGAGTCAGGAGCAGCCGCTCCGCCATCCTCCAAGACGCGGAGGACCTTGGATGGGGTTGGAAAAAGCTTATTTGACGACGATCTTTAGCATCGTATTGCCGGCAAGTGCGTCATCCAGCTTCATCCCGTTGATGATCGCCAGGGCTTCCCATTTATCCTCCGGCCCGCCGAATTTCCGGAGGGCCTGGCGTAAGCTCCCCTGGGTCGTGGTCCTTTTTAAGTTCAGTCGATCGGCTTTGACGTTGATTTTACGAGAGTCCGTCAAGTTATTAAATCGACCCATGGTCTGGTCAAAAACAGAGAAATAGCCGTCAAACCGTGACTGTTCGGCATATCCAAGAAAAACATACACGGTCTTGTCTTTCTGGATGAAATAAGACAAGACGCGAATGGAGCCTTGCTCCGTCGTGATGTCGGAGATGATTCGATGGGCCGGCATTCCGTTAACCTGGGTCCTTTCTGATTTTACGGCAACGGCTTTGCTTTCATTGATGAACGCATCGGCTGCCGCCGAGGGAGTTTTTTCGGGTGCCATGGAGAAGAGGATGACCGCATTCTGTTCTTGATTGATCATTTGCACTTGAGATGCTGTGTTGTTGACCTTCCAGCCCGCAGGGACCGGAAATTGAAATCTGAGTTCGGGGTGATAAAAGATGCTGCCTTCGACATAACCCTGGCGCGGATCTTCGCCGAAGACAATTCCATCGATCTGCTTTAAATATTGATCGCGATTTGTAGCAAATTGGGTTTGTTGAATTTTGGCCCGCCATTCCTGAGTGTCTCGTTTGATGGCGGCGATTCTATCAGGCGGGTTGGGGTGAGTGGAGAACCACCCGGGAAGTCCGCCTTGTGCCTCTCCCGGATTGAGCCGCTCTAATGAGACAAATAAATTCGCCATATGATTGGCGTCGTATCCGGCTTTGGAGGAATATTCGACTCCCAAGGCATCCGCCTGGCGTTCGTCCTCTCGACTGAAGCTTAAAAACAGCATTTCGACCCCGAATTGGGCTACGCCGGCGTATTTGCGGAACGTTTTTGAAACCACGGCCCCCAGGCCCAATCCTAATTGGGCAACCTGGGCCCGGCTATACTGTTGGGCGCTGTGACGCGCGGCAATGTGGCCGATTTCATGGGCCACGACGCCGGCCAATTCGGCTTCGTCGTTGAGGTAGGCTAAAATCCCACGGGTCAAATAAACGTACCCGCCGGGCACGGCAAAAGCGTTGACGACCGGGCTGTCCAGCACCTTGATGGAATAAGCCAGATTCGGCTGGTGACTTAAAGCGCCCATTTTTTTTCCGAGAGCGGCTACGTAACGAGCTAAATCGGCATCCTCATATTGGCCGAAGGTTTGTATAACTTGGGGATCCGTCTGCTGTCCCATCGCGAGCTCGTCAGATGGGGATAGGAGCATGAGTTCCCTTTTACCGGTGACCGGATTTAGGGCGCAGGAAACGGCCCAAACCATCATAAGGACGCCGACCGTGGCTTTGACGACGGTTTTCGAAATGATTTGTCGATGCATGCTACAGCTCCTTGAATAATCCCCCATTATAGGAATTTTGAGAATTGATATACATTTTGTTTAGGACTATTTTGAGATCCGTGAAATCACTTTCTTTTTGGCTCAAGAATCGGGGCAACAAGAGATGGGCGAGTTCGATCGTGCTCTTCTCTTGATCCGGGATAACAAGGACGACGTAAATCTCCGTGAGCAGCCCGCGGAGCCGCTGCATCCGCTGAAGCTCTTCTCGGTTCGAAGCCGAGAGAACCGCGATAGAATCCGGTTCTATGGGCCTCCGGAGTCTGTCCCTGAAGTCATCCAGTCTTTTGAAGAGTTCTATTTGACTTTCTGGGATCACCTTATGAACTGCCGCCTCAAGTCTCTTGTTATTTTGATCATCCCCACTTGAATAATAAAGAAGCTGCATTGGGTTTAAATTTTCCTTTAAAAACGAATCTAGGCCATTTCTCTTTATGCCTACTCAATCATAAGCAAGAAACTTGCCAAATTCATAAAACCATATAATTAGTTTTTCCGTACTTGAGATCTTTCCGAAGCTTGAAGAAATTAAATGGCTTTCTGGATCGTATTTCGAACGGATCTCCCTCATCAAGACGAATCCCGCAAATTGTGCTTAGGCTTCCCGACCTCATGCGCCCCGGCATGCCAGGCGAGAGGTTTCAGCGAAGGTATAACGCCAATCCCACGCTGGCATAGCTGCGGGAGTTGTCGTTGAGAGCGATGCCGAACTCGGCCAGTAAATCGAGGTTGGAGTTGATGCTGTACTCGAGCCCCGGCACGAGATGCGCCAGGGTGAAGTTCTGATCCGAGTTTTTGACTGAATCGAAGGCGAGCTTGAGGCCCCCGTAGAGCTCCAGATGACTCGTGGGCCTGGTGCTGAACAGGAGTGAGGTGTCGATGCCGGAACTGTCCGCTCCCTCCTGCGAGTCCGTCAGGTGTGCGCCCAGCGCCACCGAGACGTTGGCATTCCGTCCATGGACGAGCCAATACTCGGCATCGACTCCGAAGTATTTGAGGCCTTTGAAGATCGCGGCCTTGGCCTCGACGTCGAAACTCGATGTGAGCCCGTATCCGGCCCGCCCGGCCACACCCCATACGGAGTCGCTGCCGTTCTTGCCGAAAAGCACCATCGGGAAGAGGGCCAGCTTGATGTTGCCCTTGTTGATGGTCTCGGCCGAGTTCATCAGCACGTCCTGTGCGGAGACCTCGGCAGCAGCGGCGACGAGAAACATCGCCGCGGCCAGAATAACCACGATCGTTTTAATCATGTAACACCTCCCTCAATAATGTTCCAAGGGCTCCATTTCTCTTTATGCCTACTCAATCATAAGCAAGAAACTTGCCAAATTCATAAAGCCAGGCTATTAATTTTTTATGGGGGGAAGGAAATCATCTTAGCCGCTTTCCGCCAGAATCGGCAGCAATTTGTTTTCTTAAATAGCACTTATTCCAATAAATCAGTACTCATTCTCTGTTTATTTAAAGGCCATGACCGGCATCATACCGGCCAACGCCCATCAGCGGGTCGGTTTTTTCTGAGAAGAGTATAGAATCTTGAGCGCGACAAGCCGGAAATCCGGCAAGCTTTGTTGTTATCCCCGCCTACAGAAGAGATCAGGTCCTTCAGATACTGTTGCTCTGCTTCAGAAACTGCTGCTTTCCGAATCTCTTTCAATTTGGGCAGCTCTTTGGGAACGCTGGAGCGTATCTCTGGCTTACCCTGGCCGGCCGGCCTCTTGTGGAAAGAATTCCGGGCCACCTGAATGCGAATATACGTCGGAAGGTGTTTGGGGAACAGCATGGGTTCATCTTTGGCCGAAAGCAAAGCTTTCTCCAGAGCCTGGATCAGTTCTCGCACATTGCCGGGCCATTTATATTCGGTCACGATATCCCGGAATTCAGGAGAGGCTCCTTTGGATTCTATCCCAAACCGCTCGCACAAGGCGTTCATATAAAAGACCGTCAATTCTTTGATGTCCTCGAGAAGTTCTCTCAAGGGGGGCAATTCAATAATAAGAGTCCGGAGCCGAAAGAACAGATCTTCCCGGAATCGTCCCTGCCGGACCATGCTTTCCAAGTTTCGGTTTGTCGCCGCCACAAGCCTGAAATCGCTCTCGATTTCTTGACGTCCTCCGACAGGACGGAAGCGGTGCTCTTGAATGACCCGGAGGAATCGCTTTTGAATCAAAAACGGCAGCTCCCCGATCTCATCTAAAAAAAGAGTTCCTCCGTCGGCTTGCTTGATCAACCCCTCCTCGCTTCGATCGGCTCCGGTGAATGCTCCCCGTACGTGCCCAAAAAGAACGCTTTCCACCAGCGTCTCGGGAAGCGCTGTGCAGTCTACGACCACAAAATTTCTTTTGGCCCGAGGGCTGTTATAATGGACAGCCTTTGCAAAAAGCTCTTTCCCGGTTCCGGTTTCGCCGGCGATGAGAACATTGACGTCGCTGCCGGCGGCCTGGGCAAGAAGGTCCAGACAAGAAGTGAGCTTTTGTGAATCTCCGATAATATCCTTTCTTTTCAAAACGACCGGCGGCTTCCCCGATTTTCTTTCCGCTCGATATTCCAGAGCCCGGAGAATGGGAAGTTTGATGGCTTCGAACGAAGCCGGCTTTTCTAGATAATCCCAGGCGCCGGTTTGGATGGCGAGTTCGGCCTCATCGGGATCGCCCAGCCCGGTGATCACGATGATTTCCGGGGAAGATCGAGCGGCTTTGATCTTCGGCATGATCTCCAAGCCGCTTCCATCGGGCATCTGGACGTCCAGAAAAACGATGTCGAATGGCTCGGATTGGACTTTCCTGAGCCCCTCCCGGAGAAGGTGCGTTGAGACGGGGTGATGCCCTAATCGGGTGACGACATTCGCGATCCAGTCGCAAATGAGCTTATCATCATCGATGATCAGAATAGTTGCCATCGGACTTCCACCCGTTCTGGTTTTTAGGGAATTCTAATAAAAGAAATAAAATTAGTCAAGCCCGGCCGGCGCGCCGGCGGGAGTCAAAAGGCCTTCTTCTCAGAGCTCGAGGGAGGTATTCTCCCTGTAATCCACAGAGATCCTAACGCCCGGCTTGGGCTTCAACAGGTCGACGACTCTGAGGAACGTCCGGTTGCGTTTCGTCCACGTCCGGTTGAGCTTCCGGGCGTAATGGGCGACGCCGACGCTGAGCCACTGGCCCGCGAGAATCTTCCCGGCCATCTGTTTCAAGGAGTAGAACTTTTTGTGGCAGAACATTTGGGCTTTTTGCAGGTCGAAGAGCGAAAACCGCGCCGGCTGAAAGACGACATGATGGGCGTCATAGAGAGCCCAGTCATGGAACCGGAGGCGGTTTTCGGACGACATCTTTTCATAAAACTCCGAGCCGTTCGCCTTCGCCCCGGATGACGAAGTCGGCGTGCTCCAGGGCTTCATCGGCCAGAAAGGTCACGTGCGGCCCGCCCATAAGGACGGGGATCCCCATGGTTCGGACTTTGTCGGCGATGGCGTAAGCCCGGGGCGCCGTTGAGGTGATCGTCGAGATGCCGACGAGGTCGGACCCGGCGACCACGTCGAAATCGATCCGGCGAAGATCCTCCACGTAGACTTCGACGTCCCAGCCCCGCCGCTTCATCATTGTGCCGAGGATGAGGACTCCCAGGCGCGGCAAGGGGAACTGGGAAAAGATGTGAAGATTCGGGGCCTGCGGCTCGATGAAAACGATCTTCGGCATGAACATCCTCGCTGTCCGTTCGTTTTCCCTTCTTGCTCCTAAAGAAGAAAACCGCCCGGCCTCGCCGGTCAGCCGGGAACGGACTCCGCGAAGATCCTATGATGTCTTTCTGCGGTCCAAGACGATCAACACGATCCCCGCCACCAACGCAACACCTCCTACAATGGGAGGCAGCGGGATGGTTTTCTTCGTATCCGCCGAGAGCTTGATGGAA
>Ga0315288_10005664_pt1 | contig 15883 bp, 12 predicted proteins | sample YL17G11_20_MG_FD_203454 | JGI IMG/M metagenome (GOLD analysis project Ga0315288, IMG submission 203454) | Sediment microbial communities from Yellowstone Lake, YNP, Wyoming, USA - YL17G11_20 | ecosystem: Environmental > Aquatic > Freshwater > Lake > Sediment | place: USA: Wyoming | collected...
TAGGTGTTTACCTGTATGGGGGATTGGCCGGATGTGCTTTGCGAACTCAGATCGACATCTCCGATGCCATCTTGCACATACAGTGTGCCTGTCGCATCCTCGGTTAACTCCACATTAAGGTCCATATCGATGCCGGTCATGATACCTTTCACTTCGAATTCAGGCCATGACCATGTTTCTTTTAGGATAATAACCTCGCGTGCGCCGTCAACGACCGATTTGTTGATCCGCATCGTAAACTTGGCCCCAGAAGCTTCGTCGAGGTTTACGACCTTTCTCAGTGGAGTCATGCCAGCGGCGGAATAGTTGAGAACTATGTAAGAGCCTTCAACAGACTTGTACGGTATGTCCCAGTAGCCCACTCCGGGCGTAACCGTCAGCGTGCCACTAAGGTCTCCTATGGCAACCGTGAGTGTTCCTGATGCCGCCGTAGTGTAATCGAAATGCACTGTTGCACTGGCCCCCGCCGCTACTTCTACGGTCTGGCTTCCCGCAGCTGTTCCACCCACAGTCAGGTCAGCTATATAGCTCCCGCTGGCTCCACCGCTGTTGGTAACAGTTGCCGATATTTCCACCTCACCACCTGCTTGGACACTGGTTGGATTGACTACCATGTTGCTGAGCGTGAATTCGGCCGACTTCCCGCCACAGCCAACAACCGCAAGGCTTGCTATGAAAACAAGCGCAAGCAACAACAAAGAGAACCTTTTCATTCTCATGTCAGCTCCTTTCTCCCCTTTTATATCTTTCTCTCCTTCCATATTTTTTATTTATTTTCCACCTCCTTTACAACTCTGTCTCGTTCGACAGGCAGATTGGTACGAGCTGTCGTTGGCGCCCCACGTTAGTCCTCCCTACTTCAGGGCGCAGAACAGATAATCCACGCACTGGGATTCGTCTTTATTATGATTGTAATAATAAATATCTGCCAGGGCTCCATCGGCCTTGGCTGTCGCATCGTAGTTCCACGGTGGCGGCGTGCACTTGGGGCACCAGTGCCCGGTGAGCGGCAGTTTTGGTGTAGCCTCCCACTCATGTCCGAAGGCGCACTTCCATTTCATCTTGGTCTTGAGGTCTGTATACTCCTTGGAGAGGCACTCGCCGCCGCGGGACTTGGCTAATTGTTGCATATCGCTCAGTGTATATTTCTTAGTAAGCGGGTCGACATCGGTCCTGAGGTCCCGGGTATCCCTTTCGAAGCTGTATTGATCCCACCCGCCTATCTGCTCCCACTTCTCGCGGCTGCCGAAGAAGGCGCAGATCTTCTCTTTGTCGTCGTTCTCTATCCACTGCAGCGTTTCTGCCATCCGCTTCAGGAACAGCCTGACAGCGAACGGGGGTGCTAAGCCCGCTGCCTTTTTTCTAAGTATTGTCGGCATGGCTTGCTCTACCTGCTTAACGTGATCGTCATAAGACTGCCGCCAGTGTCCCAGATACTTGTTGAGGATCCAGCTATCCATGTACCAGGAGCAGTGGAAGTTCCTTGTGGCAATCCAGTTGCGGGGCACTATCTTTCCGAAGTCCCTCATACCTAACAGGTGGAAGAAGCGCTCCAGGTAATCGCTAAACACGACACGGCAGGAAGGCCCGCCGCTCATGTTGTATACCCTGCCGTAGAAATCGTCGGGGCACTCCAGGGTTTGGACCAGCCCGTATCCGGCATCCTGGCTGGTGATGAACTCAATATGGGTTTGGGGGGGCTGATGGAACATGATAGGGTCCATGAGCGAGAAAATATTAGGAATGGTAATAAATGTTTGTCTCATGACAGCCCAGTGCTTCAGGCCGGACTCGATTACCGCCCGCTCGGCCCCCATCTTGGTTATGGAATAATAGTCGCCCACGCTGGGCTTGAGTGGGTCGCCTACTTTCACCCAATGGACAGGGGGTAGGCGGTCTCCATACATGGCTATCGAAGCGATGTAGACTAGTGTGATATCGTCCCCCCCGCCAGGCTGTTGCTTTATGGCCTCAATTACATTCTCGGTTCCGATACGGTTGCACCGGTTACATAGTGGTGGATTGTGATCTGCCTCAGGGGACACGAGCGCTGCAGGGTGAAGGACATGCTCCACCCCATTGACCGCCTTCAGAACGTCATCTAGCTTGCCGAGATCCCCCCAGACAATCTCTATACCCTCTTGACCCTCGTATTTATTAAAGTCTTTTTTGTTCTTCTTGGAGGGCCTGAGGAGCAAGACTATGTCATACTTGTTTTTTCTCCTAAGCAGTTCTTTGAAGGCTTCCCCACCCATGGAGCCAGATGCGCCGGTGAGTAATACTTTTCCCCTTGTCATTTTCCCTCCTTAGAAGTATCACCCTAGCTCTTTAAGTTTCATATGTCCTTTTTGCAAATGATAGCGTCCTTTACAATATGTAATCTCAGTACTGGCATTATTGAATCTGGTAAAATCGGTATGAGCCTGCTACAATCGCCCTCTATGGGTATGACAATTGCTCTGTCTCATTTAGAACTTCCAAGGCTTGAACACGGATTTTTTTCAGGGCTTTAAACAATTGTTCCCTTTCTCTATTCGATAGAACAGACAGGATATCTCTTATAGAATCCAATTTGAGACATTTTTCATATGCTTGTCTGCCTTTTTTTGTTATGACAATTTTCGTACGGCCCTTGCCATCCTTACCCTTTTCTTTCGTGATAAGGCCGTCTTTTCCCATCCTGTTCACTATGACGAGAATCGAATGCGGTTCCCGCATAAGCCATCTGGACAGCTCATTCATTGTTGCCTTGCCATTGCTTGCAGTAAGAAGGAATAAAACGCCGGATTGACGGTAAGTAACACCGTATCTGTTCACTTCTTTCGCCCTCGCCTTGGCAAAGACATCGCTTGCCTGCATCAGTATTACCCATAGTTTGAAATCCGGGTCTTTCAATATGTCCTTCACCATTTTTCAGTCCTCCATTATCTAGTGCGCTTTTGAGAGCATCGTCTTTATTTGTTAAATATACAACCCCAAATAGCGTTTATTTAGTCTTATCTAAATCATATTCCTGGCTACTATATCAATAGTAATTCTTCTTCAAAACCGCTTTAACTTAAGGTTGACACTCGTGGTCTGATGCGATATTATATATCAAAATTATTATCTATATCAATATCTATATCGATAAATTAGATAAAGGGAGGTAGCAATGGCAGGTTTTGAAGGGAAGCTGCTAGAGGTAAATTTAACCACCGGCGCCAGAAAAAGTTCCACCGTTGATAAGGGCATCCTGCGTAAGTTCATCGGGGGCAGTGGATTAGGCGCCAAGCTTATGCTTGACCGCGTTTCTCCGAATGTCGATCCGTTGTCACCAGAGAACCCCCTATTTATTCTAACAGGACCTACCAGCGGCGCTAATATGCCAGGTGGGGCGCGCTTCTGCGTATGTGCCAAATCACCGTTGACCAATATCTTTGGTGAGAGCAACTGTGGTGGAACCTTTGCCACTGAGCTGAGGTCAGCCGGCTGGGATGGAATCGTAGTTGAAGGGGCCTCTAAAAAGCCGGTATACATTGTTATTGAGGACGACAAGGTGGAGATCAAGGACGCCTCTGACCTTTGGGGCAAGAACACGCACGAGGTCACTGATCTGCTCAAGGGTCGCCATGGCGACAAGAACAAGGGGACGCTGGTATCGATAGGCGTGGCCGGGGAAAACCTGGTCAGGTTTGCCGCGATATCCAGTGAAAAGAAGAACTTCGCCGCACGCTGCGGCCTGGGGGCGGTGATGGGCTCCAAGAAGCTGAAAGCCGTATTTGTTAAAGGAAGCGGCAAGGTACCCCTCGCCGATCCCGAAAGATTCAATGCCAGGCGCAAGATAGTGCTTAACAAGGCCAAGGAACATATAGCTATCCAGGTCCTGACTGCCCAGGGCACCAATGCGGCCCTCGGGATAAGTGCCCTCACCGGAGACCTGCCGATCAAGAACTGGACTGTCGGCATGAACATGGACGTATCATCAAAGATCGATGGGGGTACCCTCAGCGGCCCAGTTTTCTTTATTGGTAATGATGCATGCCACGGCTGTATGATCGCATGCAAGCGGGTGGTCCACGTCACGGATGGGCCTTACAAGGGAATGGAGGGCCCCGGGCCTGAGTATGAAGGGTGTGCCAGTCTGGGCGCCCTGCTCATGATTGGGGACATGGCCGCTGTGATAAAGATGAACGAGACGTGTAACGATTTCGGCATGGATGTAATCTCCTGCGGCTCGACGATCGCTTTTGCCATGGAATGCTGGGAGAATGGGCTCATCACTTCCAAGGATACCGATGGTATAGAGCTGAAATGGGGCGATGACGCCGCTGTCCTGAAGATGATAGGGAAGATAGCCAGGCGTGAGGGCTTTGGAAACGTGCTGGCTGAAGGGTCAAAGCGTGCTGCGCAGAAGATCGGACGCAACGCATCTGATTATACCGTAGAGATCAAGGGGATGGAGGTGCCGATGCACGATCCCAGGTCGAATTTCCTATGCGGTCTGGGATATGCCACCGGCGTTCGCGGGGCGTGCCACACTAATGATGCCTCCTATGCCATTGGCTCAACTATCTTGGACTGGCCGGACATCGGGCTGCCTAACGGTATCGATATCAAGAAGAACGAAGGTGCTGCCGTGTTTGTGAAGCACGCCCAGGACCTGGGTCAGATATTCAATGCCGCTTCGTTCTGCTACATGATCATATTTGTGCTTAACGGGGAGGACATGGCCGAATTGCTGAGCGCGGCTAGTGGCTTTGATTATACATTTAAAGAGATAGAGCAATGTGCCGCGCGTATTTGGATCACCAAGAGGGGCTTAGACAATCTTATGGGCACAACCGCGGCGGATGATCGGTTGCCCAGGAACATACTGACGCCAAACAAGGATGGTGGGGCTGCAGGCCTGGTGCCTAACTTGAACCTTATGTTGAAAGAGTTCTATCCCGTTAGGGGTCTTGATGCTGACGGCCGACCATCGCGAGAAACGCTGAACAGCCTAGGTCTTCCCGAACTCGCGGCGAAGCTTCATAAATAGCGGCTTTATCGCCATAATACTAGCCCGTGAGGCGGTCTATATTCAGTGCTGACCATTGACAGTGGTTATGGGCGCATGATATATTTCCAATGGGTTTATTTTTACTCCACAGTCGGGTAAACATAGGCAGGGCTCTAGAATAGAAGCTTGTAGTGGCCGGGCTGCATCCCGGCCCTTTCTTCGTATTAAAATGGTGGAAAGATGACACTAGCCCTTGAAGGGATAAAGATAGTCGACCTCACCTGGCTCGGCCCTGGCATTTTTTGCTCCACTACGTTCGGCGACCTCGGTGCCGATGTGATTCAGGTCTATGAAGCCCACCCCGAGCGCCGTGGCGCCCCATACACAATGCTTTTCGATGGAACCCGCCCCGGCCTACGAAACTGCCGCACCATAGGGATCGATCTCAAATCGCCCGGCGGTCGAGATGTCCTCTACGACTTGATTAAGACTGCCGATGTGGTGATGGAGGGTTTTCGCCCGGGTGTGGCACAGCGCCTCGGGGCGGACTACGATACCGTTAAGAAAATCAACCCGCGAATAGTGTATGCCTCACTGACGGGCTACGGGCAGTCCGGGCCCTACCGCGATCTGGTTGGCCATGATATCAACTATATAGCCATGGGCGGTCTTTTAGGGCTGACCGGTCCCGCCGGCGGGGCGCCGGTTATCCCAGGAACGGTGCTCGCTGACTTTGCTGCCGGTGGAATGTCCGCGGCCATTGGGATACTGGCAGCATTACTCTCCCGTGAGCGGACAGGTCAGGGACGGTTTGTAGACATGTCCATGCTCGACGCGGTGGTGGAGCTGAGCATCCTGGAGATAAACCCCTACCTGCTTGGCGGTGCCGTCCCCCATAGAGGTGAAGGCATGTTTAGCGGCAAATACCCCTGGTATAATGTATATGAGACAAAGGATGGGAAGTACATTAGCCTCGGGGCATTGGAGCCGTGGTTCTTTACCAATTTGTGCCAGCTTCTCGGCTGTGAGGATTTCATACCCCACCAGTACGATGAGGGTAAGAAGAAGGATGAGATGTTCCGCTATTTCCGCGAAACCTTCCTTACCAAGACACGGGATGAGTGGTTCACGTTGCTGCGACAGAAGGACACATGTGTTGCTCCGGTCTACGACGTAGATGAGCTGGAAGCTGACCCCCACCTGAGGGCCCGTCGCATGATACTTGAAACGGACCATCCCACCCTCGGTCGGATGAAGCAGGTTGGCTCGATGCATAATATCTCGGACTCCCCGGTTGAGGTGCGTAACTGGAGCGCGCGCTTTGGCCAGTATACCGATGAGATACTGCGCGAGATTGGCTATGATGACGCCCGAATCAGGGAACTCCGTGAAGCAGATGCAGTCGGCTAGATGATATGTGAGCCGACTTTAATTATAGGGGGCTTTAACTGGCTTCCACAAACTAAAATTAAGGAGGTGTATTAAATGGTTGGGATAACTTCTTTCGGTGCTTACATCCCCTATCATCGGGTGGTCCGCGAGGAGTTCTACAAGGCCTGGGGCGGTTTTCCAATACCCGGGGAGAAGGCTATAGCCAGCTACGATGAAGATGCGGTGACGATGGCTTGGGACGCTGGCAACAATTGCCTTTCCGGCCTAGACCCGAAGAAGGTGGATGGTCTGTACCTGGCCACCACTTGTGCCCCTTACAAGGAGAAACAGAACTCCACAATCGTGGCCACTGCTTTGGACATGCGAGATGATATCCGCACCGCTGATTTCTGCAACTCGCTGCGCGCGGGTACGGAAGCCCTGTCTGCAGCAGTGGATGCGGTCAAGGCGGGAAGCGTGAAGAACATGCTGGTTACAGCTGCTGAAACGCGGGAGGGGGCGCCGGCCGGCATGGGGGAGGCGCAGTATGGCGACGCTGCAGCTGCTTTTCTCATCGGTGACACTAATGTAGTGGCAGAACTTCTGGGCAGCTATTCCGTTTCGGATGAGTATGCCGGGGAATGGCGGGCGCACAACGACCACTTTGTCCGTGTGTGGGAAGATCGTCATATGCTGGATGAGGGTTACTCAGAACAGCTTCCCAAAGCAATTGAAGGGCTGATGAAGAAGTGCAAGGTTAATGCTAAAGACATAGCGAAACTGGTGATGAGCTCACCTATGGATGTGAGGCGACACGGCAAGGTGGCTGTCGGTGCCGGCTTCGGCATGGGACAGATACAGGAGCCCTTCTTTATGACCATCGGTACCTGCGGCGCAGCGATGGGCATGCTGATGTTGGTGGCTGCTCTGGAGGAGGCCAAGCCGGGCGATAAGATACTGCTGGCTCAGTACGGCAATGGCGCGGATGCCTTCTTGTTCCAGGTCACGGACGCTATAGCGAAGAAGGACAAGGCACATCTCAGCGTCCAAGCTTTAATCAACTCGAAGCGATTATTGCCTTATTACACCTACCTGCGCTGGCGAGGTCTGGTCACAGTGGAGCGGGGAAGGAGACCTGAGATACCTTTCACATCGTTGACTGCGTTAAAGAGGAGCCGCAAGGAGGTGATGGGACTTTACGGCAAGAAGTGTCTAACATGCGGCCACGTCATGTATCAGATGCCCTTCGGCATCGGCGGCATGACGCCCATCAGGGTGTGTTATTACTGCCAGACGAAGGATAACTTTGAAGATTATCGTTTTGCGGATAAGAAGGCTAAGATTTTCACGTATTCGCTGGACATGCTGGCGGATGTCATCGACCCGCCCGGCACGCCGGTATTTGTTGACTTTGAAGGCGGGGGCCGAGGCTGGTTCGATCTGACGGACCGCATACCGGAAAAGGTGCAGGTGGGGTTGGACGTTGAAATGGTGCTGCGGCATCAGTCTTTCGACCGCGGAATCCATAATTACTACTGGAAAGCAAGGCCGGTGAGAGGCTAAGAAAGGAGGATGACGAAATGCCAGAGAGTATAAAGGATAAAGTAGCAATAATTGGCATGGGCTGCACCAAATTTGGTGAGCTGTGGGATAAGAGCGTCAGCGACCTGATGGTTGATGCGGCTTATGAGGCATATGAGGATGCGGGTGTTGAACCTAAGGATATAGATGCGGCTTGGGTCGGCAACTGGCAGGAGGTCTCGGGAATGGCGGGGCTGGGGCTGGCCGGCCTCAGGCTGCAGTACAAACCCATAACCAGGGTGGAGAATATGTGCGCTACCGGCACCGATGCCCTCCGTAACGCCTCTTACGCGGTCGCCTGCGGCGCGTGCGATATCGCACTGGCGGTGGGGGCTGAGAAGCTGAAGGACATGGGCTATGCCGGCCTGATCTCAGTATCCCCTGGTGGCACGACCGGCACCGGAGGCATCAGTACCACTGCTCCGGCCATCTTCGCCATGCTGGCAACGCGGTATTTCTCTCGCTACAATATATCGCCGGATGCCGGCAAGCGAATGCTGTCGCGACTTTCAGTGAAAAGCCATCACAATGGCAATCTCAATCCCAAGGCCCACTTCCATAAGGAAATAACGGTCGAGCAGGCGATGAATGCTCCGATCATAGCTTGGCCGCTGGGACTGTTCGATTGTTGTGGAGTCTCCGATGGTGCGGCGGCTGCCATCGTGTGCCGTGCCGCGGACGCCAAGAAGTTCAGGAAAGACCCGATATTCATCAAGTCCATTCGGATGTGTGTCGGTCCCGCCGAGGGTCCGGTAAAGCCGGAGTATGACTTCACCCACGTGGAGGAGACTTACCGAGCTGGTCTGGCGGCCTATGCTGAGGCAGGGGTGAAGAACCCGCGCAAGGAGATCAGCATGGCAGAAGTTCACGATTGCTTCTCCATAACAGAGGCGGTTATTATGGAGGACTTGCAGTTCAGTCCACGCGGGAAGGTGAAAGAGGATATCGAATCAGGCTTCTTTGATCTGGATGGCGGATTGCCTATCCAGCCTGACGGAGGGTTGAAGTGTTTCGGCCATCCCGTCGGGGCAACTGGCCTGCGCATGATCTATGAGATGTACCTGCAACTTCAGGGTAAGGCTGGCCCGCGTCAACTAAAGAACATCAACCTCGGGTTGACCCACAACCAGGGGTCTATGCCACCGGCGTGTACCATCGCTGTTTGCATCGTAGGGCGCTAACCAAAAGGAATATGGCATGTGGCGGAGCGATAAATCCTTTCAGTACGAGGGTTATCGCTCCGCTGACAGGAAGGAGACCTGCTGCCGAAGTCATTGATCGCCAGGGCACTTCCGCCTGCATAAACATTGAAGTTGGGTATGCCGATGGAGATGACCTTCAAGAAGCTGTACTTCGACCGTTTGACTATATAATATAATACCATAGCCGCTCGCACTACTAAGATCGCTCGGAATGCTATAGTCCATCCATGTGGTTTGGGGCCACCAAGAGAACCTAGGAAATAAATCACCAGACAGGGGAGGCTATAATGAATCTAGCTTTTAGCGAAGAACAGGAAATGCTGCACAAGTCGGCTCGTGACTTCCTGGCAAATAAATGCCCTAAAACCTTGGTTCGGGAGATGGAGGAGGATGAAAAAGGATACCCTCCTGAGCTTTGGAAGGAGATGGCTGAGCTGGGCTGGCTGGGGCTTCCTTTCCCTGAGAAATATAAGGGTGGAGGATTCAGCTTCCTCGACCTGATAGTGCTCCTAGAAGAAATGGGGCGCGCTTGTCTTCCCGGTCCCTTCCTCTCCACCGTAGTCCTTGGCGGTTTACCCATCCTAGAGTGGGGGAGAGAGGAGCAAAAGCAATATTTCCTGCCCAAGATATGTAAAGGAGAGGCAATCCTAACCTTAGCTCTTACCGAACCCAGCGCCAGGTATGACGCTGCCTCTATCCGGACTTCGGCTACACCCAAAGGAGATGACTATCTTATAAGTGGGACAAAGATCTTCGTTCCCGACGCCCATATTGCAGACTGGATAATCTGTGTCGCTAGAACAGCAGAAACAGCCAATCCTGAAGAAGGAATTACCCTCTTTCTCGTAGATGCCAAGAGCTCTGGGATAAGCACCGTGTTGCTTAGTACCATTGCCGGAGACAAGCAGTGCGAGCTGACTCTGAAAAAGGTGAGAGTACCCCGGGGCAATATCCTTGGTAAATTGGGGCAAGGTTGGGGAATGGTAAAGAGGATCATAGAATGGGCAGCGCTTGCCAAATCCGCGGAAATGGTGGGCGGGAATCAGCAAGTCATGGAAATGACCATTAATTATGCCAAGGAAAGGATACAGTTCGACCGCCCCATTGGCAGTTTCCAGATCATCCAACATTATCTGGCTGACATGTCCATCGATGTCGATAGCGCTCGGGTCAGTCTATACAAAGCGGCATGGATGCTCAGTGAGAGGCTCCCCTGCGCCAATGAGGTCTCTGTTGCCAAAGGATGGATCAGCGAGGCTTATAGAAGGGTGGCTACTCAAGCACACCAGATCCACGGCGCAATCGGCTTCACCAAGGAGCACGACCTGGAGCTTTACTTCAGGAGGGCTAAGGCCGGGGAGGTCTTCTTCGGGGATGCCGATTTTCACCGTGAGGTCGTAGCCCAACAACTAGGGCTCTAGGCTAGCGAAAGGAGTATCATGGACTTTCTTACTAATAATGAAGAGAAGGCCTTCCGGCAGGAGGTTAGGGATTTCATTCAAGAGGTGTTACCTCCTGATTGGCTGGGGGTAGATCCTGGACCTGAAGAGGAGGAGAGGGAGGAAGTTTACCAGCTCTCCTTAGAGATATGGCGCAAGCTGGGGGCCAAAGGTTGGATAGGGTTGAGCTGGCCCAAGGAATATGGAGGTCAGGAAGACCCGGCGAAGGACTGGATCCTGAAAGAGGAGCTAATCTACTCTGGGGCACCGGGGATGGACATCGCCGCAGTGCAGGGCGACCTGATTTTGGCATTCGGGACTAAGGAACAAAAGGATAAATTCATCCCTCCAATTACCCGCGGAGAAGTGAAATATGCCATAGGGATGAGCGAGCCCAATGTCGGCTCAGACATGTTCGCACTTCAATTGAAGGCAGTAGAGGAAGCGGACTGCTATGTCCTTAATGGACAGAAAACCTGGAATAGCGGTATCCACCGTGCCGACTGGTGCGTGGTCTATGCTCGAACTGACCCTAACGCCCCCAAGAAGCATCTGGGGATCAGCGTTTTCGTGATCGATCCCAAGAGCCCAGGGATTACCATGCGCCAAATAACGCAGATGACCGGGCTTCGCGCCTTTTGTGAGGTCTTCTATGACAATGTCAGGGTTCCCAAGGAGAACCTTCTCGGGGAGAAGAACAAGGGAAAGGATGTAAGTATGCATGCCTTCGCCATAGAGAGAAGCTACGGGCTCGTCATCCTCCACAATGCCAGGAGATACTTTGAGCAGTTGGTGCAGTATTGCAAGGAGACCTACGTCAATGGTCAGCCTTTAGCCAAGGATCCTCTCATTCGAAATAGACTGGCTGAGATGGCTATTGAGATTGAAGTAGGGCGTAACATGGGCGAAAGAATAAACTGGATGATAAGCCAGAACATGCTCACTGTGCTTCCGAGTTGCCAGAATAAGATCCATGGTGCCAGTGTTGCTCAGAAGGTGAGTAATCTGGGGATGCAAATCCTTGGGCTCTATGGGCAACTGGATGAGAAATCCAAGTGGGCGCAGTTGGGGGGCAGGATGAGGCATATATATCTGAGCTCAAGGGCCTGGAGTCTTGCCGGTGGAACCAGTGAGATGTCCAGGAATATTATCGCTGGAAGATATGGACTGGGATTGCCCAGCTGAAAACCACCGGGGAGGACAATGGACTTTCGCTTTACTGAAGAGGAGGAAGCCTTTGTCTTATCGTTCTTACCCTCAAGGAAGCCATTGGTATAGGGGGATAGTCGAAGTAGTTGAGGATCTCCTTCATGTCTTGAGGCAGACACATCTCCACCGCCTGACGGAAGGGCTCGTGCATGTCCATGACCACCACTTGGATATTCTCTGGCTTCGGTAAGCTATCGAAGAAAGCCTCAACTTCCTTTTGTCGGTGGCCACTCACCACCCCAATGACCTGTTTACACTCCACCTCTACCCTGATCTCCCACCCCGTCTCTTCCTCCCCCATCACCCGCAGCTCAGGTAAAGCCAGAGCAATCGTGATACCCCGACTTGTCGGGGCACTCGCTGCACCTCCTTCGCTTTGAGTTGTGGTTTTCCCCAAAGTTACAGAGGTCGGCGGGTGCTTTCAACTACTAGCCCCCCTTTCACACTTAAGAGTGTAGACCCAAAACCTGCTAACTGTTGACAAAGTCAGCGTTTTCAGGGATGGGTAATTGCAAGCACCTGGCAGTTGACAATCAGCTCAACAAAACTTAGGATTAATGTACGGCATTAGGGAGCACTGTGATGACATTTGGGCAACGACTGAGGGAACTGAGAAAAGCCAAAGGCATGACCCAAAGAGAACTGGCAAAAAAGACAGCAATTAGCTTCGCATACGTGAGTAAGCTTGAAACTGGTGCCATGCCCCCACCGAGGCAAAAGATCATCTTGGCTTTGGCCAAGGTACTTGGTGCCAACAATGCGGACACGGATGATCTATTTGGCCTTGCTAAAAAGATGCCGTCTGACTTGCTAGCATATGTAGATACTGGAATGATAAAGAGGTTGCGATCCCTTAGGCATGGGGATGAGACACCTGCGCACGAATTAGCAACATTGCGGCGGCGAATTGCTGAGCTAGAAGCATCAGAAACCCAGGGCATACGGCTTAAGGAGCTGCCTGGGAGACAGGAAGACCTCTTTCGAGCGCTTGTCGAGAGTTCTCCGGACGGCATTGTGGTTCTAGACAGTGAGTTAGAAGTCATATACGAGAACCCGTCCGCCGCACGAATCCTCGGCTATGAATCGGGAGCATTTGTTGGCAAGGAGACGCTTGGAGTTATTCACCCAGAAGATATGTTCAGGGCAACCCATAGGCTCACCAAAATGATCCAGACTGTAGGTGACACTAGTAGAAGTCATGCGCAGTTGCGTGTGAGGCATAAGGACGGTACGTGGCGTGTGGTCGATGTGGTCGCTAACAACCTTCTCCACAACCCCGCTGTCAAGGGCATCATTATTGTAATCCACAAAATCAGCAGGCACTCCCGGGACGAACGAGCATGGGCTGAAGATGCGGCGGCTTTGTCGATGGCGAAGGAATACCACCTGACAGAGAGTGAACACAGAATACTCACCATGATCGCAGAGGGGCAGAGCAACCCCCAAATAGCGGAGCAGCTGGTGGTAAGCCTTTCCACTGTGAGATTCCACGTCACTAATATCCTCCACAAGCTGGGTGTCACCAGCCGCACCGAGGCAGCCATCATCGCAGTGCGTCGCCACCTGGTCGCCTGATTAGGTGGCGTGAAGACTCTCCATCCGTCTAGGGATTAATCTCTCTTTGTGTCCAGCACTGTGTGGGAGACCCCCTATTATAATATCTACTGTTCCATCACGATAATCTCTTGTGACCTTGTAGATCTGTACTACATCTGAAAGCGAAAGGACAGGATACGTGATATGTTGCTACAAGATGACATACACTCGCTCTGTCAAAGCCCAAAGTGCTAGGCTTAAAGGCAAGGAGGAACCCACTATACGAGACATGGCTGGAGACACTGAAGAAGACGAGAGAATCGGGTCTCAGAAGCCCGCTGGCGAAGAAGTAATAGAGGTAAGACATGCCTGTTAACAAGATAGTGTCTAGCTTCGACAAAGCGGTAGCCGATATACCGGATGGGGCTACCATAATGATAGGCGGCTTCGGTACCGTTGCTAGCACACCCAGCCTTCTATTAGAAGCTTTAGCTCGAAAGGGCATCAAGAACCTCACCACGATATCCAACACCTGCGGCTTCGGCAAAGATGTCTGGAAGTTGCTGGGCGCCAAGTTCCCTGAGGACATGGATGTGCTTGTGCGGAACAACTGCATAAAAAAGGCTATCGCCGCTGCTCCCGTCAGCTCCGTGTATCAGAATAACTTCGAAAAGAAACTAAGAGCAGGAGAAGTTGAGCTTGAGATGCTGCCGCAAGGCACACTGGCGGAACGCATCAGGGCCGCCAAAGCCGGATTAGGAGGTATCTACACTCCTGTAGGCGTAGGTACCATTGTCCAGGAGGGCAAAGAGGTCAAAACCATCGACGGCAAGAAGTATCTGTTAGAGCTTCCCTTTAAGGCGGACTTCGCCCTGATAAAGGCGCACAAAGGCGATCGCTGGGGCAATCTGGTATACAGATACAGCTCGCGCACCTTCAACGCCACAATGGCCGGAGCGGCCAAGATAACTATAGCCGAGGTCGACAAGATTGTTGAACTCGGCGAATTGAAGCCAGACGAGATACATACTCCGGGCATCTATGTGGACCGGGTAGTTGAGAGGCCGGAAAAATATATAGATACAGACACCTCCCCGATCAGCAAGGAAGCCCAGGAATCCCATGATAGGGTCATGAAAAGGAAGAGCGCGTAAGAATTATGGAAGAGAAGTTTAAACTTGACAGAGAAACCATGGCCCTCCGCGTAGCCAAGGAATTCCAGGACGGCGATTACGTCAACCTGGGCATCGGGATACCGGTGCTGGCGGCTAACTATATACCGGCCGGCAGAGAGGTCATCTTCCAGAGCGAGAACGGCATACTCGGCTTCGGCGAAATCACTAACATGGGCGAAGGCGATCTCGATTTAGTTAACGCGGGAGGACAGACGGTTAGAGTCGCTCCAGGCATGAGCTGCTTCGACCATGCTGAATCCTTCACCATGATCCGCGGCGGACACATTGACATCAGCGTCTTGGGAGGCTTTCAAGTCTCGGAAAAAGGCGACCTGGCAAACCACATGGTGCCGGAAAGAAAGATAGGCATTATCGGCGGTGCCATGGACCTGGCTGTAGGGGCTAAGAAACTGATAGTTGTCATGAACCATGTCACCAAAGAGGGCAAACCCAGAGTAGTGAAACAATGCACCTATCCTATTACAGCCGTAGAAAGCGTAGACTTGCTCGTTACCGACATAGCTGTAATAGAAGTAACGAAAAAAGGGTTGGTGCTCAAAGAAGTTGCTCCAGGATGGACGCCCAAGGAGGTTCAAGAACTTACCGAACCAAAGCTGATAGTCGATCCTGGTTGCCACGATATAGAGTTGATGTAACTTTTTAAAAGCATAGAAAATAGAAAACCCTGAATGACAGGGAGGAGAAATAGCTGATACAACCTTTCTTAAAAGGAGGCAATTATGCCCGATGAAACGTTTGATGCGGTGATAATTGGCGGTGGGTCCAAGGCCCTTTACATGGCCATGTACCTGATCAAGTATGCCGGCATGAGTGTCGGCATCTTTGAGAAGAGGCACGAACTCGGCGGTGGCTTGGCCACCGAGGAGATCGCTGCGCCGGGTTTCCGCGGCAACACCCACGCTGCGATACAGTTGCCCTGGTATTACGCTCCGCTCTGGCGCGATTTCCCTGAGTTCTGGGACTACGGAGCCCAGCTCGACCAACACCTTTGCAGCGACGGCGCCATCTTCAGAAATAATCAGACCTGCCTGGCCATCTACAGTGACAAGCATGACATGAGCCAGGAGCGCACGGCGAAGGAGATTGCCCGCTTCTCTGAAAGGGATGCCGAGAAGTGGCTCAAACTGCGGAAAGTGTGGATGGGGGATGCAATGCAGAGGACGCAGATGGATCTGCTGTTCAATCCCGCGGAGGACCGTGCTGATCCCAAAGTGCTCGGGAGGAGTATAGCTGTATATCCGGAGTTTGTAGAAGCCGGGTTTAACATAGATGGGCTAGTCTTATCAGGCAGCAATATGCGTGTAGCACGTGAATTCTGGGAAAGCCCGGAGTTGCAGTACTGTGCTGTCAGATTCAATCTTTCATCGG
>Ga0315288_10005665_pt1 | contig 15874 bp, 23 predicted proteins | sample YL17G11_20_MG_FD_203454 | JGI IMG/M metagenome (GOLD analysis project Ga0315288, IMG submission 203454) | Sediment microbial communities from Yellowstone Lake, YNP, Wyoming, USA - YL17G11_20 | ecosystem: Environmental > Aquatic > Freshwater > Lake > Sediment | place: USA: Wyoming | collected...
TTTAAGAGACTATGACTTACAACGTCTGCCGCACGCCCGATGCAGCGGACTATAATAAAATTAATCCTTAGCCAACTTCCGCTGTTTTGGGCTGCGGCTGTTGGCTGCTGTTTTTCGCGCTTCCCTAGTATCCTTGTGGCGGCTCTTAGGCACAGGACGTGCATCACTGATCGGAGTTAACCAGTCTGCTCTTATCACTCCAGGATGAATCGTGTTCCACAGCTCTTTAGAGACAGCATAGTCTCTTTGTGCTACCTGCGAACTACCCACAAAAAAATCTGATACAGGAACTCTAACGGGGCGTATTCCCCATCCAGGAGCACTAACTACAAAAATAAAATTAGCCGGATGTATACTTACTATCTTTCCTTTTTTTCCAAAATAGCTCAGATATTCTTTAGCTGTTTTTATTAAAAAGTCTCTAACAAGAGGCGTGTCTATTTCTAATGTCAAAACAGCTTCCCTTAGTTTTGTTTCAGCCTCAACAAAATGCAGGGGATACTCTGAAGGTTCTTTGTAGTCATACTTTAGCATAGTTACCTCTTTTTTAAAATGTGTGTTTTATTAATGAAAACTGTTGTATGTCGGGTGTTTTACCAGGACCATTTTTTTGAGACAACTTTCATGTCTTATTTTCTCGTTGAAGCGGGAGTAAGTATCCTTCAAAATAACACCCACAGAACGAGCACCTCCTACAGCGACAGTCTTTTTTATCTGAAAACCCGTGAAAACCGCACAAACATAGGTATCTATCCTTACACCAGCAAAGAAAACGTATTACAAAGACTGGCATGATTTATCTCCTTTTTGTAAACCTGTGAATCCAGTAAAACCATGAGTATGTGATGGAATAATACCTAATAACTGTATTTTATCAAACACTCTAACTACTGAATAAATACATGCGAGTATGATTAAGCCCCACAAGCAAAAAATCATAAATGCCCCTTTTTTGTTTTTCCGGTTTTTATACGCGCCATTTCTTCATCACTGATATGTCCTTTATACTCTGAGACAAAAACTTTCTTATAGCAGTCAGGGCATAGATTTATAAAGTCAGAATTTTTAAACCATTTTTTGTTTTTAAATTCTGCTCCGTACCAAATACATAGATCAATGTTATCTCCGTGAAAACAGCCCCATCCCGAACTCACGTATCCGGGAGGGGCCATACTAAAAGTAATTCGCACACTTTTTGACAGGCACCTATCGCACAGTAGTTTTGCTGTACATTTATATTCAATGTTTTCGATTAACTCTTTTTTCAATTCCGTTATTCTAAAATGTTTACATGTATCCATACTTAAAAACCAATCTGTTAATTTTTTTAGAGCAGTGTGAGCAAGTACCGTATATTCTAAAACTTTTCAGATTACCTAACCACAGTATTTTTACCTCAACTATTTTTTTGCACCTACACCGAGCAAATAAAGTAGTCCTCATGATAACTGTCGGTACTCTCATATTGGTCCTCTTTCTTGTTTTTGCGCCCACGACGGGCGCTGGTTTTGTATTGCCGCCACACTATTAGATTCAGAGCGCGAAAAATTGCAGCCAACTATCTCAAGGGCGTAATGCCCTTGAGATAGTCATTGATTTTACTACACTTATAAAAAGCATCAAATTTGTTAGAGACGTCTTTCAAAGGGTAGCCATCCACTATCAATGCTCGTATAACAGCGTACCTGATGTACTTACTACGGGTCCTACAGCCTACTTTTGTAGACATGTGGTCGCAAGCAGAAGCCAGCAGTGGCTCCAGGAATATTTTGTAATCCTTTCTCAACACAGTAGAGAAAGACGGCTTTTTCAACGTTCAGTTCCCAGTCTTATCCAGGTACACAGGATCCCGTTGTTTCAAAAACAGCCTGCCAAACCCTACAATATTTTGCTCCACCATAGGCTTAATCACTATACCCTCACGAATTTTGCACACGCCCATCTGATCTTTTTTGATGTCATATAGAGCCAAACTTTCTTTGTTCGGATTCCATACACTCACCCCATTGGCAGCCTGCTGAATAGTCCTCCCCGCCAGCCATTCCCGAAACGTGATCCCTTTCGCCAGCACAGGTACGAATTTCTCTGCTAACCCTATTTCAGTCAACAGGGACTCCAGATCCGTATAGGGCACGTATTTCGTAGCAACCTCAATGTCATACACAAAACACATGAGCTGCTTGAGCCTGTAATAGTTGCCCTGGATACCAGGCCCTACCATTTCCGACCGGATAGTGACAGGACTCCCCCCGTAAATCTCGGACAATCTGTCCAGAGCTCCTATGATACTATCCCTACGCATTACAGTCCAGAACGAATGCTCCGGCCCTTCTGGGAGATTCTCTATAGAATAGTTCCTCTGCCCCACAGATATCTTTTTGTCAGAGTCCATGGTAGCCCAGGCATTAGATCCCTCCATCTTCTCTGTAATGACGCAGGGGATATCCATGAGCATCTCTACGATGTGGGGATAGTTGTCACACCCCTCAATGTCGTATACGGACACATGCTCAGGCAGGCGCACTAGGTTACCGGCACTGATCTTGATCTCAGGAGGCTCGTATTTCACTACCCCCATAGCCGCGGTAAGGTCCTCCGGCAGAGTATCCGTCTTGAGGTATTTCAATACCTCTGACACAGAGGCTACGTATCCCTGTGAGATAGCTTCGCGTAGTTTTACAGTACGGACTCGGTTTTTCTCTTTTCCAGACAAAAAATTGGCGATGCCCTGCTGGACTATAAAATCCTGAGGTAACAATGAGTCTATCGGGAAATAGATGACGCTATCTCCCACAGTGTATGTCCCTTTGGGCACAGCAAACTGGTAGGTCAGCTCTTCTACCTGGGCCAGCTCCAGCCGATCCGCATTGCTGTGGGGATAGATTTTTGAGATTTTCTTGTGCTCGACTTTGAAGGTGCTCACGGGTATCTCCTGTTGTGCTAGAATATACTATTTTCAACGCCTTTTATACAGGGTTTTTTTGTGACCCCTGAGCGTTCATGGTTACTTCGCTATGGTAAGACGCCAGCGAGCCACAGTCTGCTTTAGTAGAGAGGGGTCGTTGATATACAGAGGAGCTTGCTCTATAGGCTCCAATAAGAACGACCGTAGCCATTTACTTATAGATCTTCCAAAGCACTTGTTTATTAGGTGCCGTATATCTTTTTTGCCCTCCACTATGCGCTGTAGATCAGATTTGGCATAGTCACTCCTACGTGTTATGGGGAACGTATGCCTATCCATAGCCTCTGTGCCCGCCCACCATGTCCATCGATTTGTATCGTTTTTCTTTTCCTCAGGTATCGTACCGAGCATACTAATGAGTAGTCCCAGATCCTCTTTGGTATAGGTTCTCTTTATGGACTCTATTTCGCCCACTTCAGCCTCCAGATAGCCACGACCTGGGTTTCTATGTCCTCATCATTCACGTAAAGGGGCATGTCTTCTAAAGGTTTCGACAGAAGCATGAAAGATCTTTCGGACATATCTTTGCGATATATTCTACCGTCAGAGTAGAGTTTAAATCCTAGCGATTTTTCTAGCATGCTATCAAGATCACTTATTTCTTGCTTAGTTCTACAACGAAACATAGTTTATCCATGCTAAACTGCCAGTACTGTAAAATTTATTCACTTCTTTATAGTAAATAGTTTTCTTTTCAATGCCGTCAAAATAGTAAATCATAGCACCTTTACTAGCGATTCCTCCACACAAATATTTCTTATCACCTATCCAAATAAAATCTCTATTCTGTATCTTATGCCTTTGCTTTCTAATAGATGGGGCAAACCCTTTTCTATTAGTCTGTAGCGTTCTATTGTTTATCCTTTTCTGTTCTACCCTACAAGGTAGGCATCTCTCTTGGTTAGTCCCTCCCGCTATAACAAACGCGTCATTCACATGACTCTTCTCTATTCCTAAAAGATTCCTTTTAATAGCGGTTTCATACCCATATGTAACGTCACAGTTCAAAGCTTTTTTTAGTCTAGCAGCCATTATAGACATGAAAGTCTCAGCTTTATACTCTTTGGGTGCTTTGAGTTTTTTGTAGAGCCCCTTTTTGTGTAGCTTATCATGACAGTCTTCATGTAACAGAGCCATATTAGAGGGTCTGTCTGTACCTGTTTCACTCCTGAGTTTAATATGGTGTAGATGTGCTTTTTCACCTTTATCAATCTTTTTACCACAAAACTGACATTTACCTTGCTCACGATAAAATAGGAAAGCTTTTAAATTATTGTACCCGTATAGGTCTCCCTGTTGATATCCTTTACCAGATATCTCGGAATCCATCAGTTTCTGTATATCAAACGCACCTATCTCTACAGTCACCTTTTTAACCGGAGTCAGCTCCTTTAACTTAGCTATCATGTTTACGTGCGTATCAAATCTCCTCTGAACTGAAGGGGGCAACCATTCCTCGGGAGTTTTTCTGTTATTGAACCTAGGTTTCCTGTATCTCAGTCTATTTCTTCTATGCCCTCGATACATTTTACGTTCAGTTAACCTTTTAGATGTTTTATCATCAAGTTCAACCTCACCAGACACAAGCTCTTTAGTTTTAGTGACAGCAGAAAAACCTATATACTTGTAGCCTGAATCTATCCCGAGAGATACCTCCTGAGTTTTGTTCTCGCATTCAAATGTGAGCTTGATAGCAAACGGGTTGAGACTAACTACTTTTGCTTTTCTCCTTTCTAAAAGATGACGTGCTTTAGCTGGTGTACAGGGCATCAAAGGACTCCCCGTTATAGAGAGTACGGGTACTATGACTTTACGTCCGGACACCCGTTTCCGTAGACCCACTTCGGGATTGTTACAACTCAGTATTCCGCTCGCCACACTGGTCCTTTCGTCCCTGTTTAATGGCGTGCTTGTAGAGTTACAGGTTAGTGGAGCGCCCGTAGGTACGTTCTTGAACTCTCGTTGTAACGTCTGCTTACTCATTACTGAGTGAGCTCCCTAGACTCCCACAACGTCACTTTGGTAAGTTTCGTTGTAGGGTTAGGATGGTTGATGTATAGAGGCATGCTTTCTAAAGTGTCAGAAAAGCATTCACAGGCTTCCGGGATCATACTAAGACCTGTTAAATGCATCCCGGTGTGTTTCCAACTATAGCTTAAGTTATGCTCATATAGATGCCTACTCCTCAGCATATCAAGCAGATTTTTAATCTCTTCTTCTGAATATCTATCATTAACATGCTCTATGCTTCGCCAGACTATTTCCAAGCCTAACCGAATAGCCTTCTCTGTTATTTTATTGCGGACTATTTCGCACATTTCAATCTCCAGATAGCTACTATCCGCATGTACGTATAACGTGTGCGTTACGGGTGCTGTTTTGCTCGCAACCACCTCTTGAAACCAGCAATGGCAGCCTCTTCCTTACTATAGCTACGAGTAGTAATATGGTACTCATCCGCGAGCAAAATGGCATCCCTAACGCTGTTGGTTGATGTGGAAGGAGTGCCCACCATAGTGTTTCTGCGAACATGCCACTCACCACACCACCAACCTATCGAAAACGATATAAACAATCCGATGATTAGACAACCTATGACAAAGTACAGCATGGTGCCCTCCAAAATAAAAGCACTGTTGAAATTTCAACCAACTACCACTATATACGCCTCACGCTCAGTACTGAGTTGAAAAACTCATAATCAAACTGGGGCATGTCGAATATAGGTACGTCTATGGGATCGGCTACTCTGCTCACGTCCTGCAGCACATCTTTCAGCTTAGTATGCACGTTACAATACTCGTCCTTTAGAGCATACCACTTTACGTTATCATCCACCATATCCGGGGACAAGAAAGTCTTTATTATGAAACATTCATCGCTGAGCCTCTCCATTACCAGGATACCATAGTTCACGTTCAGAAATACGAACCTACTCCGCACACCGAACTGAAAACTGAACATCACAAAAAACAATATGATGTCCGCAGCGGTCGGGTCCGTACCGAAATGTTTTTTGTATACGAGTTTATAGTCTTTCAGTTTATCTATAGGTACCCTCTCATCGAACTGCTCGAGTGAATGTGACGTAAAGAATAGATGCCCGAATCCAGAATTAGGAGGATTAGCATAGAGCCGACCAAGATCAGTTTTATATACGAGATCGAAATTAGTATAGAACCTTAACTTTTTATCGAAATTAACTATAGATATCCATTTACCGTAACTAGCTCTCAACTCCTTTAGAGTGTGGTCTTTTATCCTAGTACGATCGCGCTCACTGACCTTGTTTTTCTTGTAGTCAGGCCCGCACACGGCATCCCATGCCCGGTCCATGAATATTTGTATCATGGCGTCTGGGTATTTTTCAACCACAGCGGTTTTAAAATACTTGTTCAATAGAACAAGTATGTCTTTTCGAGAATCCAGCATAGGGGCCTAGAACCAGGCGTTTTTTCTTTTTCGTATATCCAAAAGAGCTCCTAGCATACCAGGAGCTGGTCTCTCGGTTCGTTTCTCTACGAAACTCCGTTTTATCCGTAATACCTGCCTACGCGTGTACTGAGGAAATAGCTCTAATATCTTTTCAGGACTGACACCTCTTATCATTTTGCGGAAAATAACCACAGCATCGTATTCATCCACAGGGACTGCTTTACTTGGTGTTTTACGTACTAATTCTATTTTAGGGAAGGTTTTTTTTACATTTTTAGATAGAATTTTCCTAAGGGTCCTGGGATATAGGTGCTCAATGTTATTGACTATAAAATCTTTAGATCTCATGTATCGACCACTGCCCACCATCCCATCTATACCTTCCGATAGTATCTTGTTTGTTTCAGTACTCAAAATAGGGTTGTGAGGTTTGTTGACATCTATCTCTTTCTTTATATCTATAGCGGCATCATGAGCCACTATAGACCCATGAACTATCTTGTTGAACTCTCTTTTTAAAATTTTCATTTTACTGTGGGACATAGAGTTCTACCTGTGTGAAAGGTCCGTCTATAGTGTATCTAACCAGCACATTCTTTATCTTGTTGTATATGTCTGTGACTATCACGTAATCTTCTATGAATGTCCAGTCTTTATCTACGTATTGATACTTTTCGGCACGATATAGGTACAAACTATCAGGCAGTCTGAAACATCTGCTACCTACGTAGCACGATCCGTCATTTTCTAGGCAGGAGATGTTACCATAACCCATCACGTATTTGTAGTTACCGTCGCAACCCACCGTCCATGGATGGTTTTGGGCAGTGAGGTACGGGAATTGAGTCAGAGGATAGAAATGCCACTGAGCCGCGTATGGTCTGCTCTGTAGACCCGTGAGCAGGTCGTTGAATGCCGTGTCTGAGGGTGTACCGGCAAAAGATACTTCTATGAGTATTAGAATCAAAAGTGCTACGTATTTGACTGACATTTAAATATCCTCTACAGGGATTCTTTCAATGTCTCCTTCATCAGGTCCAAACACACCACATATGGGGCACAGGCCGTCTCTGATGCAGTTCCTGCAGAAAACGTCCTGGCAATCCTCACACACTACATCAGCGTTTTCTGAACCGCAATACGTACAGTCGCTCATGCGCTACCCCCTGGATTAAAAACTCATAATTAGACCTATGAATTCCTGTCCAGATGAATAGGATATTATTGTGTTTCTACCTGGTATTTCCATTTATGGCTCTGACAAGTAACGGGTGGTAACCCTATTATGTTGAAAAACAAAGGAATATCATTTTTACATATCCTTATATGAAAACCAGTCCCCTTTCCTTTTTTGCTTTTTCCAGTACTATTTACTCGTGCCTTTATTCCATACTTTTCACTAATCCTATTAGCTAGCAGTACTTGCTCCTCATAAATAAAACCTTGGGTACAAAAATAAAGTTTTATCTCTCCTGTTTTTTTATTAGCCCAAGAAGTACCATCATCGAGGAACCAGTGTAACATGGCTTTAGGTGATATGCATACGTCATTAGGTATGTGCTTTTTAAATCCGGTAGACTCGGGATACCAGCGCCTATAGTAGAAATCTAAAGACTCATGATATAGAGTTCTTATTTTATACGCCTCAAATATTTTTCCATTCAGTTTTGTGCTATCTTTAAAAATACGAGACTCGGGTTCCCTTGAAAACAGCTGTTCAGCTACCCACAGAGAATGCTCATAGTATTTGTTTTTCTTGCAGTATCTAGTGTGACATTCTTTGTTACCTTTTTTATATACTTCTAGACAAGCGTCTCCTAGTAGAGTACCCTCGATAATATCATGGTCTATGCCAAAACCACAATCATTCCTGTTCAGAATCCGAGATTCGTGCCTATCCCTTAGGGGTATCCCGTGCCTTTTTAAAGCACATACAACAGTTTCTTCATTCGAGTTTTTAACTCCTGCTTTGGACGCAATGTATGAGCATGTTTTTTTGTGATTAATATACTGGTCATATAGCCAAGCCCTATCATTTAAAAGATGATATGAAATAGATCCCCGGATCATGTTGTACTCAGTGGGGGTTCTCGCTTTGAATCCTTGCTTTTTTAATTTTTTGGACAAATGGCTCACACAGCACCCTACTATAGGAGCTATCTGTCTTAGAGACATTTTATACGTATTGTGTAGTTCGATTACGTGGTCTATGTCGATAAACATAGCTAGTTAATTATTTGCTCATTTCTACTAGATACATTAGGGTTTGGTTTTCCAGGTACGGTGTCACTAACTCGTCATTGTATAGAGACCTACCCGCTTTGGCCCAAATAGAATCATATCCTTTAGGAGTTCCCCCAGGCATGGAGGAATACGTCTCGTAATATTTACCTAACGCTAAATTGGCTACAAAAAGGAATATGCTGTTGTATTTACTCTTTCTTCCGCCCCAAAATCCAAGGCTGTAATTCATTGATTTTGTTGAACTTAGGGCGAAATACGCTCCTGCGCCCATCATTCTCCCGCATACGTGTGACGCGTTGACAGGTGGTATGCATATACCCTGTTTCAAAATCGAGAGGACGTTACTGGAACATGAGCCGTGGTAGCACTCTTTTATGTTACCTTTTACCTTTCCTTTGCTTTCGTATCTCGCTCTTTCGGCGGGTATCTTTATCTTAAATACTCTATCTACTTCATAACCCCACACGTCAGTTCCACGGTGATTGTTGGCTTTACTGTCATGTATCATTCTCGTTAATCTTCTGACCTCAGATGGCTCGGTAAATAGCTCTATATCTGTCCCTAGAGCATCCATCCTTGATGAGGTACTACCGGCCATAGCGGCTCCCATAGATACTCCCGTCTCTAACTGGTCCAGAATGTCGTACTCTGCCTGTAACTTTTCCGCCGTAAGAATCATATCTTCTGAGGATATTTTTCTTGAAAATGGTTTAGGAATGAGAGAGAAATAAGATGAGTTGAGTCTCTGTACTTCTTTATCTTCTGAATCCAGGCCGTTTCTAGACGTGAGTATTTTATTAAGATCATTGAGAGGGACCCTCGCTTTATCTACATGATTCTTTGTAACGGCCCCTACCTCTGTCATATAGCTACCAGCCACGTATTTGATAGCCGTAGAGGTAGTGATAGAATGCACGTTCTCTTCGATAAGCCTATCCAAGAGGGTAGACACTTCTTTTGAATAGGACGAGGTATCGATCGCAGCTTTAATCGTGACCGTTTTCTTGACCTCAGCTACGCCACGGATATTCACCGACCCTACCTGAGGGCTCACTACATCGATGTCTACGTAGGCCTCCCGGGATACCTCTCCCGTGTCCGGATCTTTCACTGACTTGCCACTGAGTTTCTTGTTGTGGATGCTATCGAACTCTTTTTTAGCCTCATCATAGTCTCGGCAGGGGTGCCCATCTATCGTGTCCCGAACCTCGTAAATATTCGATATACCAAGACGCCCGTAATGTGTAAAGATACGGTGACGGCCATCAGGATGCCGCTGAATTTCAATTAAATAGAATTTGTTCCTGTTCGAGCTCACATTGGACTGGTGCATGACGTGATACTCGAGGGTCTCCGTGAAACCTTCGTTGCCGTTGTCAGCTACTTTTCGTACGAGGAACTTTACCATGTGTACTCCTCTGTATGTGATCCGTAATTACAGTAACTTCTTGCACAGGTAGCATACGGCATCCTGGACGGTTAGTATCTTTTCTATTTCTTCGTCCGGGATCTCGATGTTGAACTCGTCCTCCACCGCCATGATCAGCTCCACGATGTCTAAAGAGTCCGCACCAAGGTCATCCACAAATTTTGAATTAGATAGTGCTTTGCTCTCATAGGTCCCAAACTTTTCTATAGCAACCCTTAAAAAAATAGTGTAGATACTATCTCGGGTCCATTTCGGTGGCTCAGGAGCAGCTGTTTTTACTTCTTCTTTAGACGCCCGGTCTTGCAGGACAATGTAGCACCGTTCTATAAAACCATGACAAATTGTCACGTCACCTTCTTACGAACGACAAATAAGAAGGATTAAACCTTGATGTTAGTTTGTCCTCAAAGGTAGCTTTACTACCTCCGGGATCCTCCGTATCATCTAATACAGAAGAACATCTCTCAAGGTTTTTCTTCAGATAAGCCCAGTGCGCCCAATGATGCCTGTGCCTGTAAACATAGCGCCAAGAAGCTCTTTTTGAGGCTTTCTTGGTTTTACGTTTACTCTCTTCTCCACTCTGGAGGACACTTGCAATAAACGCAGGGAGCCTATCCTTAAGACCTAAACCTCTTCTAGCGATACACATTGCCGCAGCGTTATGCCTGTTTAATCCATACATTTTTTCATATTTGAAATGTCCTATAAAGGACGTATATGCGGGATTCACCCCACATAAAAATACCCCAGCTTTAAAGCACTTAGAAATTAATAACTTCCAAATTTTATCATAAGCTATCATATGTATCTTACGATTAGTTACTTTATCGTACTTAAAGAGTTTCTTCTTAGACAGATCAAGATTCTCAGCGGATATACAGTATCCGTTTATTTTGGCATTACTTACTATTTCATCCAGCTGGGTAGAGATAAAATCTTCCATCTGTTCGGACGTTAAAGACTCAGGATCACAGTAATAGTTCTGCATCCCTATGAAATTACCATGTCTATCTACTGTAGTATTCGCTATCAAACCATAATTGATGTCTATACCTGAACACCCTGTAATAGTTTTCGGTATCTCTTTCTCAAGAGTGAAACTAATGTGAGCATACCACGAGCCGTTTTCTTTCTTCAGGAATTTATAAAACAGTGCTATCCCTGCAAGGATCGCAGTATGAAAATCATTGTAGTATGGTTTATCTGTAGTTACTTGAATGATTAGATATTTTCCACACTGCTCTACCATAGCATCAGGTAGCCTTATCTGTAAAAATTCTTTATCATTTTCTCTGTAATACTGGCACAGCTGATTGCCGTTAGTCTCGTCTTTCGAGCCTATGAAACTAAAATGATAGTCTCTTCTTCTACGCCATTCTTTCAGCCATGCCTCATGATCTTTGCTATATTCGTCAGTAGTCCACTGCTTCTTGTAGAAATCTTTAGTACCGAATAGGATCCTTGTGGGTTTATGAAACTTTATATACTGATTCAAACGATCTATCTTTTGCTTCCATTGAAAAACAGATAGCCACAGTCTATTCTTGTCTTTTTTAGTTAGCTTTTTATCGGTTTTAATTTTATTTTCACGTTTCTTTATTTTTTCTTTAAACCCTTTTATTCGAGCCTCAGCGTCTTTTAAAAATTGTTGATGGGATTCTTTGGCTTCGTCTATCTTGCCTTTTATTTCAGAGTACATTGCATTAAATAGCCTAGCGGGGATACCGTATTTTAAAAGATATGGAGGCCTTGTTCTTTTCCACAGATCATTAGTTATTTCTTTATCATACAGATAGTTGTAGAGCTCCTTTTCTATGTGGCTATAGTAGTTTCCCAGATTATCTAAAATCGGATAGACAGAGGTGTTCTCTATCTTTAACTCCGCTGTCTTAGTTAGAGCTATCATTCTTTTTCTCTTGTTCCATATGCTGATCTAAAATTCTTCTGAGCATATCAGATTCAGCTATCTCCATTTCTTTAGCTTTATCTTTTACGTAATTTACATATTTATCTGGCAGGCTATACATTTTTTTCATAGGCTCTTTCAATAATATTTCTATACATATTATAGAAATATTAATAGATAATTATGAATCTAAAACTCAATTTGTCATAGTTTTGGTAGATTTGTCTGAGATTTCAGGTAACTATTTGCAATCCCTCCTGGTAACGGCCATACGCTTTCACTGTAGATTCCAGGATCCCTCCAGCTAACTCTATCCTACATATGCTCTCTACAGGGATATCGATTCTGCGCGTCATGTGCTTTGTCCCTTTTGTTTATATATACAAAAATAAAACCCTCTTTACTTGGGGCTGCTTTTATGCTAGAATCTTTATATCACCTCAGCAAGGAGTCCTTCATGTCACTACCTAAATTCCCCAACGTCCGTATCCAGTGCGAGAAATGCGACAAGGCAACTTTCTGCAAAAAATTACAGCCCTGTGGGGAGTTCTATCCTGCTCTCGACAGCAACTTCAATGCTGAGATATCCCTGGAGGTAAAGCTCGATTTTATGGTGCTCGAGCCCGCCTAATCCAATATACTAATTTGGAACAGGGAAATAAACCTGAAACTGGGCTATTTTTTCCGTATCTCACCATCGGCAGTGATAGTGAACCTGGTTTTAGGAAAATCTTGCCTAGTGAGATCTATGATCTCTTTGATAGCAGCCCTCTCAGGGTCGAGTACCGGGGACATGTACTTCTCCTGCTTTATGGGATAGATTTTACCCGACACGAAATCTCCTCGATCGTCGAAGGTGACCTGAATGATAGGCGCGATCGCAGTGACCCCCTGCAGCTTGAATCCGCAGGTAGCAAAGTTCCCCAGGCTGTACGCTATGAACTTCCCCCTGTAGAGCTCTACAGCCCGTGTAACGTGAGGCCCGTGTCCTAATATAACAGAGGCCCCCGCGTTTATACACCTATGCGCAAATTCATACGGATTACCGCGTGACTCCCCGTAATAGGCCTCCCTGTGACGTGTGACATGAGAGTGCCCCACACCCTCAGCCCCAGAGTGCATAGAGACTATCAGGATACTGCAGAGACTGCGCATGGATACTATCACCAACTCAGCCTCTTCAGGCCTGTGCCAGGCTGTATTAAAAGCACAGAATCCATACCGGACTCCAGATACAATAAAGGTATCCCAGGGCTGGGAGTAGCTGGCGTATATGATATTATTGAGTCTCAGGAGGTCTTCGGTAGTTTTCATGCCCCTGTCACCGAAATCCCTGCTATGATTGTTTGACAGGCTGATCAGGTTGAACCCCGCGGCTTTATATAGGTCTACGTAGTTCTCAGGCATCCTGAACATAAAGCAGTTAGCGCACTGTTTAGTAGGCTCTCCAGTATTTAATAGAGTACCCTCCATGTTGCAGAACATGATGGGAGTCTTTGGAATGCTCTGTAGGACGTGTAGGGGGTCTTTGGGGCAGGAGTCAGGTACTGAGAGTCCCGGGTAGGCGGATCCGAGCATGACATCGCCTACTGCGGTTATGGAGCCCGCGTAGAGATATGATAGAGGCAGTAGCACTGACAATATCGTTCGCATTACCTGCTGCCATTTCACTTTTCTTTTATATAGGCATGAAGCAATTCAACGCTTATCCCGCTATCATAATATGCCATGGTATTGTCATTGATTTCATGGAGACCCTCGGATTTTATTTTGTCTATACAGGCATTTTGCCAGGGCGTGAGATCTGTACCAACAGCTAAAGTGGGATAGATATCATGAGATAGTATCTCAATGATGTCATATACCGTAGGCATATAGTTCATAAAACTATAGGCGTCTGTGACACGCTACAATTTTACTTAAATCTTCTTTGTTCCGAAGATCATCTATCGTTAGACAGATTGGGTTAACTACAAAACCCTGTATCACTTCCGCTCTCGACCATAAGTCAAAAGCTCCAGTGACTCCTTTTCTCAAAGTATTCCCAGATCCCCCTACATCCGCATTAATTAGTAAACCCTCAGACGACTTAAATAAACCCCTTTTAATCCTCTTGCCTTTGTAAACTTCATGCTTACATATATCCTCAAAATCCAAAAAACTACATTTAGAGGTGTAAGACTCTTCATTTAACTTTACTGAAATATCCTTGTCGTCTGACTTATACTGTATCTTCTTTATAAAACCATAATGCGGAATAAAACAAAAATTCTGGTTGCTCCTTGAACCTATGTTGATCTCTTGTTTCCAATCTTCATTCCGACCTATTACTAAAGTCGAAACTCCGAGGGAATCTAATTGATTAACCAGCATAGTAGAAGACTTATGCATATAATCATCTATCTTGTTATTTCTCTTTCTCGTCAACTTAGTAATCTCTTTCCGTATCCTCTTTTTCTTTCTCTTTGATTTTGTCGTGTCCTCCTTTGATTTAAGTTCGGCGAGCATTCGATTGTAGTAAGCGTTTATTGATTTGAGCGGTCTCCCGTTTATTATAAAAGGTCTTACTCCTTTTATGTTAGTAGTCACTGCAGCTAAATTGTTTACCCCTAAATCAACTCCTGCACATTTATTAGGGTCTTTATCTATGGGCTTTTCTTTCTTGTGAGGTATCTCATGTGTTATTATTACCTCATATGAGTCATTAAAAGGTATCACTTTCACACTTTTTAAAGACAGCACATTTATAAGTTTACCTTTTCGCATTTTAGCTATGGTCACTATGTCTTTTTGTATCTCTATACGGCTACTAGTCCCGCTCAGTTTTAGTATCTTATCTCTTAGCTCTTTTTTACCTATAGTTTGTATGTTAAACTCTACGAGATGCCTACCGTTCTTTTCTATATAATTAGGTATCCTAGGAGGGGCTTTATATTTTGACGGGTTCTTCTTATAGTCTTTTATTGCCGCGAAATAGGATAGAAAATCCTGATTCAAACCTTTTAAAACTAACTGGGACAACTTAGAGTTTAGTGCTATGTAATCTACTTGGCTCTCATTCTGTAGCTGTTTCTGGAGCTCGTTGTACGACAAATATTTTCTAGTGCTAAAATAGCACTGTCTCACTCTGTAGAGCGCTTGATTATAGAGATTTTTTGATCTATACGAAAGAGTGTCTAGCTCCGCCCAAAGAGGATTACTTCTCTTTATCTGATGCTTTTCTACTGTATAGTTTTCTTTACTTTTCATTTTTTAACTTGAGTATCAGTTGCTCAGTTTTTCTTTTGGATCTTCTTATGCCGTAGAGGCGAGCGCAAAAACTCGTTATAATACTCACGAAATCTTGTACTATATCTTGAGTATCATTATTAGAGTCATTTATTATCTCTATTTTTTTACTCAGCTTACTTAGTAGTATCTCTATGTACCTAGTACCAAATCTAGCGAGTCTATCTTTATGCTCTACGAGGATTATAGCCCATTTATCATCCTCTAGTATTGAGGTTAATAGTTTTCTGTTATCATTTAAGCCTGATCCTATTTCCTTTATTTCTTTTACTACTTTGTACCCCTTGGCTGCTGCGTATCCTTTTAATCTTTCCATCTGACTGTTTAAATTATCTTTATTTTCTGAAGATGAGACACGTGCATATAAAACTACTCCAGTATTTTCTTTAGACTTATCTGAATTTTCAGCTACTACTATAGTGCCGGTTTCTAGTTGTCTGCCGCTTATTAAACCTAGTTTCCAGTGCCTATGAGCAGTTCTATAGCATATGTTATTTCTTTTTGCGTATTCTGATAGTTTCATGTTTATCCCTATTGTGTCTACATATATCTATATTTATATTAAAAGATTACTATACATGAAATTTAGGGTCAGTTTAGGATATGG
>Ga0315288_10005666_pt1 | contig 15873 bp, 10 predicted proteins | sample YL17G11_20_MG_FD_203454 | JGI IMG/M metagenome (GOLD analysis project Ga0315288, IMG submission 203454) | Sediment microbial communities from Yellowstone Lake, YNP, Wyoming, USA - YL17G11_20 | ecosystem: Environmental > Aquatic > Freshwater > Lake > Sediment | place: USA: Wyoming | collected...
CGTCCGGTCCCGCCAGGTCATGAACGAGCGGATCGGCATCATTGTCCCGACCAACCGCCTCCTCCACGGCATCGCCGAGGGCCTGGCCGAGCGCGGCGTCACGGTCGAGAAGGCCGCGACCAAGGAAAAGGCCGGCAAGATCGAGGTCACCTGCTCTTTCACCAACCTCGTCCCCAAGATCGCCACCTTCTTCATGGCCAAGGGCCTGACCTTTGACAGTGTCCTCCTGCTGCGGCTCACGGCCAAGGCTTACTACTACATCAACCGCGAACGGATGAAGCGGATGATGTTCGTGGGCATCGCTCGCGCCACCCAATGGGTCTACCTGAGCACGGTCAAGGGGATGGAGTTCGATGAGATGGCCGTGCTGACGGAGGCCGCTGCCCAAGGGCATCTGACGATGCAGGTGAGCAGGGAGTGGCGGGCCGGGGCGGATAGAGGGGGAGAAGGGGAGCCGGGGAGGAGAAAGGGCTGGCGAGATTCGACTAAAAAGGAGCCGAAGGACGATGAGTTTTCGGTGCTGTGATCACCCTAAAACTTCCCGCAGAAGGATAACCCCAGGATTGATATAGCACCAAGTAACATGTTTAGAGTAATGCTGAAGTTCTGGTTCGGGTTGCGAGCTGGCGGATGGTTATTCACCAATACGAACATCCTAGAGGCAACCGGGAATAATCGCGCGAGTAAGTATGCTGAACAACTTAACCTTCTAGAGTCTTTGGCTGTCCTTATCGGACAAGTGATGAATAAGAATGTCAATACGGGCTGCAAACTGGAGGAGACGATATATGCCTGACAGCAGAGCCTTCTTCCAGGAGAGCAGTGAACAATCACGTGTCAAATCAGCTATTGTATCTAAGTACTTTGTCGCATGGGCAAATGTAATGATAGCTGTACAGAAGCGGAGTATCCGTTCAGTCAAGAATATTGCATATATAGATCTCTTTGCAGGGCCGGGGCGTTATGACGAAGGCACAAAATCTACGCCACTGCTCGTGCTGGAAAAAGCTGTGCAAAATAGCGCCCTGCGAGAACGATTGATTACGATCTTTAATGATAAAGATAAAGCTAATGTCCATTCCCTGCAGGAAGCCATCAGCAAGTTGCCCGGAATTGACACGCTTATGCATAAGCCCCAAGTGCGCAACCAGGAAGTCGGCGAGGATATAGTCAGGATATTCGAACAGATGAAATTTGTCCCAACACTATTCTTCGTTGACCCATGGGGTTACAAGGGCTTATCCTTAAAATTCGTGAATTCCGTACTAAAGGATTGGGGATGTGACTGCCTCTTTTTTTTCAATTACAACCGTATTAATATGGGCCTAAATAATCCAGCAGTCAAAGAACATATGGCCGCATTGTTTGGAGAGGAGAGAGCTGCCTTGCTTCGCCAAAAGCTTGGGACGTTGCCCACTCATAAAAGAGAAATGCTGATAGTTGAAGAACTGTGTCAAGCAATAATGGCAATGGGACATCGTTTTGTGTTGCCCTTTTGTTTCAAGGATGATAAAGGAACCCGGACTAGTCACCACCTCATTTTTGTAAGTAAAGATTTCAAAGGTTACGATATTATGAAAGAAATCATGGCCAAGGAATGCTCTGGTTCTGAACAAGGGGTGCCGTCCTTTGAATACAATCCAGTGGACGCGCGAGATGCCAGCCAACAACAATTCCTTTTTCAATTATTCCGGCCGTTGGATGATCTTGGCGAAATGCTCCTAAGGGCGTTCCAGGGCCAGACATTGACCATGCAGAGCGTTTATCAGGAACACAGCGTTGGCCGGAAATATATCAAGAGAAATTATAAAGATGCTTTAATGATGCTTGAGAAAGAGGATAAAATTGCTGTCAGCAAACATAGGAAACGCACATTTGGTGATAGAGTACAAGTAAAGTTTCCGATGCTTCAAGGAGGAAATAATACCCATGGGCGCTAAATCAGCCATCGAATGGACCGAATCCACTTGGAATCCCTTGACCGGCTGCACAAAGATAAGTCCAGGGTGTAAGAACTGCTATGCAGAACGCATGGCCAAGCGGCTTAAAGCGATGGGACAGCCGAACTATAAGGATGGATTCAACTTGACGTTACATGACCGTGCTTTAGAATTACCCATGCGTTGGAGATTGCCGCAGGTAATATTTGTTAATTCAATGAGCGACCTTTTCCACAAAGATGTGCCGCCTGAATTTATTTTAAAAGTTTTTGATGTTATGGCCCGTACTCCTTGGCACCAATATCAAGTCCTAACGAAAAGATCAAAAAGGTTGCGGGAAATGAACCGACGACTTCCTTGGGCCGATCAGATCTGGATGGGCGTCAGCGTGGAAACCGACAAGTATATCCAACGGATTGATGACCTGTGCAGGACCGAAGCCAATGTAAAATTCTTATCGTTAGAACCGCTCTTAGGACCCCTCCCGAATCTAGACCTTTCGTTAATAGATTGGGTGATTGTCGGAGGCGAATCAGGCCCGGGTTCTCGTACGATGCATGAAGATTGGGTTCTTGATATCCGTGATCAGTGCAATAAAGCAGGAGTCCCTTTCTTTTTTAAACAATGGGGGGGCGTGAATAAGAAAAAGGCAGGCCGGCTCCTCCAGGGCCGAACATGGAATCAGATGCCCAGCCGTCGAACTATTCATGAATCGTGCAATACGGTTGCACTTGTGGGTGCTGAGGCATAAGGGAAGTATGTCCACTCCCTATCACGCCAGATATTTCGCCCATGAGCTTACCCGCCAGGGCGGTGAGGGCGTGGCCCGTCTTTCCCGGTCTCTCTTCGATGCATGTGTCGATCTTAATCCCCACCAGATCGAGGCGGCCCTATTCGCGTTGCGGTCTCCGATCTCCAAGGGCGTATTGCTGGCCGATGAGGTTGGCCTGGGTAAAACCATTGAGGCCGGTCTGGTGCTCTGTCAAAGCTGGGCTGAGCGCCGAAGGCGTTTATTGGTCGTTTGTCCCGCCTCCATCCGCAAGCAGTGGGCCCTGGAGCTCGAGGAGAAGTTTCATCTGCCCACGGTCGTACTCGACGCAAAGACCTATCGGCAAGCGCAGGCCGAGGGGCAATCTGATCCGTTCACCGTGGACAAAGTAGTGATATGCTCCATGCATTTTGCCAGCACCCGGGCAAACGCGGTTCGGGTCGTCCCCTGGAACCTTGCGGTTATTGACGAGGCCCATAAGCTACGCAATGCCTATCGGCAGAGTAATCGCATGGGGCAAAGCATCCGATGGGCGCTTGAAGACCGGCTCAAGATCCTGCTCACGGCCACGCCACTCCAAAACTCACTGCTGGAGCTTTACGGTCTATCCACGATAATCGACGACCGTATCTTCGGCGACCTTCCTTCTTTCCGAACGCAGTTCATGAACGCCGGAGGCGACTTGGAATCCCTCCGCGAACGAATAAAGACTTTCTGCAAACGCGCCTTGAGAAGCCAAGTCTTAGAGTATGTCCAGTATACCGAGCGGCGTCTAATAACCCGACCCTTTCAGCCTACCGACCAGGAACATAAGCTATATGAGGCAATCTCGGATTTCCTCAAGAGGCCGGATACCTATGCCTTGCCCTATCAACAGAGGCACCTTACCGCGCTCATCGTCCGAAAACTCCTGGCCTCCTCCTCTCAGGCCGTGGCCGGGACACTGGAGACGATGCGAGACCGGCTTATCGCTATCCGGGATAATGCGCAGACCGATGAGCGTTTGGCAGAGCACATCATTGAAGATGAGGATATTGAAGGCGAACTCCTGGACGAGCTTCTTGATGGAGACGAAGAAGTCGAACCGATCCCGGAACCAGAACAGGTGCCGCCACCGAAGATAGATAAGCAGAAGCTAGTCGCAGAGATCGATGAGCTTAACCGCTACATCCAATGGGCGCGTAGCATCGGCATTGACACCAAAACCCGTGCGCTCCTAAAAGCCCTTGAAATAGGCTTCGCCAAGATGAAAGAAATAGAGGCGGCCCAAAAAGCCGTTGTTTTCACGGAATCCCGCCGCACCCAACAATTTCTCCTGAATTTCCTAGAAGCCAATGGGTATGCTGGCCGCGTGGCAATCTTCAACGGCACCAACCAGGAGCCGGAAGCCACGCGTATTTATGAGAAATGGGTAGAAAAAAACCAGAACACCGGCCGTGTCTCGGGATCCCGCCCCATTGACATGCGCACAGCTATAATCGAACACTTCCGCGATAATGCCAGCGTTCTTATCGCAACCGAGGCGGCTGCGGAGGGGATCAATTTACAATTTTGTTCGCTTGTCGTTAACTATGATCTCCCCTGGAATCCCCAGCGCATTGAGCAGCGTATCGGGCGTTGTCACCGTTATGGCCAAAAATATGACGTAGTAGTCATTAACTTTCTGAATGAGCGCAATGATGCAGATCGGCGCGTTTATGAGCTCCTGAACGAGAAGTTCAGCTTGTTCACCGGCATTTTCGGTGCTTCGGACGATGTTCTCGGGAGCATAGAATCCGGAGTGGACTTTGAAAGACGCGTCCTGGACATCTACCAGCAGTGCCGGACGCCGGAGGAAATCGAGGCAGCCTTTAAACTATTAAGCAAGGAGCTTGATGAGACAATTGCCTCCCGTATCCGGGACACACGAAAAATCCTTCTCGAGCACTTCGATGAGGACGTTCACGCGCGGCTGAAGGTTAATCTGACAGGTGCGAGAAACCAGCTCGATCGTGTAGGCAGGATGTTTTGGGCACTTACGCGGTTTATTCTTGACCGCAAGGCGAGCTTTGATGACGCAGAACTCATGTTCCAGTTGACCGACCCACCCGTTGCCTCGGCGCGGCCGGGCGTCTATCACCTAATTTCAAAGGACCGTGAAAATGTTAATAGCGAATTCCTATACCGCCTATCCCACCCTCTCGGTGAGCATGTTCTACACACAGGAAAGGAATTCCCGACGCCTGGCGCAGCCGTTAAATTCGACGTATCCCGCCACCCCGCCAAGATTTCGGTAGTAGAGGAACTCAAAGGCCGGTCTGGCTGGCTTGTCCTTCAGCGGCTCGCGATAGATTCTTTTGAGCGCGAGGAATATCTCTTATTCTCGGCGTTTGGCGATGAAGGCAACGCGCTCGACCAGGAGACTTGCGAGAAGCTCTTCTACTGTTCCGGAACCGTAAGCTCCGAATTAGCAATTCCATCCGATGTTGAGAGCCGTTTAGCCGCTGAAGCTGGCCGCCATGCTAAATCGACTATCAACAAGGCATTGGAGCGGAACAACAGACACTTCAACGAAGCGCGAGAACAGCTGGAAAAATGGGCAGAGGACATGATCCTCGCAGCCGAACGGGAGCTCCGTGATGTCAAGGAGCAAATCAAGGCAATGAACCGGGCCTGCCGCCAGGCTCCTACCGTTCATGAGCAGCATGAACTCCAGGGCAAGATCCGAGAACTTGAGACAAAAAAGCGCCGGCTCCGTCAGCGAATTTTCGACGTGGAGGATGAAATAAGTGCCAAGCGCGACAAGCTGATTGATGCGCTGGAGAAACGCATGCAGCAGCGAACGTCCTCGGAGCGCCTCTTTGCCATCCGTTGGAACGTCGTGTGAATAAGGAGATTTCATGAAACCGATTGATAAGCTCCGGGCCAAACTAAGCGAGCTCTTTCAGCTCGATCAAGCGGACCTTGATTTTGGCATTTACCGTATCATGAACGCAAAGCGGGATGAAATCACCCGCTTCCTCGATCAGGATCTTCTGCCGCAGGTCAAAGCGGCTTTCAAGGAGTACAAATCGAGCGACAAGGCCGAAATCCAGAAGGAGCTCGATAAGATCATTGAGGGTGCGAAAGCCGCCGGGGTGGATCCGGAGCAAGCGCCCAAGGTCAAGGAACTACGACGGCGTCTTGCCGAAGAGGCTATGGATATAACGGCTCTCGAGAATGAAGTCTACGATCACCTTCATAATTTCTTCAGCCGATATTACGACGAGGGTGATTTCATTTCCCAGCGCCGTTATAAAGAGGGCGTATACGCCATCCCTTATGAGGGAGAGGAAATCAAGCTCTATTGGGCGAATCACGATCAATACTATATAAAGACCTCTGCATACTTCAGGAACTATGCATTTTGCCTGCCGGACGGCCGCAGAGTGCATTTCAAAATCATCGAGGCCGACACGGAGAAAGACAATGTCAAGGCCACGAACGGCAAGGAGCGCAGATTCTTCCTATCCGGGGAAAAGCCTGTTTTTGAAGAAAACAAAGAGCTCATCATTCGTTTTGATTACAAGCCTGATTCGGAAAAACGAAAACAGGATGACCTAAACGCAGATGCTGTTAAGACGATTATGGCCGCCAAGGGTCTAGTAGCTTGGCAGAAAGCGCTTTCGGACAAATGGCAACGTGCCGACGGAACGATCAGCGAGAAGACGATTCTGGAAAAGCACTTATATGACTACACTCGGCGGAACACGTTCGATTATTTCATCCATAAAGACCTGGGCCGATTCTTGCGGCGGGAGCTCGATTTTTATATTAAGAACGAGGTTATGTATCTGGATGATGTAGAAAACGAATCCGCACCGCGCGTCGAACAGTACATCTCTAAGATCAAGGTCATTCGTCGGATCGCAAACAAGATAATCGAGTTCCTTGCCCAAATCGAGGATTTCCAGAAAAAGCTTTGGCTAAAGAAGAAATTCGTGGTAGAGACGAATTATTGTGTGACGCTCGACCGCGTGCCAGAAGAGCTCTACCCAGATATTGCGAAGAACGACGCCCAGCGAGAGGAATGGGTTCGTCTTTTTGCCATTGATGAAATCAAAGGTGACCTGCACACCCCGAAGTACTCAGCGCCGCTCTCCCAGAAGTTTCTTGAAGCGAATCGGCATCTTGTTGTCGATACGAAGTTCTTTGACCAGCAGTTCAAAGAAAGACTTCTGGCTTCAATTGATCATGTGGATGAACAAATAGATGGCGTGCTTTTGTGCGGAGACAATTTCCACGCGCTAGGGCTGATGGAACCTGGGCAGAGAAAACAAATCCAGTGCATACATATTGATCCGCCTTACAACACGCAAACAAGCGGATTTCTATATAAGAACAACTATCAGCATTCTAGTTGGCTATCTATGATGGCAGAAAGGGTGAATGCTTCTATCGCCCTTTTGACCAAAGATGGAACATACCAATGCCACATTGATGAGAACGAGTATGAAGTACTGCATATGCTTTTCGACAATAGCGGAATTCCGGACGCAGGGACCTTGGTCTGGGACAAGAAGAATCCGATGCTTGGCCGCAAGGGTGTGGCCACCCAACACGAGTATGTGATATGGCGAACGCAGAGCGATGCACCGGTCTATCGTAAGAACTCGAATGTCCGGAGGATTATTGCACAAGCCAAGTCAATCATTGAAAAACATGGAGGCGTGACCGAGGGAGCAAAACAAGAATATTCGAAATGGATTACTTCTTACGAGGGCTTAAGCGGCGGCGAACGTGCTTATCATCTCATGGATGATTCCGGAAAGGTCTTTCAAAGTGTCGCTATGGGGGCACCAGAACCTCGTACTCATCCGAAATTCTTTGTTCCTCTAATACATCCCGTCACAAAAAAGAAATGTCCTGTTCCGACTAATGGTTGGTCGCGAGCTCCAGAGACAATAGAAGAACTGATCCAAAAAGGAGACATTATATTTGGCAGGGATGAAACCGTTCAACCAAGGAGAAAGGTGTATCTAACTGAAGAATCGAAACGGCAGTTATCATCAGTGATACAAGATTCATCGCGGGGAAAAACAGACGTACTCGGCCTCGGCCTTGAGTTTGCCTACTGCCATCCTGTTCTTTTGTACGAAGAGTTGCTGGGGGCGGGGCTACCGGAAAGAGATGATGTTGTATTGGACTTCTTCGCCGGTTCCGGCACCACGGGGCACGCTGTCATAAACCTGAACCGCGAGGACGGGGGAAAGCGTAAGTACATCCTAGTAGAGATAGGCGACTACTTCGACACCGTCCTCAAGCCCCGTATTCAAAAGGCGGTCTATTCCAAGGACTGGAAAGAGGGCAAACCGCTTTCGCGCGATGGAGTGAGCCACATATTTAAATATGTCCGCCTTGAATCCTACGAGGACGCGCTGGCAAATTTGCGGCTCAAACGCACCGAACCGCAGCAGCGGCTCATTGATAAATCGGAGGCGTTCCGAGAATCATACATGCTCCGATATATGCTTGATACGGAAGCAAAAGGCAGTCCTTCGCTCCTGGATATTGACCGATTTGATGATCCCTTCTCTTACCAACTTCTCATCGGCACAGGATCGGTGGGCGAGATGAAGCCGCTCACAGTTGACCTTGTCGAGACCTTCAACTGGCTGCTCGGCCTGAAAGTAAAGCATATGGATTGCATAGAGAGTTTCCTCATCGTTGAGGGTACAAATCCCAAGGATGAGAAAGTGCTCGTCATCTGGCGTAAGATCCGCGACCTCGCTGAAACAGACCTGAAGAAAATAGAGAAGCAGAAAGAAAAAGCTAACGATGCCCTAGAGACATTCTTCAGGAAACAACAATACAACACGATGGATATGGAATTCGACGTCATCTATGTTAATGGCGACAACAACCTGATGAATATTCCGATGGCTCCGGAGGGGGAGGGTTTAGAACCTCGCTATAAAGTGAGGCTCATCGAAGAGGAGTTCAAGCGGCTTATGTTCGACGTGAAGGATGTATAGAGTAGGATATGGCAAGACTAGGTAACTCAGGACGTCGGGGCCGAACAAACAAGCTCAAGTTCGAGCACAGGCTTGTTCTCGTAAATTGGATTCTTGGACTATTCGGCGTCGCCGCCTTTGAGGATCTCGCTAAAAACATGCGGGACCCAGATTTCGAGGGTTTCACCGAGGAAGGCGTTTCGAAGTTCCATCACTGCTTGAGGTTGCTCTTCGATCGTCCCGAACTGCCTCACGAAGTGCTTCTTGCCTACGATGAAAATATAGTCCGGCACTGGAAGGCGATAACTGAAAAGAGGAACACCGAAGGCCAGGTGCTATATCCCAAGTACTTCCAGTATCTTTGTTTGCTCTTCACGGAGATCTATCTGGACCGGTACTTCCGCGATCCGAATAAGCTCTTAGCGGACCTAAATGCTTACGTCGCGAGCTTTAACGCGGCCAGCACGTTCCAACAAGGCGGAAATAAGGAGCTTTTTGCGGCCGGACTGCCAGAGGAGGCGCAAATCGCGCCCTACTCGTCGGATGATCTCAAGAAACTGGCTTTTTGGAGTGCAACTGGCTCTGGCAAGACGCTCATCATGCATATTAATATTCTTCAGTATAAGCATTACCTGAAATTGCATGAGAAAGAGAACCAGCTCAATAGAATTATCCTTCTTACCCCGAACGAGGGCTTGAGCTTTCAGCATAGAGATGAATTTTTGCTTTCGGGAATGGATGGGGATTTATTTGACAAGGACGCAGGAACGCTCTTTACCGGCGAGGGCATTGAGATCATCGATATTCATAAACTGAAGGAAACCGCCGGCGAAAAGACCGTCGCTATCGAGGCCTTCGAGGGCCGGAATCTCGTCCTTGTGGATGAGGGGCATCGCGGCACAAGCGGCGCGGAAGTTGGGCATTGGATGAAAATGCGTAACCAGCTCTGCGAGAAAGGCTTTTCCTTTGAGTACTCGGCGACCTTCGGGCAGGCTATGAAAGCAAGCGGGAATAGAGAGCAGGAACATGAGTATGCCAAGTGCATTCTGTTTGACTACTCATATAAGTACTTCTACGGGGATGGTTATGGAAAGGAATACAGGATTTTGAACCTTGAGGACGACTCCAAGGAAACGCACCGCCGCAGGTACCTGACCGCCTGTTTGCTGGCTTTCTATCAGCAGCAAGAGCTTTATAAAGATAAACACGAGGAACTGCTCCGATTTCTTATTGAAAAACCGCTATGGATATTCGTTGGCGGCAGCGTAACCAAGGCACCTAGCAAAAAGGATGTCTCCGATGTTGTTGACATTCTTCTTTTCCTGGCCAGGTTCGTGAGGAACCGAGCCGAGAGCGCACACTACCTGGATCAACTTTTGATTGGGCGATCCGGCCTCCACGACCTGCAAGGCAATGAGCTTTTCGCAGGGGTGTTCACCTACCTCGGCCAAAAGAACCTGACAGGAGAACAAGCCTTTGACAATATCCTTAGGGTGCTTTTCAATGCGACGGTGCCCGCTGCGCTCCACGTTCGCCAATTAAAGAGCGGAGGTGAGGCCGAAGGCGAGGTAGCATTGCATATTGGAGAAGACAATCCGCCGTTTGGGATTATCAACGTAGGCGATCCGTCCGGCCTCTGCAAGCTTTGCGAGGAACATCCAAGCGATATGGTAGTATCGGACAGCGAGTTCGCGCAGTCTTTATTCCGTAGCGTGAATGATGCAGATTCTGGAATTAATATCCTGATCGGTTCTCGGAAGTTTTCCGAGGGATGGTCGAGCTGGCGTGTCAGTATAATGGGCCTGATGAACATCGGAAAGAAGGAAGGCTCACAAATTATCCAACTTTTCGGCCGCGGCGTGCGATTGAAGGGACTCGACTTCAGCCTCAAGCGCAGCCATCGCATAGTTGGCATTCAGGCTCCTCGGGATATTGAACGCCTGGAGACGCTTAATGTATTCGGCATTCATGCAGACTATATGAAGCAGTTTAAGGAGTACCTGGAAGACGAGGGATTGCCGACAAATGAGAACCGACTCGAATTTGTTCTGCCCGTGGTCAAAAATATTGGGCAGAAGCAGCTGAAAACTATTAAGCTCAAAGAGGGCATCGACTTTAAGAGGCAAGCGCCGAAACCAATCTTCGGCTTGCCGGATGAGAAAATGAGGAAGGACAGGATAGTCGTGGATTGGTATCCGAAGATTCAAGCGTTGGCCAGCCTAAGAGGCCAACCATCCCCACAGGCTGGGACGCTGGATGAGGGGCGTTTTACGGAAGAGCATATTGCCTTTATGGATATTGATGAAATTTTCTTCGAACTGGAGCGCTTCAAGAACGAGCGAGCTTGGTGGAACCTGAATCTCTCGAAATACGAAGTTCAGCGCCTCTTGTCGGATTCAGGCTGGTATACCCTGTATATCCCACGTGAGGAGTTGGAGTTCCGGTCGTTTGATCGGGTGCGGTGCTGGCAAGAAATTGCAGTGACCCTCCTCTGTAAGTACTGCGATCGATTCTATAAGGTCCGTAAGGCGGAATTTGAGAAGGACCATCTGGAATACCGGGACCTTGCGGAGGACGACGGTAATTTCATTGACAATTACCTCTTCCTTATTGACCGATCGCGTAAAGACATCGTCGCAAAGCTCGCAGAGATTAAGAAGCTGATTGAAACTGGACAATTGCGGAACGTGGAGTTTCAGGGCATCACGACGATTATGCTTGGGCAACACCTTTATCAGCCACTAATCTATGTTAATACAGACGTGGTTGAAGTGAAGCCCGTCCCTTTGAATGAGGGAGAGAAAGATTTTGTGCTCGACCTAAAGAAGTTTTGTGACGAGAAAAAAGGCTTCTTTAAGGGCAAAGAGCTCTATCTGCTCAGAAACATGAGCCGGGGGCGCGGAATCGGTTTTTTTGAGGCTGGGAATTTCTACCCCGACTTCATTTTATGGATTTTATCAGGCGGAAGACAATATATCAGTTTTATCGATCCAAAAGGCCTGCGATATATGAAGGGTCCTGACGACCCCAAAATAGAATTTTATCGTGCCATAAAGGTGCTGGAGAAAGACTTACAGGCACAGGATCCTTCTGTTGTCTTAAGCTCATTCATCATCTCTGTTACGCCCTATCAGGAAATTTCAAGGTTATTCGGACACAAGCCCAAAAACAAGGTTGAAGATAAGAACGTACTATTTAGCCAGGATGATAGAGAAACCTACATAGAGAAACTGGTGAACAAGATAATGGGTTTTTATTGCTAATCGCGCTACCACTTAGCGAACTGACAATCTAAGGTGTTTGGGCGAAAGAGAGGATTGTGAATCGGTGATTAAGAAAACGAAGATATGCATCTATTGCAAAAAAGCTAAGTACCCTGAAGAATTCAATAAAGAACATGTTATCCCTAAGTCATTCGGACACTTTGAAAATAACTTAACGCTCATTCAAATGGTCTGCAAAGAATGCAATGCATATTTCTCAGGAGAATTTGAGCTGTTCTTAGCACGAGACTCATTAGATGGCATTATGAGATATAAATACGGTCTAAGCAAGTTCAGCGGAGATAAAAAGATAGCCTGCCGACGCTTACGGTTAAAAATCGCTGATCACGGTGAATGGCAAGGGGCATTGATGGAATTCTGTCCTCCGGCTGACCCAGCCAGTTCTGAGCCGGACGTAATATTGCTTCCCCAACTGGCTTTCTTTAAAAGAAATTCTGGCGACAAAGTCCACTTCCCTATCGATGAGTTGAGTTCCTTAAATGGCCTGGACAAGATGGGCTTGGACGCCTCAAGGTGCTTGTTAATAGCAAATGATGAAACTGATTTGAACAAGGCTAAGGGCAAGGCCATTGAACTGGGTATTAATATCGACAAAGCTATTGAGATATCTCCAAAGCAAAAGCTAAAAATGGGGGAGATAATAAAGGTAATAATGCAGTCGACTATCGACAACTCCATATCCAGAGCGGTCGGCAAGATTGCCTTTAATTATCTTGCTTATAAAATGGGAAACCAATTTGTCTTAGAACCGTGGTTTGATGATATCAGAGAGTATATCAGATTCGGAAATATCCGGGGCACCAGGCCTGTGAAGGTTGTACCGGGCCCAATCTTGTTGGATGGTCATCAGACCAGTCAGCGGACAGAGGGTCACTTAGTAACCTTCAATTGGGGTGACAATTACGATTTAACGATTATTGGCAGAGTTAGCTTATTAAATAGACTGATTTATAAGGTAACTCTTTGCAGACACTACAGGGGGCTTCATCGCGAGATCAGGACTGCTCATTTTTATGACCTGAAGACCCGAAGAGTCCGGCAGCTTAGGCGTTGGAATTTTGGGTGCTCTTCCATCTAGTGTGGTTTGATACGGTATAGTGGAATTGCGGTCGATAATGATTGGTCAATTGTCGGCGCCTCACGGAACGGTGTTTCAGACCTCTCCAGGCAGCCTTCATGCTCGTAACTTATTGAAGACACTCAAAATAGATCCGCTGCCCTCGGTCCTGGCCGTGGAATAATCCTCCCAAAAACCTAGATACAGGACCCCTTCCCAGAAAAATGTCGTATCCTTTTTGATTACTGTGAATTACGAGGCTTTTGCTTGACTAGCCGTGTCAAACTCGGGGCTATAACCGCCTCCGCCAACTTATCCGTATGCTCTTGTCCTTCTATATCAGTTCCATGAATTTTTGCAGTAAAAAATTCCGCCCTCCTCAAAAGATCCCCCCTATACGAAAAGAAGTTAATGCAACCTGCCTGCGTCATACTCTGATTGATGGAATAAGATCAGTCCAACGATAGCGTTGTCAATCACTTTCGTCAAAGAGGTATTCCATCCGGTCCCTACATATTGACTTGGGTTTACCATTCTTGAGATCTGCTCGAAAGCTCCAAACGCATCGTTAAAGCAGCTTGCTTGAGCGTACTGAAATTGAGGATTATCCCATCCAAAGAACAATTGAGTGTATCGGCGGTCCATTGGGACAATTAAGTCCGGGAGTATATGATGAAGCGTTTTCGATAACGAGACTAGTTTTGCCTCATTTTCTACAATCTGTGTCGTTTCAATAAGTTTCCAAACCTCAGGTATTAAAGATTTCATGTCCAGACTGTCCTGGTCAAGCTTTAAGCCGTCCAGCGCTGAGATTTCCAGGACTCTTGTATTGAGCGCAGCCACGAAGTCATCGAATGGCTTTAGTTTGGACCCCTGCAAGCCGATCCCCCAAGCCTTTATGGTTCTATAGAGATTGGTCAGGTAAGCATTATCTTTAAGGGCTGCTTTTACTGAGCCAAGTTCCCGCCGTCTCTGAATGGTTGCTAGGTGGTACTCAAGTTGTCCAAACCTTGTGAAGGGGCAATGGTCCGTGTAATATTTCAGGAAGAAGGTAAAATCCATTACAAGACTATTCACAAAAGGAAATTTGCTAATTCTTTCTGCCATTTGCCTTACCGCTAAAGATGATTTGCCTTTTTCTTTTGGATCAACTTTTCGAGATTACCTATGAATTCTTCTCTTTCCACGGGTTTTAATTTCTTAAGCCAAGGATGAACGGATCTGTTTCTTAAGCTCAGACACCGATCAAAAATCGGAAATGTTTCAAAAATCTTGTTGCCCTTTAGCTCTTCGATCCATTTTTTCCGTGACTCAAGAGATTTAAACTCTTCAGTCCTTCCCGTCTCTTCAATAAGTTTCCAGAGAAAACTCTCAAAACAAAATGATATTGTTATCATTGCTAATTCGGGATCGATTTCTTCGGAATCTAGGCAATCAGCAAGGAAAATTCTATTGGGTTCGCACTCATCTCCCTCTATATCCTGGTACGCCTGAAGAAGAACTTCGCACAATCTCATTTTTTTGAAGAACCGGTCAGCTTTATAGCAGAGCAAGATTAGTTCAATAATCGACTTGTCCGACTCTGTCCACTTGGCCCGGAATTCCTTATCACCCCAACCCTTTAATATGAAAGACAGACACCATATTGCCATATCAACATCTGCAAGTCTATTGGGCAATTGGAAGTGTTTTGAAGTCTTCTTAAGTAAATTCAAATAATTAACATAGTACTCAACGTGATCATCTTTTGGCTGAAGGGAAAAGAACTTTTCGACTGGCGGGCTAATTATCGCGAAGTTTTGGGGATCTACAAACCTGAGTATCACAGACACGACCTCGATATGAAGGAATCGTTTATATAGTCCGGAAATTGTCTCCTTTCTCTTTTCCCACCCAAGATTAAAAATCCCACTTATGGGTTCATCCAAATCGATGACAGTCACGGGATCAGGCCAAAATTTCTTGTAATCCCATTCTCTTGAGTCTCTTATCATCAACAGATCATTTCTGTCTAGACAATCTTCTTCTCTCACGTGGCTTAGCTTGTTTTCTATCTCTGGCATATCATATTTCCATCCGAATATAATGTTTGTCAGCTTGGGAAACAGCTCAAGACTTTTCTGAACTAAGTTAAACTCAATTTGCATGATCAGTCTCCCGCATTAGGCTAATGTTGTTAACTTCCCCTTGTTATTTTATCACTAGGAAGGATAAAACTCTATGTTGCTAGACCTGTCTCCCATTTTAAAACCATGAAAGGAGTCTAGATGGATAGGGTACGGTTCAACCCAGAACAGATCATCGGTAAGCTGTGTGAGGCCGAGGGGTTCAGTGATGTTAAGCAGCCTTCTGAACCCAGCCTATATCCCCGCGTCGGCTTGCCTCCACGGGTTCCAGATTCCGAGCGCAAAGTATTTACCGCTATCGCTGGCGCCCTTCCATCCGGCTGGTCGGCCGGGCACTCGCTCAAGATCCACATAAAACCAGGCGACTTTTCCGAAGCCGATTTCGTCATCGCCGACCCGGCACGCGGCATCCTCGTCCTCGAGGTCAAGGGCGGGATCGTCCGAAAGCAGGACGGCGCCTGGTTCCAGAACGAGAGGCCGATGAAGATGCCGCCTCTCTACCAGGCGCACCGATTCGTCAGGATCCTCCTGGGGAAATACAAGGAGCGCGAGCTTGTCCCGCCCGTCGCCGGGGTGGACGGCGTTCCTCCACGCGCTCTGGTGCGAGAGCTGGCCCGCGGCCATGAATTTTTTGGAGGGCGGAGGAAGAGCGAGAGGGCTGAAGGAAAAGGCTGGAAGAGAGGGCATTTGGGGCGATGAGTTTCGTTCCGTCCAAAACGAAATAA
>Ga0315288_10005669_pt1 | contig 15866 bp, 12 predicted proteins | sample YL17G11_20_MG_FD_203454 | JGI IMG/M metagenome (GOLD analysis project Ga0315288, IMG submission 203454) | Sediment microbial communities from Yellowstone Lake, YNP, Wyoming, USA - YL17G11_20 | ecosystem: Environmental > Aquatic > Freshwater > Lake > Sediment | place: USA: Wyoming | collected...
GAAGCGACCCGAGGAGGAGGAAGAGGAATAGCCCCGCCTGTGGCGGGGCCGAGGGCGCGCCGGGCGATTTTTCCCTTGCGCGCCTCTTGATGCCGTGGTATCGTCCAGGCATCAAAGAGTGGGCATTTGCCCACTCTTTGTTTTTCGAGGGCCACGCGGCCCGGTTCCCCATCGCGGGTTGAGGCGATTCGGGAGGCGGCAATGCGGCGCGCCGCGGGGCAGGGATTCGGGCAGCGCACGGCCGAGATCGTAGAGCGCGTCCGTGCCCTGGCAGAGCCGATTCTCACCGACCGGGGGCTGGAACTCGTGGAGGTGGAGTTCCAGCGGGAGGCCCGGGGCTGGATCCTCCGGCTGTACATGGATCGGCCGGGTGGGGTGATCCTGGACGATTGCCAGAAGGTGAGCGAAGAGCTCGGCGATCACCTGGACGTCGCGGACGTCATCGATTTTCCCTACCACCTGGAGGTCTCGTCCCCCGGCCTGGATCGGCCGCTCACGCGCGACGCGGACTTCGTCGCCTTCGCCGGGAAGGCTGCCCGGATCACGACCCGCGAGCCCATCGAGGGACAGCGCAACTTTCGCGGTCGCCTGGCGGGCCTGGTGGATGGGGCGGTGCTCCTGGACCTGGCGGACGGCCGGCAGGTGCGAATTCCCCGCGGCCTCATCGCCAAGGCGCGCCTGGAGATTGAATTGTAATACTGGAGTACGGAACGTGGGGTTCCACCGGTCGCGGTGCCGGAGTTCGGCATGCGAAACGGCTGGCACCCCGCGGGAGGCAAGGTATGGACCTGATGCAGGTCATTGATCAGATCGGGCGGGAGAAGGGGATCGAGAAGGGAATCCTCATCGAGGCCGTGGGCGCGGCCATCCTGTCGGCGTCCCGCAAGAGCCTTTCCCCCGCCCAGGCCACCCTGGATCTCAGGGTGGATTTCGACGGGAAGTCGGGTCAGTTCACGCTCTACGCGGTGAAAAAGGTGGTCGAGACCGCCGCCAACTCCAAGGTGGAGATCAGCCTGGAGGACGCGCTGAAGATCAACCTGGGGGCGCAGATCGGCGACGAGGTGAAGAGCCCGGTTCCGGTGCCGGCGCAGAGCTTCGGTCGGGTCGCCGCCCAGACGGCCAAGCAGGTCATCATCCAGCGGGTCCGGGAGGCGGAGCGCGACTCGGTGTACCAGACCTTCAAGGAGAAGGAAGGGGAGTTGGTCCACGGCGTGGTGCAGCGGGTCATCAAGGGCAACGCCATCCTCAACATCGGGAAGGCCGAAGCCATCTTGCCGGTGCGCGAGCAACTGCCCCGCGAGGAGTTCCGGGTCGGGGACCGGATCCGGGCCTACATCCTGGACGTGAAGAAGACCTCCAAGGGCTCCCAGATCGTCGTGTCGCGGACCCATCCGGGGTTCCTGAAGCGCCTGTTCGAGCTGGAGGTGCCCGAGATCTACGAGGGGATCGTGGAGGTGCGCGCGGCGGCCCGAGAGGCGGGCGAGCGCGCCAAGATCGCCGTGCTTTCCAAGGACAGCAACGTGGACCCGGTGGGGGCCTGCGTGGGATATCGGGGCGCCCGGGTGCAGGCCATCGTGCGGGAACTCCAGGGAGAGAAGATCGACATCATTCCCTGGCGGCAGGACCCGGCCGCCTTCGTGAAGGCTGCCCTGGCCCCGGCCGAAGTCCAGCAGGTGACCGCCGACGCCGAGACGCGGGCGCTCAAGGTCGTGGTGGCCGACGACCAGCTCTCGCTGGCCATCGGCCGGCGGGGTCAGAACGCGCGGTTGGCCGCCAAGCTGGTGGGCTGGAAGGTGGACATCCGGAGCACCTCGGAACTCCAGCGCGAGGCGGAGGCTGCCCTGTCCGCCCTTATGGCGGGTGAGGCCCGTCCGGAAGCCGCAGCACCGGTGGATGAAGGGGCAGCCGTGCAGCAGCTCACGGCCCTGCCGGGCGTGGGGGAGAAGCTGGCGATGCGCCTCGTCGCGGCCGGCTTCAGCAGCCTCGCAGCCCTGGCGGACGCCACTCCCGAGACCCTGCAGGAGATCGAGGGGATCGGGCCCAAGAGCGCGGAGAAGATCCTGCTGGCGGCGCGCGATGCGTTGGGCGAGGCCAGCGCGGCCGGGCTCGCCCAGGGGGCACCCGCGGAGGCGAGCGCAGCGCCGGACGGGCCGGCGCGAGAGGCGGAGTGATCCCCCGCTGCAAGCGGGGCGGGGCGGGTGGAGGCTGTCGAGGCGGGGAAAGACCGATGAGCCGCCCGGTGCTCCGGACCTGTGTGGGCTGTCGGCGGGTCCGGGACCGACGAGAGCTGGTCCGGCTGGCGATCGATCCGGGGGAGGGCCTGGTCGTGAATCCGCCCTCCGCGGCAAAGGCGCCGGGTCGGGGGGCGTACCTGTGCCCCTCGCTTGTCTGCCTCGAGAAGGCCTGGCATCGCAAGGTGTTCCCGCGGGCCTTCCGACGGGAGGTGCCGGGACTCCACGAGGCGGGAGTTCGCGAGCGTTTCGAGGCGGAGTTACGACGGCGACCCATTGCAGGGTGAAGCGGCAATGGGCGACCCATTGCAAGGTAAAGACGCAATGGGTGCCCCGGCTGGCCGCATAACGAGTGGCGGTTTCTTGCCGGGAGAGGGAACGGCTGGAGCCACGAGGGGACGTGAGCGGGCGGGAGAAGCGCGGCATCCGTCCCGTCCGGGAAGCGAGAAGAAGCGGTCGGCGCCACTGTCCCGCGGATGGTAGTGGGGCGGGTGGAGCCAGGGTCCCGTCCGGGAGGATGGGGCCGCTGGAGGAATGAGGCGTGGGTACGGTTCGAGTGTACGATCTGGCGACGAAGTTCCGCCTGACAACCAAGGAGGTCCTGGAGCGACTCCAGGCGGCGGGAATCGAGGCGGCGACGTTCAGCAGTTCGGTGGATGAAGCGTCGGCGCGCGAGGTCCTGTCCCGGCCGGCGGCGAGGATTCCAGCCCGGACGATCCGCCCCGGGACCGGGACGACGGTCAAGTCGACCACCCGCCGAACGACCCGCGCCAAGGCGCCAGCCTCGAAGGCCAAGGCGGCTGCCACTACCGAGGTGGCGGCCAAGCCACGCGTCCGGAAGAAGCCGACCGCCGAGGCGGAAGCCAAGGCAGAGCTGAAGCCTCACACCCGGCGGACGCCACCGACGGTCAAGTCCCCAGCGAAACCGCTGGTGGTGACATTGGACGCCCCCACGGTCGAGCACGCGACTATTGTGGCGCTGCCCGCCGAGCCCCTGACCCCCGAGCCCACGATCCCCATCATCGAGGTCCCGCCCGTCGAGCTGCCGAAGGTCGAGGTTCCGGCCGATGTGGCGCCCCCGACCGTGACGCCTCCGACAGAGGCGCCGCCGATGGAGCCCGCGAAGCCCGTCGAACCTCCGAAGCCGGCGGAGCCACCGAAACCAGCGGCGGAGCCGCCGAGGATCGAGCCACCCAGGCTGGGGCGTCCACCGGCTCCGGCGCCCCCCGCGCCCCCCAGGCGCGAGCCGCACCGGCCTGCGCCGCGGGCGGCCGAGCGCACGGCCCCGCCTGCCGAGCCCGCGGTGGTCAAGGAGGCCAAGCCCAAGCCGGCCCCGGAGGTGAAGCCGCGGCGGGAACCCCCGCGCCCGGCCGTCGAGCCGCCCCGCCCGGTCGTGGCCCAGGCCAAGGCGCCCGATCTCGGCGCCCTGGAGGCGCCCCCGGCACCGGCATACCTCCCGCCCATCGAACCCGAGCTGGGCCTGTCGCTCAAGCCCAGGGCACCGGTGATCGAAGCGCCGCCGCCCCGGGCGGCCAAGGTCGAAGCGCCGACGCCTGCGGCGCCCCCGGCGCCACCCGTGGCCAAGGTCCTCAAGGTCGGCGTGGGCCTGACGCCCAAGGAGCTGGCGGAGAAGATGTCCGCCACGGTCAGCGATGTGATCAAGCGGCTGATCAAGCTGGGGGTGCTGGCCACCATCAACATGTCCATCGACTTCGAGACCATCGGCAAGGTGGCCCAGCAGTTCGGCTACAGCGTGGAGCGGGCCTCCCCCGAGGAGTTGGTGGAGGAGGTGGGTGAGGTCGAGGACCCGGCGCTGCTCAAGCCGCGGGCGCCGGTGGTCACGGTGATGGGACACGTGGACCACGGCAAGACCTCCCTTTTGGACGCGATCCGTCACACCAACGTGATCGCGACGGAGGCGGGGGGCATCACCCAGCACATCGGCGCGTACGAGGTGGAGGTCCCCGGCCACGCCGTCAGCCGCGTCGTCTTCCTGGACACCCCGGGCCACGAGGCCTTCACGGCCATGCGGGCGCGCGGGGCGCAGGCGACGGACATCGTGGTCCTGGTGGTGGCCGCCGATGATGGCGTCATGCCCCAGACCATCGAGGCCATCAACCACGCCAAGGACGCCAAGGTGCCGATCCTGGTGGCGATCAACAAGATCGACAAGCCCAATGCGGACCCCAACCGGATCAGGCAGCAGCTCACGGAGTACGCCTTGGTCCCGGAGGAGTGGGGGGGAGACACCATCTTCGTCCCGGTCTCGGCCAAGCGCCGCGAGGGGATCGAGAACCTGCTGGACAACCTCCTGGTGCTGGCCGAGGTGCAGGAGCTGAAAGCGAACCCCGACAAGCCGGCCCGCGGGGTCGTCATCGAGGCCGAGCTGGACAAGGGCCGCGGGCCCGTGGCCACGGTCCTGGTGCAGACCGGGACGCTGCGGGTGGGGGACGCGGCGGTGGCCGGCCTGCACCATGGCAAGGTCCGGGCCATGATCAACGACAAGGGAAAGAAGCTCCACGACGCGGGGCCGGCCACCGCGGTGGAGATCCTGGGCCTGTCGGGCGTGCCCTTGGCCGGCGACACCTTCGCCGCCGTGGGGGACGAACGCAAGGCCCGCCAGATCGCCCTGGCGCGACAGGAGAGGCACCGCCAGGAGACCATGGTGAGCCAGCCGCGCATCACCCTGGACGCCCTGCACCAGCAGATCCAGCAGGGCGAGGTGAAGGAGCTGCGCATGGTCCTCAAGGGAGACGTCCAGGGCTCTGTGGAGCCGCTGCGCGAATCCCTGGAGCGCCTCGGCACCGAGCAGGTGATTGTCAAGGTCATCCACAGCTCCGTCGGCGCCATCACCGAGAGCGACGTGATGCTGGCGGCGGCGTCCAACGCCATCATCGTCGGCTTCAACGTCCGGCCCGAGCCGAAGGCGCAGAGGCTGGCGGAGCAGGAGAAGGTGGACGTCCGCCTCTACACCGTCATCTACGACGCCATCAACCAGATCAAGGCGGCCATGGAGGGCCTGCTGGAGCCGCAGTACGTGGAGCGGGCGCTGGGACGCGTGGAGGTCCGCCAGATCTTCACCATCTCCAAGGTGGGGACCATCGCCGGCTCCTTCGTGGTGGACGGCAAGGTGGTGCGGGACGCCTCGGTCCGCCTGGTGCGGGACGGGCGGGTGGTCCACGAGGGAAAGATCGCCTCCCTGCGCCGCTTCAAGGACGATGCCCGCGAGGTCCTCAGCGGGCAGGAGTGCGGCATCGGCCTGGCCAACTACAACGACATCCACCAGGGAGACGTGCTGGAGGTGTACGAGCTGGAGGAGATCGCCCCCAAACTGTAGCATGGTTCCAATGACCAATGACCAAATCCCAATGACCAAGCGGGTCGAGTGCGGTCCGCCGCGGGCCCCCGAGGCGGGAGAGTGCCGCCATTGGTCATTGGCCATTGGGAATTGGTCATTGCCGGGCTTCGCGGCATGACGGTCGGGAGTTGCAAGATCGAGCTCAGGATCCCGGACAGCAGGTCGCTGAAGGAGAAGCGGCGGGTGGTCAAGAGCCTCAAGGATCGGCTGCAGGCCCGGTTCAACGTGGGCATTGCCGAGGTGGATCGCCTGGACGACTGGCAGCGGGCCACGCTGGGGGTCGCGGCCGTGAGCAACGATGCCCGTTTGGTCGATGAAACCCTCTCCAAGGTGGTGAACTGGATCGAGGCGAACGGCGAGGTCCTGGTGGTGGACTACGAGATCGACCTGGTCACCCACTGACCCCGCGTCTCGCGGGGTGTGACCTGCAGAAGGCGGCCCTCCGCGCCGATTCCCCTTTCCCTGGCTGCAATTATCGCGTTCCAGGTTCCCGCGTCTTGCGCCCATGCCGTTACCGTTCAAGCGAGCCGACCGAGTTGCCGGTCTGATCCAGGAAGAGCTCAGCCGGTTGCTCTTGCGCGAGGTCAAGGACCCCCGGCTGCACGAGGTGGTCATCACGGCCGTGCGGGTGAGTGCGGACCTGCGCCACGCCCGGGTGCTCTTCACGGGTTCCGGCCGCCAGGGCGGGGCCGAGGAGGCCCTCGCCGGCCTCCGGTCGGCGGCCGGGTTCCTCCGGGGACAGATGGGGCGGACGCTGCGCCTCCGGTATGCGCCCGAGCTCACCTTCGAGGCGGATACTTCCGTGGAGCGGAGCCTGCACGTCGCCGCGCTCCTGAAGCAGGTCGCGTCGCCCGAGGGCGATCACGGTGAATGACCTGGATGAGGTAGTCGCGGCCCTGAAGAGTGCGCCCTCGGTGGCGGTCCTGGCCCACGTGCATCCGGAGGGGGATGCCATCGGGGCGACGCTGGGGGCCAGCCTCGCGTTCCGCGAGGCGGGAAAGGTCACGGCGGCGTACAATGCCGATCCCCTGCCCCCGGGGCTCTCCAGCCTGCCGGGGGCAGCCGACCTCCTGCGCGAGGCGCCCATCGGCCGCCCGTACGCCTGCTACCTGGTCCTGGACACCAGCGACCTCGCGCGGACCGGCGGCCTCTTGGACGGCCGGCCGACCGACGCGGTGGTCCTGAACGTGGATCACCATGCCGGGAATACCCGCTTCGGCGACCTGAACTGGGTGGAGCCCGGGGCCTCGTCGGCCGGCGAGATGGTGTACCGGTTGCTGCGCCGGGCGGGCCTTCCGATCGGCAAGGCGGCGGCGACGAACCTCTACGCCGCCATCCTGACGGACACCGGCTCGTTCCAGCACAGCAACACCACGCCCGAGGCGCTCCGGGCGGCCGCCGACCTCGTGACGTGCGGGGCGGCCGTGGAGGAGCTCGCCGCGGGGCTCTACGGAAACCACGACCCCCGCGAGTGGCTCCTGCTGAGCGCAGCCCTGGCGAGCCTCACGCTCTGCGCCGGCGGCCGCCTGGCCTGGATCGAGGTCACCTCCGCCGCGCTCCAGCGTGTGGGGCTGGGCCTGGAGGCTACGGAGGGCTTCATCGATTACGTCCGAAACGTCGGTGGGATCCAGATCGCCATGACGTTCAAGGAAGTCTCTGACCGCGAGGTCCGAGTAAGCTTCCGTTCGCGGGGGAACCTGGACGTGGCGCGCCTGGCGAAGCAGTTCGGTGGCGGTGGGCACCGCAACGCGGCCGGGTGCACGCTCAACGAGCCCCTGCCGGCGGCGCGAGCGCGGGTGCTGGCGGCCGCTGAAGGATTGTTGATTTAGGCCCAATCCGAAATTATTAACCGCCAAGGCGCCAAGAACGCCAAGACCAGAAGGCCTTATTGGGGAAGACAAACGGAACTTCTGAAGGCCTCAAGAACGGGTTCTCGTGTTCTGGATTGGAAGGTTCCGAACATGCCATCCATGGCGGCCTTGGCGTCATGGCGGTTCAAGGTTTTTCTCGGATCAGGATTAGGATTTGTGATTGTGGATTTTCGATTGCGGTTCAATCAGCAATCCTCAATCCACAATCGAAAATGACGCGATGGCAATCAAGCCAGAAGTTCATGGCGTGTTGAATATCAACAAGCCGGCGGGGATGACCTCCCACGACGTGGTGGATGCCGTTCGCAAGATCCTGGGCGTGCGGCGGGTGGGTCATACCGGGACGCTGGACCCGCAGGGCACGGGCGTCCTGCCCCTGTGCGTGGGCCGGGCGACGCGGATCGCCCAGTATCTCACCCAGGCGGACAAGGAGTACGTGATGACCCTGTGCCTGGGGGTCACCACCGACACGCTGGATGCCGCCGGCAAGGAGACGGGTCGGGTGGAGGAGGTCCGGGTTCGGCGTGAGGAGGTGGAGGCGGTCCTGCCCCGTTTCGTCGGAGAGATCCAGCAGGTGCCACCCCTGTTCTCGGCCAAGAAGTACCACGGCGAGCGCCTGTACCGGCTGGCGCGCCGGGGCGAGCAGGTGGAGCGCCAGCCGGTCACCGTCCGCATCCATGGCCTGGAGCTGCTGGAGTTCGCGCCGCCCTTCGTGACGCTGCGCATGAGCTGTTCCAAGGGCACCTACGCCCGGAGCCTGTGCGACGACATCGGGCGGGCCCTGGGCTGTGGCGGCCACCTGCACGCGCTCACGCGCACGCGCTCGGGCCGCTTCAGCATGGACGGCGTCCTCACGCTCGAGACGCTGGAGCACCGGGTCCGGGAGGGGCGCCTGGCGGAAGTCCTCATCCCCGTCGCCGATGCCCTGGCGCACCTGCCCGCGGTCCGGGTGGCGCCGGAGGCGGGACGCCTCATCCTGCACGGAAGCGACGTGGCGGCCAGCATGGTGGTGCAGTTCCCCGCCGGAGTGGCGCGCGGGGCGCTGGTCCGGGTGCTGGGCTTCCGCAAGCAGCTCCTGTCGCTGGCGGAGACGACGGTGGCCTCGTCGGACTTCTCGACGTGCGAGCCGACCCGCCTGGTGCTGCACCCTGTGCGCGTCTTCTCGGGCGCCTTTGGCCCGGCCTGAGGATCGGGCGACGATGCACGTGATCCAGGCCACGAGTCTCCAGGATCTCCGCTGGGACGTCGCGACCCCTCTTCTGGCCATGGGAACCATGGACGGGGTCCACCTGGGTCATCAGGAGATCCTGCGCCGCGTGCGGGAACGGGCGGCCGAGGCGGGTGGGACGCCCGGGGTTGTCACCTTCGCGCGACATCCCCTCGAGGTCGTCCGCCCTGCGCAGGCGCCGCCCCTGATCACGCCCCTGCCGGTCAAGCTGGCGCTGCTCCGCCGCCTGGGCATGGCGGCAGCGGTGGCGATCCACTTCTCGCCGACCATGGCCGATCTCCAGGCCGAGGAGTTCGTCCGGCGGGTGCTGGTGGAGGGGCTGAAGGTCGCGGGCCTGTGCGTGGGCTACGATTTCGGGTTCGGCAAGGGCCGCCGGGGAAATGCCGACCTCCTGCGGGCCCTGGCCCCGCGCTACGGCTTCTGGCTCGAGGTGATCCCCCCGGTGAGCCTGGACGGCCTGGTGGTCAGCAGCCGCATGATCCGGGCCCTCCTGGCCGAGGGGCGGGTGGAGGAAGCCCGGCGCTTCCTGGGCCGGCCGTTCTGCCTCGAGGGCGAGGTCCAGTCGGGCGCGGGCCGCGGTCGCGAGCTGGGATTCGCCACGGCGAACGTGTCGCTCCCGGAGCCGCCCCCGCTGGCGGACGGGGTCTATGCCGGACGGCTGCTGGTGCGCGGCACCTTCGAGGATGCCATGCTGAACCTGGGACGGGCGCCGACCTTCGGGCCGGGGGAGCGGCGGCTGGAGGTCCACATGCCGGGCTGGCAGGAGCCGCTGTACGGTGAGGGGGTGGCGGCGTTCTTCCTGCGACGCCTGCGCGACGAGCAGCGCTTCGCCTCGGCCGAGGCGCTCATGGCGCAACTGCATCGCGATCGGGGGGCCGCGGAAGCGACGTGGGAGGCCGCGCGCGCCCTTCCCTGGCCAGAATGGGCTTTACACTCCTGAGGGCCTGTGATAACGTGCCCCAGATTGTGGGGACGCTGCGGGCCCCCCGACAGAGGAGAGAGCGGTCATGCCAAAGGATTTTGCGAACAAGGGTGGGATCATCGGGCACTACCGTCTGCACGAGCAGGATACGGGCTCGCCGGAGGTGCAGATCGCGCTTCTCAGCGGCCGGATCGGCTACCTGACGGAACATCTCACGCTACACAAGAAGGATCACCACTCGCGGCGCGGCCTCCTGATGCTGGTGGGGCGCCGCCGCAAGCTGCTCGATTACCTGAAGGTCAAAGACGTCGAGCGGTACAAAAACGTGATCGAAAGGTTGGGCATTCGCAAATGACGTATCGAAGCGAGGTCAGTCTGGAGGGGAGGACCCTCAGCATCGAGGCCGGGCGCGTGGCCCGGGCCGCCGACGGGGCGGTGTGGGTGCGCTATGGGGATACGGTGGTGCTGGTCACGGCCGTGGCCTCCAAGCAGCCCCGGGAGGGCATCGACTTCTTCCCCTTGACGGTGGATTACCAGGAACGGGCCTATGCCGCCGGGAAGATCCCCGGGGGCTTCTTCAAACGGGAGGGGCGGCCCCACGAGAAGGAAACCCTGGCCGCCCGCCTGATCGACCGCCCCGTCCGCCCCCTGTTTCCCCACGGCTATCACCAGGATGTGCAAATCATCGCGACGGTCCTCTCCGCCGACCAGGAGAATGACCCCGACGTGCTGGCCGTGGTGGGTGCCTCGGCCGCACTCACCATCTCCAACATTCCGTTCCTCGGCCCCATCGGCTGCGTGCGGATCGGGCGCGTGGACGGCCGCTTCGTGGTGAACCCGACCTACGTTCAGCTCGAGCAGAGCGACATGGACATGGTCCTGGCGGGCACGGAGCCGGCGGTGGTCATGGTCGAGGGCGGCGCCCGCGAGGTGCCGGAAGAGGCGCTGCTGGAGGCGTTGCTGTTCGGCCACCGGGCGCTGCAGCCCATCATCCAGATCCAGCGCGATCTGGCCCGGCAGATGGGGGTGACGAAGCCGGAGTTCGTCTCGCCCCCGGTGGATCCGGCGCTCCGGGCCCGGGTCGAGGAGCTGTGCCGGGTCCGCATTCGCGAGCTGGCCTTCGTCCCGGAGAAGGAGGAACAGCAGTCCCGGCGCAAGATGCTCTTGGACGAGGCCCTGGCGGCCGTGGCGGCGGAGCCCCCGGCGACCGCGCTCGAGGTCAAGGAGATCTTCGAGGAGCTGGAGAAGCAGGAGATGCGCCGGCTGATCCTGGAGGAGGGGCGGCGCGCCGACGGGCGAAGCGTCACGCAGGTGCGCCCCATCACCTGCGAGGTGGGGGTCCTGCCGCGCACCCACGGGTCCGCCCTGTTCACCCGGGGGCAGACCCAGGCGCTGGTGACGACGACGCTGGGCACCTCGGAGGACGAGCAGCGCCTGGACGACTTGGAGGGGGAATCGTTCAAGCGCTTCATGCTCCATTACAACTTCCCTCCCTTCTCGGTGGGGGAGGTCAAGTTCATGCGCGGCGCCAGCCGGCGGGACATCGGACACGGTGCCCTGGCCGAGCGCGCCATCCAGGCCGTGCTGCCGGGGAAGGAAGAGTTCCCCTACACGGTGCGCATCGTCTCCGACATCCTGGAGAGCAACGGCTCCTCCTCCATGGCGACGGTGTGCGGGGCCAGCCTCTCCCTCATGGACGCCGGCGTCCCGGTCCGGGCGGCGGTGGCCGGGGTGGCCATGGGGCTGGTGAAGGAAGGCGAGAAGACGGCGGTCCTCACCGACATCCAGGGGCTGGAGGATCACCTGGGCGACATGGACTTCAAAGTGGCGGGGACCCGCACGGGGGTCACCTCCATCCAGATGGACATCAAGATCCAGGGGATCACCGAGGCCATCCTTGGCCAAGCCCTGAGCCAGGCGCGGCAGGCGCGCCTCCAGGTCCTGGACATCATGGAGCAGGCCCTGGTCAGGCCGCGGCAGGCCCTGAGCCCCTACGCGCCACGGATCATCTCCTTCAAGATTCCCGTGGACAAGATCCGCGAGGTCATCGGCCCCGGCGGCAAGATCATCCGGGGGATCGTGGAGCAGACCGGCGTCAAGATCGACGTCGAGGACGACGGGACCGTAACCATCGCCTCGGTGGACGAGGCGGCCGCGCAGAAGGCCATGGAGATCATCGGCCGGATCGTCGAGGTCCCCGAGGTGGGCAAGGTCTACCTGGGCAAGGTGGTCAGGATCATGGATTTCGGCGCCTTCGTGGAGATCCTGCCGGGCACGGACGGGTTGCTGCACATCTCCCAGATCTCGCAGGAGCGGATCAAGAAGGTGGAGGACGTCCTCAAGGAGGGCGAGGAGATCATGGTCAAGGTGATCGAGGTGGACAAGGCGGGGAAGATCCGCCTGAGCCGCCGCGAGCTCCTGCGGGAAGCCGCCGAGAAGGCCGACATGCCCGCCGCGCCTTCCGCCGGGGAAAAGCGGGCCGGGGACGAGGGCGACGCCTACGGGGGGAAGAGGCCATCGGGACGCTAGCCAGCCTCTACAAGAAGGAGGTGCTCGGGAACGGCATCGTGGTCCTGACGGAGCGGATGCCCCAGGTGCGCTCCGTCTCCATCGGGGTGTGGGTCAAGGTGGGCTCCCGGTACGAGCGGGCCGAGCGGGCCGGGATCTCCCACTTCATGGAGCACCTGCTGTTCAAGGGCACCGAGAGCCGGAGCCCCGAGGAGATCGCCCAGGCCATCGACAGCGTCGGCGGGACCCTGGATGCCTTCACCTCGCGGGAGAACACCTGCCTGTACGCCAAGGTCCTGGGAGAGGACCTGCCGCTGGCGATGGACCTGCTGAGCGACCTCTTGCTTCACCCCCGCCTGGACCCCGCGGATATCGAGAAGGAGCGGCGCGTCGTCCTGGAAGAGATCAAGATGGTCGAGGACGACCCCGACGACCTGATCCACGACATCTTCGCGCAGCAACTGTGGCGGGACCACCCCCTCGGGCGGCCCGTCCTGGGCTTCCGGCATACCTTACAGCCCCTCACCCGCCAGGACATCCTGGAGCACCTCCGCGATTTCTACCAGCCGGACCGGGTCATCGTGGCGGCTGCGGGCGACCTGGATCACGCGCGCGTGACCGAGCTCACCTGGTCCGCCTTCGGCAATTGGCGCGGGAACGCCGTGGCCGCCAACGGGCCGTCGCCCGTCTCCTACCACACGACCCACCACGAGGAGCGGGACTCGGCCCAGCTCCACCTGGTCCTGGGGGCGGAAGGCCTGCCCTACAACCACGCGAACCGGTACGCCTTTTACCTGCTGAACGCCATCCTCGGAAGCTCCATGAGCTCGCGGCTGTTCCAGGAGGTCCGGGAGAAGCGCGGGCTGGCCTACTCGATCTATTCGTACCAGGCCTCCTACCAGGATTCGGGACTGCTGGCCGTGTACGCCGGCACCAGCGCCGAGGCGTACCCGCAGGTGGTGGAGCTCATCCGCGCCGAATTTGCGCGGCTGCGCCAGGGGCCGGTGGACCTCACGGAGTTCCATCGGGCCAAGGCCCAGCTCAAGGGGAATCTCCTCCTGGGGCTGGAGAGTACCAGCAGCCGCATGACCCGGCTGGCCAAGACCGAGATCTACTTCCAGCGCTACTTCGACCTCGACGAGATCATCCAGGGTATTGATGGGGTCTCGCCCGGAGCCTTCGCCGAACTCAACCGGTCCCTCTTCGAGCCAGAGCGCTACGCCCTGACCACCATCGGCCACCTGACGTAGCGGAGGGTCGGAGGTCCGAAGTCCGAGGCCCGAGGTCGGCCACCAAGAGGCCGTCCAACGTCCAAGGTTCAACGTCCGAGGTCTCCCGAACCTCCGAAGTCCGAAGTCCGCGGTGGACCGTCTCGTCGCCGACGCCGTCCATCTCGATCTGCTCCGCGCCCACGACGGCCAGCCCGGACTCCGAGATGAGAACGCGCTTGAATCCGCCCTCGCTCCTCCCCGACGGGACCTACGGTCGCAGGCAAGACCTTACGGCCCTGGCCGCGGCCTATGGATTCGGCCTCATCCGTACCGGGACGGGAACACGCGCATATCCTTCGTAGTCATGGCGCTCTTCCTCGGCCTCCACGGGCATGAGCTAGGCCCGATCCGAGAAAAAACTTGAACCGCCATGACGCCAAGGTCGCCAAGAATATGATGTTCCGATCTCTCCACCAAAGAACCGGAAAGCGCGCTCATGGGGCCTTCCGAAGTTCCGTTTGTTTCCCCCAATGAGCCCTTCTGGTCTTGGCGTTCTTGGCGCCTTGGCGGTTGGTAATTTCGGATTGGGGCTAGAGGCCCCGGAAGCGGACGTCGTGACCGCGATGCTGAACCTCGCCGCCGGACGGATGTCTGAGGCCGCACTGGCCAAGTGGATTCAGCCCGAACAGTGCAGTTCAACCGCAAAGCACGCGAAGCACGCAAAGGAACTGCCCGTATTCACAGCGCGGACCCGGAAAAACTTGGAGACGCGCCCCGGAAGATTTCGGTCGGGAAGCTCCTCTGAAGTGATGAGGGTTGGCGAGTCTTTGCGGTCTTGGCGGTCTTGGCGGTGAAATATTTGGGTTCAGTCGCATCTCGTGCCCTATACGACTTGCCCGTGCTGACCAGCTCTACCCTGTGTCGCACCGCCGCGCTTCCGGGCGGCGAGGTGCCTGGTTCCGTGCCGTGCCGGAAGGAGGGGAGTAGCGATGAGCGACCCGCGTCACGAACCGCTCCACCTGATCGTCAAGCGGCTTCCCTCGGACTTCGAGCCTTGGGGAGAGCGCTCCCGGAGGGAGGATTCGGGTCCCGACTGCAGTTGCGGCTGCCGCTGGTTCATCCCGCTCGCGCAGGGGCTCCGCTACGACTGGGGCGTCTGCCACAACCCCAAGTCGCCCCGCTGCGGTCTGCTCACCTTCGAGCACCAGGGATGCCGGGAGTTCGAGGAAGAAGCGGACCGGGGACCGGACCCGGAGCCGCCGGAGCGTCAGCCGCAGCCGGCACGCCCACTGGAAGTCGAGCTCCTGTCGAACCTCAAGGCCCGCAGGGCGCACCTGGAGGCAGCGCTCTCGAAGGCAACAGACCACTGGGGCTTCGAGGATCCGGTCTACCGTTTCTACCACCAGAGCTTCAAGGTGTACTGGCTGCAGAGCCAGACCGAGGCCATCGTCCGGGAGCTGGGCGAGCTCGTGCCAGGGCAGCCACTGAAGCCCTGTTTTCTCGAGATCGTCCGGCAAGGGACCGGGAAGCGGTTCAGGCCGGAAGACAACTCCAGATGGACCGAGGTCACGCGACCGATCCTCGAGGCGTTCTTCCATGCGCGCTTCTTCCTCGAGATGGCGGTGCGCTATGGCTACCTGGAGGAGCCCCCGACGTCGCTGCCAAGCGGCTACGCGGCGCTGCTGCACCTGTTCGGGCTTCGTTGACGAGGTCTTGCTGCTCTGACCTGGCCTGTTCATGACTGCCATGAATCCGAACCAAACCCGCGGCCACGGGCTGCGCGGTGATGAAGTGAGTTTCACCGAGGAAGCCCGCCGGATTCAGAGCAAAGCGCTGGGCGGCCAGGCCTGCGTCGTCCGGCTCGACCAGATCGTCTTCTTTTCAACGGAGTCGGGCGACGCCTGGATACTCGACCCGGAGGATGGGTACGCGGTCTGCCTGGCGCGCGACTACGAGCCGCGGCGCATCCCGATACAGGAAACGCCCGCCAAGCTCGCGATCGAATGGAACGCCGACTACGAGATTGAGGGCGAGGCGTTCACGGTCGTGGAGCGCCACGAATCCGCGCGGACCATCATGGGTTACCCGACCGCGGAGATTCAGCGCCTGGCCAGCGAGATATCGGCCACTCCCCGGGAAAGCTTCGACGCGGAGCAGGCCCGAGAGCGGCTGAAGTGCGGCCGCAATGATCCCTGCCCCTGCGGCAGCGGCAAGAAGTACAAGAAATGCTGCCTGGCCAGAGACGAAGCCCTAGTGCGCCAATCGACCGTTCCGCGACAGGCGCGAACGGACGAGTGTGCCGAGCCCGCCTCTTCCATCCCAGGTGACACAGCGGGCGGAGCCGCGGACGATACGGAGTTTTCTGACTCGGGGGATTCCGCCGCCGATATCACGACCGAACTACCGCCTGAAGTACAGCGCAAGGCGGACGCACTCTGGGATGAGTTTGAGGCCTGGGAGCGGCCGACCGCGGAGCAGATGGACGCCTTCCTGGCCAACCTACTGGCGCTGCCTCCGGAAGCGACCGACTGGAGTGA
>Ga0315288_10005671_pt1 | contig 15865 bp, 12 predicted proteins | sample YL17G11_20_MG_FD_203454 | JGI IMG/M metagenome (GOLD analysis project Ga0315288, IMG submission 203454) | Sediment microbial communities from Yellowstone Lake, YNP, Wyoming, USA - YL17G11_20 | ecosystem: Environmental > Aquatic > Freshwater > Lake > Sediment | place: USA: Wyoming | collected...
GTAGCCAATCAGGGCGACGCCGCCAATCCGGCGGGACTTACCGGCAAGCTGCTGGTGGAGTTTGATAAGCAAGAAACCATGGTTGTTTCGATTGACGGTTCATGGAAGGCAGCCAACGTCGAGCAGAAAAGCTGGAAGACGCCCGGTTTCGACGACAGTGCATGGGCCGGTGCGAAAGAGATTGGAAAGATGGGCGACAGCCCCTGGGGAGAGCCCTCAGAGGAAGGGCTGATTTTGCCCCCGCCGCCGTACCTGCGTAAAAGCTTTGTCGTCAGCAAGCCGGTCAAACGCGCCGTAGCTTATGCCTCGGCCCTGGGGCTCTACGAGCTGCAGATCAACGGCCAGCGCGTCGGCAGGGACTACTTCACTCCCGGCTGGACCGACTATACCAGGCGTGTGTACTATCAAAGTTATGATGTGACCGATTTGCTTACTAAGAGCGGCAATACCATTGGAGCCATTCTTGCCGACGGGTGGTATGCCGGCTATCTGGGCTTCGGCAAAAAGAGAGAGCATTACGGCAGCGAGCCGCGGCTGCTCGTACAGCTTGAAATCGAATACGCCGACGGCACCAGCCAGACGATAGCGACCGACGAGTCCTGGAAGGCCGTTTACGGGCCGCTTTTCGAGGCGGACTTCCTGATGGGCGAAACTTATGACAGCCGGATAGAAGCCGCTGACTGGTGCAGGTACTGGTTCGACGATACCGGCTGGAACGCAGTGGCAGTGACGGATCGGATCGAAGCCAAAATTCAAGCCTATCCCGGCGTGACGGTTCAGAAGATTCTCCAGATCGACGCAAAGGAAATCACCGAGCCGAAGAAGGATGTGTACGTTTTCGATATGGGCCAGAATTTCGCCGGCTGGGTCCGGCTCAAGGCTACAGGTCAGGCAGGCACGAAAATCGTGCTGCGATTCGCGGAAATGCTCAATCCCGACGGGACGATTTATACCACGAACCTTCGTGCGGCACGCTGCACCGATACGTATATCTGCAAAGGCGGAGCCGAAGAAACCTGGGAGCCTCGCTTTACTTATCACGGCTTTCGTTACGTGGAGGTCACCGGCTATCCGGGCAAACCGGCGCTCGATGCGATTACCGGAGTTGTCGTGCATTCGGATACGCCGCTGGCCGGGGCCTTCGAGTGCTCCAATCCTATGGTCAATCAACTCTACCGTAATATAGTCTGGGGCCAGCGTGGCAACTTTATCGAGGTGCCGACCGACTGCCCGCAGCGCGACGAACGGCTCGGCTGGACAGGCGACGCCCAGATTTTCATCCGCACGGCGACGTACAATATGGATGTATCGGCATTTTTCACCAAGTGGCTGGTTGACCTCGAAGACGCTCAGAGCCCCGAGGGAGGATTCCCAGACGTGGCGCCGCGCAAGGTCGCGATGGGTGACGGCACGGCCGCCTGGGGCGATGCCGGCGTCATCTGCCCGTGGACGATCTACGAGGTTTACGGCGATAAGCGCGTCATCGAAAAACACTTCGAATCGATGAAAAAATGGATATCCTATTTGAAGACGAACAGTACGGGCCTGCTTCGCCCGGACAAAGGGTACGGCGACTGGGTCTCGATCGCGTCCAACACACCCAAGGATGTAATCGCTACGGCCTATTTCGCCTACAGCACCCGGCTGCTGTCGAAAATGGCCGCCGCTCTCGGCAGAGATGACGAGGCGAAAGAATACGAAGAACTCTTCGTGCAAATCAAGGATGCCTTCAATGAGGCCTACGTCTCCGAAGATGCCCGAATCAAGGGCGAGACGCAGACCTGTTATCTGCTGGGCCTGTATTTTGATTTGCTGCCCGCCGACAAACGCGAAAGAGCGGCAGAACACCTTGTCGAAGCGGTCAAGGCAAAGAACTGGCACCTCTCAACGGGATTCGTAGGCTTGAGCTATCTGCTGCCGACCCTTACGGAGATGGGCCATCTGGATGTCGCTTATCGCCTGCTCGCCAACGACACCTTCCCAAGTTGGGGCTACAGCATCAAGAACGGAGCAACAACCATCTGGGAGCGCTGGGACGGCTGGACCGAGGAAAAAGGTTTCCAGGACCCCGGCATGAATTCGTTCAACCACTATTCCTTCGGCTCGGTTGGCAGATGGCTCTTCAATACGGTCGCCGGGATCGACACAGATGGGCCGGGCTATAAGCAAATTATCATCCGCCCCATGCCCGGCGGAATTACCAGTGCAAAGGCAAGCTACGATTCGATTAACGGCAAAATCATCAGCGACTGGCGGATCGAAGACGGTATGTTCAAGCTGAATGTGACTATCCCCGCCAATACGACGGCAACGGTTTATATGCCGGCCGAGAGCGCCAGTGGTGTTACCGAGTCCGGACGGCCCGCCACCTCGGCTGAGGGGTTACGGTTCCTGCGCATAAAGCAGGGGAAAGCCGTCTTTGCCGCAGGCTCGGGACACTACGAGTTTCAATCGAAGATGCCTTAAGCCGGATTAAATTAAACAAAAAGGGGCGGTTCGCAAACCGCCCCTTTTTTTATGTGCGTTTCTTTTTGGCCTTTTCCTTCGTTTTTTCCTTCACCATTGTTACTTCGGGCACATTTGTCTGGGGCAGCCATTTTGCAAGCTGCTTTTTGACATCTGCGTATTTCGCATCACCAGCAAGATTTGTCCATTCCAGCTCATCTTTATCATGGTCGTAAAGCTCTTCCGTGTCATCGCTGTAACGGATGTACCGGAAGCGTTCGGTGCGCAGCGAATGATTGTTCAGGCCGTGCGTCGTCAGTGCCGGGCGCTCCCATTCGGACTCGGGATTCTTCAATAAAGGCACGAGACTTCTGCCCTGAATCTCATCTTTTGGAGCCAGGTTGCACAGCTCGATAAGTGTCGGGTAAACATCCAGCATAGTGACAGGCCGGGGGCAGCGTCCGCCGGGACTGGTGACGCCGGGCACGACCGCCATCAGGACGTTGTGCGTCGCCTCTTCCCATAGCGAGAATTTGCGCCAGTGGAGTTTTTCGCCGAGGTGCCATCCGTGGTCGCTCCAGAGGATGACTATCGTGTTGTCCGCGTAGTTGCTTCGATCCAGCCCGTCGATGACCATTCCGACGCAGGTATCTACGAAGCTGATGGATGCCAGATAGCCCTGGACGGCCTTTCGCCACTGCTTGTACTCGATGACCTTTTTGTGGTCGCCCTCGGGCCTGGCCATCTTTTTGCCCAACTTCGGGACATCGTCGAGGTCGTTTTCATTGACGTTGGGCAACGTGATTTTATCCGGCGGGTACATATCGAAGTATTTGTTCGGCACGTACCAGGGCAGGTGAGGCCTGAAAAAGCCGCAGCCGATGAAGAAGGGTTTGTTGTGTTTTTTCTGTAGTTCCTTTATCGCCCAGGCGGCCACCTGCCTGTCGCCCATCTTTTCGTCCGGCACATCTACCGGACCCCAGTCGAAGTGAGATGTATTCGGAATTCCGTTGACCGGCCGGTTCGGCGGCATCGGGTCATCCGGCTTGTTATTTTGCTGCGACGGGAAATAGCTCTGCCACGAGGGCGGATCGGGGAAGCCGCCGTGGTAAATCTTGCCGCCCCCGACGGCGCTGTAGCCGTGGGCCATGAAATGCTGCGGAATCGTCACGGCGTCTTTCAGCACGGGCGATTGACGCCAGGGATCGGGATTGTGATATACGCCGGAAGTCGAGGGCAGAATCCCCGTCATCAGGCTGGCCCGCGACGGATTGCAGGCCGGAGCCGAGCAGTGAGCATTGGTAAACAGAACCCCCCGGCTCGCGAGGCGGTCGAGATTCGGCGTTTTGACATCCGGATGCCCGCCCAAACAGCCGATCCAGTCGTTCAAATCGTCAATCGCCATGAAGAGCACGTTTGGCTTGTTTAGTCGCGATCCGGCTGAAAGCGCCATATTCGGCAACGAAAGCGCCGCCGCTCCGGCTGCGGTTAGTCTAAGAAAGTCACGTCGATTAATCATACATGGCGTTTGATTCATTTGTTTTGCCTCCTGTTAGTTTGTATTCATCAGGTTTTTTATGACCGCAATTATCCGGGGGAAGTGCTGGTTTGTCAAATAAGTAAGCTTTTGTAATTTTGCAGATAACTCCCGTTAAAACCGAGGGCTAAATATATAGCTTAAATTTAACAAAGTGAAGTAACAAGTGACTCTGACGCCTTATTCTGCTTAGACTGGAAGGTCCTCTGCCAGATGTTAGGCATTTTCCATCCACTTCATTCGCTTTGCTCATTCAGTGGCTGCCACCCATCTGTCAAGTCCCGGAGACAGGGTATTTTTCCTGAGATATTTTCTTGAGTTGTTCTTCGATGCCGGCCAACCGGGCGCAAATCTGCAGCATGGTCAACGTTTTCGACTTGGCATAGACCAGGTACGTTAGAAGAATAGGGATTATGATCGCGACTATCAATGCCATATCAGAGAAACGAAAAAGCCAGAATTCATCACTGGTCAGAACGCCTTCGGTGTTGTATTTCAAAAGGTAAATCTTCAAATTATGCATGACCACAGCGTATATCAGCGTGATCAGCCAGCTTATCGCCGCAATCCACTTCAGCCGTCTGAGTCGAGTCTTGTGTTTCTCGATGATATTTCTTGCCGAAGTCGAGATTGTATCCGTCGTCTGGACAGCATAACCGTCCATTTGTTTGAGAAGCTCTTCTTTTATATCTTTTGCTTTTTCCATTTTTATTTCTCCAGTTCTTTTTTGAGCGCAAGTTTTGCGTAATAGAGCCGTGAACGAACGGTGCCCAGCTTGCAATTCAGCACTTGTGAAATCTGCTGATACGACATCTGCTCCAGGAACCGCAGCATCAGGACCTCCCGGTATTCGGGCGGCAATTCTTTCAGGCACTTGTGAACTTTCGCCGCGTCTTCGCCGGAGAAATCATCTTCTTCGGCATAATCTTCGACCGCGACATTTTCATCCAGCCTCGAAACGTTCCTTTTTTTCCTGAGATGCTGGTAAACTTTATTTCGCGCTATCCGGTACAACCACGCTGGAAAGGCATCGATTTCCCTAAGGCCGTGTATCCGCCTGATAACTGTCAGCCAAGTGTCCTGAAAAATATCTTCCGTCAGCTCGCTGTTGTCCAACAACCGATTTATGAAATAACGCAGAGGTCTCTCGTAGCGCTCGATAAGTTCCGCAAAAGCATCCTTATCGCCGATTTGGCAGCGGAGCAGCAATAACTGTTCTATTAATTCGGCAGCCTTTTTCATGCGCTATTCTCGATCTATACAGATGCGCAGTAAGTTGATAAGTTCAAGAAATTACCTATTTTCCCGGTTTTTCCTGAGAAAGTCAAACTTATGCGAACGGCACTAAACGCCGGCCGTCGAGCGCCATAGCAACAAAAGACTTGCTAAAAGAAGGGATAGCCGTTACTTTATTCGCGGCGTTTGTGGCTTAAAATGTAATGTGAACTGTGATTATGGGAATTTCGTGATGAGTGTAACTGTGAAAAATCCGGGTTTGTCGGAACTTGATGAGCTTTGTATAGAAACGATTCGTTTTTTATCGATGGAAGGTGTGCAGAAGGCCAATGCGGGCCATCCGGGTATGCCGATGGGAATGGCCTCGGCGGCGTATGTTCTCTGGACGAAATATATAAAGCAGAATCCCGCCAATCCGAGATGGCACAATCGTGACCGTTTCGTTCTCTCGGCGGGCCACGGCAGCATGCTGCTTTACTCGCTGCTGCATCTGACCGGTTACGACATAACCCTGGATGACCTGAAAAACTTCCGTCAGTGGGGCAGCAAAACGCCGGGACATCCGGAATACGAGCCGGACCGCGGCATCGAAGTGACCACAGGGCCGCTGGGCCAGGGCATTTCCAACGCCGTCGGAATGGCGATTGCACAGAAATACATGGCGAATCATTTCAACCGCGATGGATTTCCAATTGTCGACTACAACATCTACGTCATCGCCAGCGACGGCGACCTGCAGGAAGGCGTCGCCTCGGAGGCAAGTTCCCTTGCCGGACACCTGGGCCTCGATAACCTGATCGTCGTTTACGACGATAATCATATAAGTATCGACGGCAGCACGGATTTGTCGTTTACCGAAGACAGGGCCAAACGTTTCGAAGCTTACGGCTGGAAGGTGCTGGTCGTCGAAGGTGACGGCAACGATATGGCCGCTTTCGAGAAAGCGCTGAAAAAGGCGAAGGCGGAAAAACAGCGGCCGACCATAATAAAATTCCGTTCACATATCGCATTCGGCAGTCCGAACAAACAGGACACCGCCGGGGCGCACGGCTCGCCTCTGGGCGACGATGAAATCAAACTGATTAAGAAAAAATTCGGCTGGGATCCGGAAAAGAGCTTCTATATCCCTGACGAAGTTAAGGCACACATGCAGAAGGTTCAGGCCGAGGGCAAAAAAGCACAGGCAGCGTGGGACAAGCTGTTTGCCGACTACACTAAGAAATATCCGGAGCTTGCGGCGCAATTCGAGGATGCCGCGGCCGGCAGGCTGCCCGTGGACCTCGATGGGATTCTGCCGGCGTTCGAGCCGGGCAGCTCCCTGGCGACACGCAAGGCATCTGGCAAAGTACTGGCCGAATTGATGCCGAAGCTGCCGCTGATTTTGGGCGGCTCGGCGGACCTGACGCCCTCGAACAATACCCGGTGGCCCGATGCGAAGGATTTCCAGAAGGATGCGCGGGACGGCAGATACCTTCGCTACGGAATTCGCGAGCATGCGATGGGTGCGATTATGAACGGGATTTCCGTAAGCGGCCTGGCCCGCGCGTTTGGCGGGACGTTCCTGGTCTTCAGCGATTATATGCGTGGCGCGGTCCGCGTGGCGGCACTCTCGAAGTACCCGACCATATTCGTCTTCACGCACGACAGCATCGGCATCGGCGAGGACGGGCCGACCCATCAGCCGGTCGAACATTTCGCAGCCCTGCGGGCGATACCGAACCTGCTGGTCATCCGCCCCGCCGACGCGAACGAGACTGCCCAGGCGTGGAAGTACGCGCTGGAGCATCGAGATGGACCTGTAGCTCTGCTGCTGACCCGGCAGGGATGTCTCGTTCTGGACCAGGACAAATACGCCCCGGCGACGAATCTCAGTAAGGGTGCCTACGTTCTGTGGCGAGGCCGTCCCGGCCTTGCGTCCCTCCGGCATCTCAGTGGCGAGGCCGTCCCGGCCTTGCGTCCCGCCGGCATCTTGCCGGCGGAAATGAACAAGGGCAAGATGCCCTCGCCACAAGAGCAAGGGCAAGATGCCCTCGCCACCGTGCTACTGTTGGCAACAGGCTCGGAAGTCTCGGTCGCTCTCGGTGCCGCCGAAGCTCTTGCAAAAGAAGGAATCGCCGCCCAGGTGGTCAGCATGCCCTGCTGGGAGCTGTTTGAAAAGCAAAGTCGGCAGTACAAAGATTCTGTCATTCCGCCGGCCGTGACGGCCAGGGTCGCAGTCGAGGCCGGCGTCGAGCTGGGCTGGCATAAATATATCGGCGACAAAGGCGTCTTTGTCGGCATGTCGTCGTATGGCGCCTCAGCACCCGGCAAAGTCTGCTTCGAGAAGTACGGCTTCACAGTTGAAAACGTCGTCAAAGCGGCAAAGAAATCCATAGCGAATTCCGATTGACGGCACGGCCTTGTGGCGAGGGCGTCTCGCCCCTGCATCGAACACTAGGCCGGGATGGCCTCGCCACTCCTTGCTAATGTGTAAAGATAAATCATTCATAGCGGCGGATTACTTACAGGAGCAATACCGCCGCCTTTTTTTGTAACGAAACCATGAGAAGGAGCAACGAAATGAAACGGAAACATGTTATTGAAGTATACATCTTCCGCCCATGCTGATATTCTACATATAGATTTTGGCAGTCTGTTAATTCTGATTTGACAGGCTGCTCCACTGCTTGCAGAGACTTCATGGGTGGCAGCCTCAATCGCAGCTTGGGGATGGCTTTTCCCAACCATCCCCAAAGCCTTCGGCTTTGAGGCTGCCACCCAATCGAAAAAACAGTAACTTATTGATTCAAGCTTGGTACACTGATGAGTTAGGAGAGACAAAATGAAACGTATAAACTCAACACCAGTGGTTGTTGTGGCAATGATAATAATCAGCAATTTTTGCATCGCGGATGGTCAAGTACAAGGAAAAGCTTCCGCTGGTTTGCGGCTGGCTGGGGCGCGGGCGGTTATCGATGCCGGTCTGTATCCTACGATTCAGGCGGCGATAGATGCGCTGCCGGATGAAGGTGGTGTTGTCCAATTGCCGCCGGGGACGTTTGAGATTAGCGAGCCTTTGATGGTTAGCAAGTCCGACGTTCTGATCGAAGGGGCCGGAACGGCTACGCATATCAAGAATGTCAATACTGAAGGCAAAAGCGCGCTTATCCTTCAGCACCACGGCGGCGGTGACGATAGAAATGCCGAGCTGTGGCGGATTCGCTTAGCCGACTTCCGCATTACCGGCAACGAAAAGAGCGGCCACGGTATCGAGGCCCGGCGGATTAACGAACTTTTCATCGACGGCGTCACTGTCAGCTATCACGGCGGCGACGGAATCCGGTTGTACTTCTGCTACGAGGACCCGCGAATCTGCAACTCACTGATCACCTACAACAAAAAGACGGGGCTGAACGCAATCGGCTGTCACGACGTTGTCGTCTCGGCGAACCAGTTCGAGGAAAATCACGATGCTCTCAGGTTTATCGACGGCTTTAATCTCTGCATGACGGGCAACTGCCTCGACGACCATCTCGGCGACGGCGTCGTTATCGAGAATACCTACGGCTCGGTCGTCTCGGGCAATATGATCGAGGAGTGCAGCGGCACTGCAATCGTGCTCGACCGCGACTGCTACGGAATCGCGCTGAGCGCCAATGTGATTGCACACGATGTGTCCGGCGGAATTGCTCTGCGTGATGCACACGGCTGCACCGTCAGCGCCAACGCCTTTACAATCATGGGCAAAGACGCGCTGAACATCGGGCCGGCTTCCGGGCGCATCACCGTGACCGGTAACAATTTCTCCAACAGCTACATCGGCGCCGATAAGCTCAAACGGGAAGCAAACGACCTGGCGGCGGCCGGGGTGGTCCTTAACGGAACATCAAACGTCGCCTTAACAGGCAATCTTTTCTCCGGCCTGAGGCCAAAGGCGCTGAGCCTCGAAGGCCCGGCGAGCAGGCACGTGTTGTTTTCGGATAATGTCCTGGTAGATACGGTCGGAGACCATAAAAAATTAGAGGCCTCTCTCGTCAAAGACAATCTGGAAGATGAGTGAGAAGAAGGGCTGAAAATGAAATTGACAAAGATGCTATTGGCAGTGATTTTTGTTGGTGCGGCAGTTGTGGAGGCACGAGCAGGCGAAGGCGCACCGGTTTATCCTGGCGCCGATTGGACAACAGAAAGTCCAGAGCAGGCCGGGCTGAACGCGGAGAAACTAAAAGAATTGAGCGATTACGCCGGCGGTTTCGGCTGCGTGGTCAGGCACGGATATATGGTCTATACCTGGGGCGATGCCGGCAGGCGAAATGATGTCGCCTCCGCGGCAAAACCTCTTTATGCACACTTCCTTTTCAAGGCGGTCGAGGACGGCAAAATTTCCAGCTTCGACGAGCACGTCAGCAAGTGGGAGCCACGGCTTAATATGATAAACAAAAATCTCGGCTATAAGGACAGTGGCATTACATGGCGGCACTTTGCCAACCAGATATCGTGCTACGGTCTGGCCGAGGCGCCCGGCGAGGCCTTTGCGTATAACGACTGGCAGATGTCGCTGTTCTGGGACACGCTGTTTCAGAAGGTCTACGGCGCGAGCTTCGAGACGGTGGATGCCGAGGTCTTTCATCCGATGCTGACCGACAAGCTTCAATGCCAGGATAATCCGACGTTCATGGCCTTCGGCACAGGCGACAGGCCCGGCCGGCTTGCGATTTCGCCGCGTGATTTTGCGCGTTTCGGATTGCTGTACCTGCGAGAAGGAAAATGGAAAGATGAGCAGCTTATCAGCCGTGAATATGCGACAATGGCGGTAACCAATCCCGTGCCGAACTCGATTCGGCGCGCGGGTAAAATAGCTGCCGAGATGATCCCGGGCCAGCGATCCATTGGCTCGAAACAAATCCCGGACAACCAGTGCGACCACGTCGGCAGCTATAGCTGGCTCTGGTGGACAAATGGTATTGACCGTGAAGGCCTGCGGCATTGGCCCGATGTGCCGGTCGATACATATGGCTGTTTCGGGCATGGCGGGCTTCGCGCCATGGTTGTCCTGCCCGGCCCGGATTTGATTATAAGCTGGAACGAAACCAAAATTGAAGGCCGCGAGATGGAAAACCACACGCTGAAGCTGCTTGCAGATTCCGTAACATCAACCGCATCTCGAAGCGGCCGGATTATTGCTGATCCCGAGCATCCGGAATGGCTCAAACGCAGCGACGGCCGGCCGTTCTTTATGTGCGGGCCGGGCGACCCTGAGGGTTTTCTTTATCGCGGCAGCTTAAAGCCGGATGGAACCCGGGATGGGGACCAGATGCAGTTAATCGAGAAAATCAAGGGAACCTGGGCCAACTGCATCTACCTGATGGCGATATGCTCGCACGGCGGCGACGGCGATAAAACTCATAATCCGTTTGTCGATCACGACCCGGCAAAAGGCATCAATCCCGCAGTGCTCGATCAGTGGGAAACGTGGTTTGCTGAAATGGACGAAAGTGACATTGTCATATACCTGTTCCTCTACGACGACAGTGCGCGGATTTGGGATAGCGGTGACAATGTCGGCGAAAAAGAAAAGAATTTTATCCATTCTCTCGTCAACCGGTTCGAGCATCATAGAAATCTGATATGGTGCATCGCGGAGGAATACCAGGAGGCGTTCAGCGCCGAACGGGTGAAAAATATTGCCGCGGAAATTCACGCCGCCGACGATTACAACCATGTTGTCGCCGTACACAAGCTTAACGGCCTGGATTTCTCAGAGCTTGCCGACGAGCCGAACATCGACCAGTTTGCGATTCAGTACAACGTCAAGACGGCTGAAGAGCTGCACGCCGGGCTGGTAAAGGCATTCAGGCAGGCGAAGGGCAGATATAATCTGAATATGTCCGAGGCGGCCGACTATGGAACCGGGACCGAGGCTCGCCGAAAGAGCTGGGCCTGTGCGATGGCCGGCGCGTACGTGATGATTTTAGGCATGGATATCGCAACGACGGCCAAAAGCGACCTTGAAGACTGCGGCCGGCTGACGCGTTTCTTCGAATCGACCGATTTTCAACAGATGTCGCCGCACGATGAGCTCGGATTCGCCGGGACGCAATACGTGCTGGCCCGGCCGGGCGGAAGCTACATTGCATACGCATCGAAATTGCAGGGCAGAATTGGCTTGAAAAATACCGCCGCGGGGGTGTATAAATTACTTTGGTTCGATTGTGCAAGCGGCAGCGAGGTCACTATGGAAAACGTAACCGTTACCGGAGGCGACCAAAGCTGGGACAAGCCGGGCCATATTGGCAGCGAATTGGCTGTGTATATCGAACGTGTCGGGGGATTTTGAAAGGAATCCGATGAATGATATCCAAATTTTCACGACGCCGATTCTGGATGGGATTAAAATCAAACAGTACAAGGGAATCGTAATTGTCAGGAACGTCAGGGCTGTCAATGTTATCCGGGATATCTTCACGTCATTTCGTGATATCTTCGGCGGAAGGTCGGCGTCGTACCAGGAAGTGATGAGAATGATGCAGGATGACGTCATCGCCGAAGCCAGGAACGAAGCCGGGAGGCTGGGCGCCAACGCGATCGTCGGTTTCTCGCTGGACTACGATAACATCGGCTCCAAAAATAAATCGCTGTTGATGGCGTCCGCCAAAGGCACTGCGGTTGTCATCGAATGAATCGCCTCGAACGCCTGAGAAGAAAGGTTGCAGGTGATGCAAATGAAAAACAAGACTGTTGTATGGACGCTTGTCGGCGTTGGTATGGTGCTCATATGTTCGGCGCTCTATTTTTTCGGCCTGGACCGGCGGCGAGAGCAACCCGCGGCTACTCCTACGGACCAGCCGCCTGATGCGGTCTCACACGCTGAACCTAACGAAGTTGCGGCACAGGCCGAACCTAACCAGGTGATATCACAGGCCGAGCCGAACGAAGTGACGCCGAAGACAGCTTCGGCGAAAGATACTTTTAAGGATGAGCCCGAAGCGCATGGGCTCTACGAGAAGATGATTGAAACGATGCGAAGCGCCGAAAGCCTTTCCTATAAAGGCGACTGCGGCAATTGCACCTACACGATCTGGATGAAAAAACCAAACTACTTTCGCGTGGAAACCGTCAATCGTCAAGGCGCAGAATGCGGAACCCTTGTAGGCGACGGCGATCATCTCTGGATCTATTGGCCGCAGGGTAATTCGCCTTCTTCTGATGGCACTGATGGCGATGCACAAACACAGGCGAACGTCTATATGAAAAAGACCACTCCACTGGCAAGGCACTCTATCGGACATGAGGTGGGCTGGCTAAGGGCTGGAATGGGTATGACAATAATCGATCCGAGCACCTTCCACGGCTATACGGATTCTCTTCAGCCCTACCTGGACGGTGTCAGAGGCTGGGACGCGGAGAGCATCGAAGGCCAGGACTGTGACGTCATTGAGGTCAGTTTCATGAAGCGTCAGCGGATCTGGTACATCTGGCTTTCCAAACAGGACCATCTTCCGCGGAAAATAAAGCAGGTTGTTCGAGTATCACGCCCTATCATCGGGTATGAATACTGGTCGGATGTGCGGATCAATGCCGAGGTTCCGAACGAGAAATTTGTCTGGTCTCCGCCGGCCGGCTGGCAGGAATGGACGCCGCCCGATCTGGAAGAAAAGCTTCTCAAGCCGGGCCAGGAAGCGCCCGATTTCGAATTGCTCCTGGCTGATGAAAACAAAGTCAAACTTTCAGACTATCGCGGCAAGATTGTCTGGTTCTATATCTGGCGGGCGGGCTGACCGGCCTGCCGGGAGGAGATGCGTCATCTCCAGATACTCTCTGAAAAGTATAAAGACAAAGGCCTGGTGATTCTCGGTTTCAACTGCTCGGATGACAGGCAAATTGCCCTGGATTTTATGCGTGAGAATTCCGCAACGTTTCCGAGTGTTCTGGATTCTTCCGACGCCGCTGTGAAAATCGGATTTATGAGCTATCAAATGAACGGCGTGCCGCTGAATTACATTATCGACCGGGAGGGGAAGATTGTCGAGGCCTGGTACGGTTACGAGGAAGGCCATAAACAAGCGCTTGCGGCGCTGGAAAAGGCAGGGCTTAAATTGGAAGGTCAGTAAGAATGAATAATCTGTTTGCAGACAGGATGGCCACAACTCACAAGTCGTTCATCAGGGAAATTTTGAAGGTGACCCAGGACAGCAACGTCATATCATTCGCCGGTGGTTTACCAAATCCTAAGCTATTCCCGGTTAAGGAGCTTGCCGATGCGTGCCTGAAAGTCCTGCAGGAAGACGGAGAGAATGTTCTTCAGTACAGTACGACAGAAGGCTATTTGCCTTTGAGAGAGTATATCGCCGAACGATATTTCTTAAAGAGGGGATTGCAGGCGAGCCCGGATGAGATACTGATCACGAACGGTTCACAGCAGGGTCTCGACTTAGTCGGCAAAGTGTTCCTGAATAAAGGGGACCGGGTTGTAATCGAACGGCCGGGCTACCTTGGCGCCATCCAGGCGTTCGGTATATATGAACCGTCGTTCGTGCCCATACCCTTGCTCGATGACGGCATAGATACGGATTTGCTCGAAAAAGCGTTAAAGGCTGGTGAGTCAAAACTGTTCCATACGGTAATCAATTTTCAGAATCCCTCAGGTGTGACCTATTCACGGCAGAAAAGAGAAAAGCTTGCCGATATCATCAAAGGTCACAATATGGTTTTAGTCGAGGACAATCCCTACGGCGAATTGAGGTTTATTGGGGAAGATTTGCCTTCGATGAAGAGTTACCTCGGAGACCGCACGATTGTTTTAGGCTCATTTTCGAAAGTGGTGACACCGGGACTGAGGCTCGGATGGATTTGTGCGGCTACGGATGTAATGGAAAAGATCGTTGTGGCAAAGCAGTCATCCGACCTGCACTCGAATTATCTCTCGCAGAGGGCCGTCTATCAGTATCTGATTGACCACGACCTCGACGAGCATATTCTGAATATCAGAAAGGTTTATAAAAGGCAGAGAGATTTGATGGTTTCGATGATAGAGCAGCATTTTCCGGAAGAGATAGAATATACGAAGCCTGAGGGGGGTATGTTCTTGTGGGCAACACTTCCGGAGAACCTTTCATCGTTAAATTTATTTAAGCTCGCGATGGAAGAAAATGTTGCTTTCGTTCCCGGCAGAGCGTTTTATGTCGATGGCGGCGGGGATAATACGCTGAGACTTAACTTTTCGAATTCGGACGAAGAGAAGATCGAAGAGGGGATAAAGCGATTGGCGAAGGTTATAAAAAAATGTTGATGGAAAACAAATAGACCGGATATTACTCAAGCGGCCGGTACGAGCAAGCTGTTGAAAGTTCCGATCGCTAATTCGTACAGGGATGAGAGTCGGACAAGTATAAAAACTGTTAGGGATGAAATTATATAAGAAAATGAGGTGATTGTTATGGATAAGCTTTATGAAGAATCGGAGACGGGATGCTGCCCGAGATTCGATCCTGAGCCGTGGGATGAAAAAGAAGTGACGTTTCAGGAAAAATTATTTGTCAAAGATCACGTCAGGAGTTTCTTTCATATCCCGCTGAACTTCGGGAAAGTCATGGTCAGGAACATGGAGAAGATTAAGAAGGCCGATGCCCTTGTGCCGACGCCCGTAATGCTTTCGGACGAGAAGTCCCTCTGGGGCAGCGATATCTATATCGCGGTCGCCGGGGATGTGCCGGGGGCAACTATGGCGAGAATATCAGGGACTTTTCTGACGAAGGTATTCGAGGGGCCGTACAAGGACGCAGGCAAGTGGGCGCAGGAAATGAAGACCTATGTCAAGTCGAAGGCCAAAGGGATTCAGAAGATGTACTTCTTTTATACGACCTGCCCGAAATGCGCCGAGTTTTACGGCAAGAATTATACCGTTATCCTGGCGCAAGTTTGAGTGATGTACCTTAAATACATTTCAAAGGAAAACCCCCTCAATAAATTGAGGGGCTAAATATTATGTTTGGTGATAGTGCGACTGATATAACGATACTGTTTATTATATTAGCCGCGGATATCGGTGCTTTTGTCAGGAAAAGGAGCAGAGACAAGTGCCTTCGGGATTTCGAGCGGAGCTGATGGCCTCGGCGGGAACTTCCTTCGAGCCTTTGCTGGAAAGATATATCGGTCGCAAGGTCGTGCTTGAGATGATGAAAGGCGACAAAATATTCGAATATTGCGGCGTGCTAAAGGAATATACGGCGGAGTTTATCGAAATCATGGATGTCAATTACGCCGCGAAGCTGGGCCAGCCGGCCAGGACAGCAGACCTTGTCGTGCCCCGCAAATACGGCCTGATCCGACATCTTGCCGAATAGTATTTTAAGCATTTTTACAAAAATCCTCGTAACATTTTACGGAATTGGGCGTCATATTTTGTAGTGCTATAACTACGAACCGCTCACGCCGGGAATTACCCGGCAAACAATATTAGTAAGAAGGAGAATTATCATGCTTACACCTCTCAAAAGGAACTCATGCAGATGGCGAATATGGGCTGTTATAATTGCCTTAATGTTTAGCAACACAGGCACTACAGAAGTTACCGGCCAGGAACGAATCCTTCATTTTCCCAAAGACCGCTCGATCGGGGAGGTTTTCATACGAGACCAAGATATTTTCGCGGAAAATTATTATGCCTGGACT
>Ga0315288_10005672_pt1 | contig 15865 bp, 18 predicted proteins | sample YL17G11_20_MG_FD_203454 | JGI IMG/M metagenome (GOLD analysis project Ga0315288, IMG submission 203454) | Sediment microbial communities from Yellowstone Lake, YNP, Wyoming, USA - YL17G11_20 | ecosystem: Environmental > Aquatic > Freshwater > Lake > Sediment | place: USA: Wyoming | collected...
CCCGACGGTCAGCATGGCCTTCTCCTCCCTCGCGGTCCCCGTCGCTGAGTACCCTATCGCCTGTGCCTGCTTCGGCGGCTTGCCGGCGCGGGTCTCCAGCGCGATGATCCGTGACCGCCACTCTTCGAGGGACTCGCCTTTGCGGCGCTTGGGCATCGGCATTCTCGCTCACCCTATTTCGCGTACTGCCGGAAGATGTCCGCCGCCGCCATCAGAGCCTTCTGCTTGCTACCCTTCATGTGCCGCCCATAACCTTCGGTCTCCCCGACCAGACGCGCCCAGTCCTGCGTTGTCAGTTTATCTCCGGTCATCTCTCGCAGTCGGACAAGCGCGGTGTTCGCGGCAATGACCCCAGACCTGTACTCCGGGTCGTCATTCGCCTCTTTGCCGTAGAGCGCCGCATTCAACGCCTTCGACGCACCCTGAATGCCTGGATCGGATGCTGTCATTCCCCGCATCTTGGGGGCCGGTTCTTGCATCTCTCCGCGCTTCGGTTGCTGTTCGAGAGCTGCCTCCGCCGTCTGCCGCGCCACATTCTTGCCTGGTGCCTGCTGCACAGTCTGCTGCGCTCGCGCACGCTGCTGTTCCGGGGTTTCCCCCAGTTTGTTCTGCTCCTGTGGGCCACGCCCTACGACCGTCTGCCGAGAAGACGGTGCGCCCAAAGGAATGCGCTTCCCCTCGCGCGTCGTGATCCATCGTTGCGGTTCCTGTTTGCGAAGAGTCCGAAGCACTACGGGTCCGCCTTCCTCACTGCCTGCGCGAGCCGCGCGTCGCGCTCTTCCTTCGTCGCCTCGAACGCCGCCTCGATGATCGGCCGCTGTCGCATCTTCTTCGTGCCCGTGATGAGGTACGTCGCCCAGGGCGCGGTGTTCGTCACGCTGATCTCGTAGTCGGTGCCGGATCGCCGCAGGATCGCCGCCTGCCATGAGCCCCAGAACCGTCCGCTCTGGTAGTTCACCAGGAAGTCGGGGATGCCCGCCGACGCTGGCCCGTAACGCACCGCGTAAGGGTGCCCCATCTTCCGCAACTCTCGAAGCGAGAAGTACCGGTTCGACGAATACTCCTGCGCCTTCCGAAGTACCATGTCCGCGCAGTCCTGCATGGCCCCTTCGACCTCGCGCGGGAGGTCGGACTGCGCCGCCTGCCGCCACGCCGCGCCGATCTGCTGGAACTGGCCGACCATCACCGCCTGCAGGTCCCGGCCCCACTGCGCGAGGGCGGTCGGCAACTGGTTCGCGGCGTCTATGAGCGCGAGACGCTGAGAATCCAACTGCAGGCGCGAATAGGCGGCCTCCCGCAGATACCGCTCACCTTCACTGCCGAACGTAACCATGCGCCAGGGCATTAGGGTTGCTCTCCATACTGTCCGATGGTTGTCACGGCGTTGAATATCGCCCGGTTCGCTTTGTATGCGGCTTCTTGCGATGCCCACTGTTTTATCTTGTCCAGGGGCATCTTGTTGTGCCCAACTTGCTGGGTCAACATCGGTTGTCCCTGCGTGGCCTCTGCACCTTCGGCCTCTAGTTTGTCCCGGAAGTCGGCAATCTGCGCCTTAGTGGGTTGACCATTGTATTCCCGCAAGAATGCCACTAACCGTCCGTATGCCTGCTGCATGGCCGCTGGCATAGCCCGCCTCAAGAGGGCGCCAGCATTCCCTCCCTTTGGTTTCTCCAAAGCGTCCACGGCTGCCTTGAATTGCTCGACCTTCCAACGGACCTGCTCCGGCCATCCCTCTGTTATTGCATTGTCGTTGCGGGACTTCGGTTCACCAGAACGTCCGTGAATCGGCACGCGCTTCCCTCGGATCGTGAGGAATTGTTGCGTCTCCTGCTTCGCAATCCGAATCATGGGGCGTTAACTCCTGTCTTCCTCAGTACGCACTGGAACCGGACTCCCCGGTTGCGTTGGTCGTCAACGTGGACGATCTGATAACGCACTACCGGGCCGGTCAGACCATTCGCAGTCGGGTCGAAGTTGACGTAGTTCCCATCCCGCACATGCACACTCCGGTCGCAGTAGAGCGTTGCGTTGTCCCCCGTGACGTGCGCCATTCCCATCATGTCCGAGAACTGCCCCCCGTGACCCCACATCGAGCAGGGCATGGCCGCGTACAGCACCGTACCCGGTTTGTCGGTCACATCCACTACATTCGGATACCACTGCCAGGCCGGAAGGGGAAGCACGGTATCACGCCCATCCTACGGAAACCCACCGTTGCAGGCCCATTCCGGCCTGCGCGATCAGTGGGTTCACCGCTGAAGCATACGGGCCGCCCGCCAGGTAGCCGATGCCCGGAATGCCCGGCACACCAGAGAAGGCCGCGTAACTGCGCGACTCTGGGCCAAGGTGAACGGACGTTGCGCCGGCCATCTCGAAGCCGCCGATTAAGCGAACGAAGTCCGCCGCCCCATAAACCGCCGCCGCGTACCGAATCTCCGCGGGCCGGTTGGCATCCGTGTAGCCGTAAGTGCAGTTGACGATCACGTTCTCCCACCAGCCGCCCGCCGAAAGGAATGTCAGGAACGGGTAGAAAAGACCGGCCCCCGACGCGGGCAGCGCGGCGGGCATGATCTCCACGAACCCGCGTGCCGCGTGAATCTGCACCTGCGGACTCGGCGCGTCAGCCGCCGTGCAGATGATGCGCCCCTCGCTGTCCCGCTTGTTGACGTACCGGAAGTTCGTAAACTCGTAGTACGGCAGGTCCGCCAGCGCCCGGATCGTGACCTTAGACACCGCCTGAATCGGGTGCTTAGGCAGAATCAGGGACGGCTCGTTGTAGCCGGTACACGCAATCTCCTCGGTGAAACTCCCGAACGGCCGTCGGCAGTAGGAGTCAATCCGAGAGTCTATGGCCGACCCGAAGAAGTCTGTCCACAGATTAGCGGGCGTCGTGCCGCTGGCCGCGAGCGCAGTCACCCAGGACGTGTAGAGGTCCGGGATCCCCGCAGGGATCGTCCCGCGAATGAGCGGCTCTACGTCGGACCAGTCGGCGTACACGGGCCTTACTTGCCTCCCAATGCGCCCAGAGCGGCCTTCGTGGCTACCTGCATTCCGGCTTGCACCTGCGGACTAATCTTCTCTGGCAGAAACATGCGCGCCCTCTTGTCCAGCTTGCCCTTATCGAGGTCCGCGATGAAGTTCTTCCACTTGCCGATGGCCTCTTCCCCGCCATTCTGATTAATCCCAAGTGCCCGTCCCGCTGACCGTATCAGTTGCGAGGCTACCTCAAACCCCTCTACATACTCATGCGGCCTCTCCGACACGCGCGAGGCATTGACGATGGAGGCACCGGCTCGCGTCAACGCCTGGGACACGGGGGCCATAGGAGATGCCCCTTCAGCAGTATGGCGTTCCACTGATTGCCAAACGCCCTCCTCGCCGGACTTGGGCGGCTTCTGTTGTCCAACCGGGACCTTCTTGCCGCGAATTGTAACCCACCGCTTGGGTTCCTGCTTACGCAAGACGGTTATCACGCCGCCATCATCCCTCTTTTCTCGGAACTCATTCACCTTGCGGCGGGCGGCACTTATCCTCGGTCGGAGGGCGTCCTGTCGAGCCTCAAGGCGTTTCGCCCTCAGCTCGTCTTTCTCTGCGTCAGCGTCAGCGATCTTCTGGTTGAGCATCTTGAACTGGGAGTTCAGATCTCGAAGGTCCCTCTCGGCGTCCTTCTCATCTGGCGTAGCCACCGAGGAAGGCCGACGCATAGAGGGCGGATGGATCATCGGGGCTTGTGAGCGACCGATGGGCACCCGCCTGCCATTGATGGTCGCCCACCTCTCGCCTTCCTGCTTGCGGAGTCGAATCATGTCGCCATCATCTCCTTGACCTTCGCCTGCACGGCCTCCACCGTCACGGCCTCCAACTGCCGCCCGTCGCAGCCGATGTGGTCATAGCAGTACCCCCGCCCGAGAATCTCGTTCGCGTCGAATGTGAAGACGCCCGGCATTCCCTCCAACCGCAACCGCGGCTGCCAGCATCCGAAGATACCGATGGTCGGAGTTCCAGTCGCCGGGCCGCAATAGAGCAAACCCGTGTCGTGGGAGACCACCGCGTCGGCGGTCCCGATGAGCGCGATGCTCTCGCGCATCCCGACGCCGCCGAAGTTGTGAACCCCATCGCGCTCCCAACAGGCGGTCGGGTCCTGGTCAAGAACACCGCAGACTATGCCCTCGGCGGCGAGGCGCTCACTCAGTTCGCGCATGTAAGGCCAGTTCCGCCGGTAGTCGGAGGCACGCGCCACCAGTACAACCTTCGGGGCCTTCGTGTTCCACATCGAGTCAGCCGTCTGCCATTCCGAGCGGGTGGCGTAGTATTCCGGCGTCGGCGGCCGCCCGTTGAGTTCCTGGCAGGCCGCCGAGGCGAAGAGGTTGACCCGCGGCACAGAATCATACCGCGGGTCTCTCTCTACTGACTTACACCAGTTGAGTACGATGTCACAGTCGCCCGTGTCCGGGGAGGCGGTCGCGGTTCCGAGGTCGTGGACGGACTCCACGCACGGGTTGCCGCGCAACAACGGCAGATACCGGGCCAGCGTCCAGTAGTGGACGCGCAGTCCAAACTCGTGCATCGCCCGCACCGTGGGCGTCGTCATCAGAATGTCGCCAAGACCCATATCGCGAATGACCGCAACCGAATCGCCCGGTTCGGCCTCCGCGATGGTCGGGACGAGCACCTTGCGGTCCCCGCCGTAGTTGGCGAGTACCCAGTGCGCCTCCTCAAGGTTGAAACGGTGGTCGCCAACGTCCAACCAGCATTCACCGTTCCCGCCCCGACCGTCGGGCCATACGACCTGACGCCGCTCCAACACCCGGAGTTTCACGGCCTTACCCTCCCGCGCCGATCTTACCCGGCGAGCGTCTGGGCGAGTTGCGCGTTCAAGAAGGCATCGTTCAGCCCGGTGATCCGCCGCTGGAAGTCCGGGACCGCGATGCAGAAGACGGTCGTCTCATAGATCAGGTCACGCCAGGCCGACGCGAGCAGGCCCAACTCCACCATGTCAAGCGCGTGCAGGTCGGCCATCTTGATGATGTTACCGTTCTGCAGCATGTCCGGCGACTGGTCGTCGAGCACGTACACGGGCCACCCGTAGGAGTCCTGTTCCAGGTAGCGTTCGGGGATGAGGTCCACCTTGCCCCAACCGAAGTCCCACGAATCGAGTGCGAAGCCGCTGACGGTCCCGCCGAGGATGTTCCCCGCGCCGTTCGGGTTCGCCCCGAAGCCGCGGACCAGGTAGGTGAGGACCTGGTTAATCATCCACTGGTGGGCCGCCGGCTTGTAGACCACGCAACGGGACTGACCGCCCCACTCGTAGACCTCGCGGCAACTCTGGGCGATAGCGTAGAACAGCGCGAGAGTGCCCGCGCCCATCGCCACGGTGCGGAGGACCTGGACACCGAGTCCGTCGAACTGGTTGGCCGCCGCCATTGCGTTCCCGTTACAGATGCACCACTCTTCTGCCTGCCGGGTCGCGATAGTGCGAACCAACTTCTGGTGCGCGCGAACGTCCACGAAGGAAGCGCCCTCATCCTGAGTCATAAAGGGCACCGTTACCAACTCGCCGACATTCTTGTAGGGCGCGCTGACCAACTGGTAGTTCGGGAATACGGACACCGGGAGACCGCCGCGGGCGAAGAAAGCCGCCGGGGGCTGAGTCCCGCCGATGTACATGTTGCCGAGGTACTGCTGCGCCGTCAGCCGATACCATTGATGCGCCGCGCCCTTGCCGATGATGCGCGAGAACCGCTTGACCAGCGGCGGCATGTTTGGCGCGCCGAGCGCGATCACGTCTGCGAGGTCCTGCCGAACCAACTGGCCGGCGATGGTCACGTTGCCAGTCGTGATCTGCTTCGCGAACTCGTCACCGACCATCCCTTCGAGCATCTTGCGGATGTCGGCCTCAGACAGAGCCGAGATGTTCGCCACTTCGTCTCACTCTCCTGTCGTCGTATATCCCCCCGTCTTGCCAACCGCCTCAGCTACGTATCCATGAACTTGAGCAGGGTCCGCTCCCCGCCGCGCCGGAGAATCTCAGCCTGCATGGTCTGTTCGTCCGGCGTCATCGTGTAGTCCGGCGGGTCCTTCGCCCGCTTCGCCAGGAACGCGACCTTGGCGTCCTCGTACCCCGCGCCGTTCTCGCCCGCGATGACCTTGTAGAGCCTGGTGTCGCCTGCGTCCGGTGCTTCATCATCTCCTGCGATTCGGGCTATCGCTACCAGTTCCTCCGGTCGCGGTTCGGGCCGCGCGCCGAGTGCGTCAATCTGCTTCTTGAGTGGCTCCGTGGCAGCGTCAACGGCCGCATTGACGAGCCGCTTCAATGTGGTCTCATCCATCGGAGTGTGCTCCTCGTCCTCGGTGTCTGCGATGGCATCCTCGTCCTCGCCAGTGGCTCGCTTGAGGATGCCCACGGCCTCCGCGCCGGACAGCCCCATGCCGGACACCTGCGCCCCAAGTTCGATCAGGTCGGCCAGGTCCTCCGGGGTCACGTCCTTGTGGACTGCCAGCGGTAGTGCCTCCACCTTGGCACCCGCAACGGCCTTCGCCAGGACCTCCTCAGGTTTCTCGTACTCACCCACAGACTTCGTGAACGAGTCCTCGTCGGCCACCTCCGCGTCGCCCTTCACGATCCAGCACTGTCGCGCGTCTGCCATCATTCCCGTCTCCTCTCGTTGGGCGACTTCGCGCCCGAGGATCGTGATATTCCCCCCGATGGACTGCTCGCTGCCCTTCGCAATCTTCTCATCATCCTCGTCGCCCTCGTCTTCGTCCTCCTCGTCCTCCACCTTGGGTTTCGGCTTCTTGCGCTTCGGCTTCTCGTCCTCGTCGTCATCGTCGTCATCTTTGTCGGGCATGACGAACGGCTTATCGGTGGCCTTCTCGAACTCCAACTCAGCTAGGCGCTCGCCGTAACACTTCGACGCAACCTCAGGATCGAGCGAAACGCCAGGGGTCTTCACGATGAAGTCGAAGTCGCCGAATACCACGCCCTCGCCTGCGACTACCGACCCGCCTTCGCTCTTACAGATAGCGAATGTGGCCTGAGGCAGGGCTGGATTGTCAACAACGCTGACCTCGTTGAGGCCAAAACGTAGGATTCGCCGAAGAGACTTACCGCCGGGAATGGCCTCTACCGCCTTCTCATAGCACGGCCCGGAGATAGAGAAGCCGCGCAAGATGCCCTGCTTGACCTTCGCCCACGTCTGCGGTGCTCCGTCCTTGGAGATCATCGCCTTGAGCCGGACGGCCTTGTTTGGCTCGTCGAAGGTCTGAGTGACTCGAACCCCGACAGCCTTGTTCGGGTCGTGTTGCTCGCGGATGTTCCCCGGCCACGCCTGAAACGCGGCCTTCGCTCCGACGAAGTCCACGATGTCGCCTTGCTTGTCGGGAAGTTCCTGTGTCGCCACGCCTTCCACAAGGAGGTTCCCGTCGGCGTCCTCCTTGACGAACTCGAAGGGAACGCCGATCCGTAACTCGTCGTTCTCATTCAGCGTCACGTTGCCCGTGAACTCAGCCATTCCGGTTCCCTCCTACGCCCCCGCAGGCACGAGATTCGCCCGGCACCAGTCGGAGGTCTCCACCGGCACCTTCGACCAGTGACTCTTCACATCATACCCGGCCTCCTGGAGCGCCGTTACCAACTCGCCGGCCTTCCACCCGATCTCCCTGGCGAGCGCGTGAACCGTTGTCCCGCCGTTCTCCCCGGCGACGGTTTCTGGCGGCGCGACGGGCTGCCCGAGGTCGCCCTGTTGGATGACCTGGATGCCCTCAGAGCCGTCGGGTTCCGCCTGCATGACACCGCCGAGCGCGAACGCGAGGTCAGGGGGTAGGATGGTCTCCGGCTGGGGTTTCGGTCGGTCCTTTTCGGGGAGGGTGTGGACGAACGCGAACTGCGCGGCCCGGCAATGGCCGCAGGCGTATACATCTCCCTGAATGTTGATATGGTCGAGTTCAATCTGATGGCCATTTGGACAGCGAATGTTGAGGCTCATTGTCCTTTCCTCTTTCCTGTGTCAACGGTATCGGCCTCGCAGGCCAACCGCCGCTTTCGTTTGCGTTTCTTCCGAGGCGGTGCGCCAACGAGGTCCTGTGCAACGAGGCGACCGGCAGGGGCGACGGTGCCGGTGGTGATCTGCTTGAGGATCGGGACCCGTCGCCCGCGGACTGTTACCCAAGCCATTCTCGTACCCCCAGAACGCAAAAAGAGCGGTCCTCGAACCCCCTCTCTAGGAGGTCGAAGACCGCTCTTGGCGGCTTGTTTATTGGACGAACTCAGCGTGCTGGCGGCCCTACCGACAGGCTCTCTGTCGCCTCACGCCTAATTGTCACCGCGAACAGTAGCACACGCCGGACCTTCTGTCAAGGCAGGGAGAGTAGGCTATGACCGGCGGGACTCAAAACACCGAAACCTACTCTCCCTCACCATCCTTCAGTATAGCACATTCGGCGCTGGAAGTTAAGGGGGAGAGGGCACTACTTGGCGTCGGCACAACCTCAATGCGGTAGTATCGGCCACACCTGACGCAGCGGAGTTCAAGGACGCCAGCGACGATCTTAGCCAGGCACAAGACCCGGTCGCAGTTCGGACACTTCACTGCGCACAACCGCTTGCCCTCGTGCTCGCTCGCGGGCGGTACTGGCGTCGCCTGATCCGGTGGGACCTCCTCGGGCACGAGAGCCAAGACTCCCACCTACTCCCTACCGCCCTCAGGTTCCGGCTCGTCGTCTACCGTCGGCATCTGCGCCGGCGGCTTCGCGTCCATCTGCGCCTGCACACGCTGTTTGAGGTCCGTCGCGACCTCGAAGGCCTTCTCCGCTGGCAGCCCCTGCGCGCTGAGAATGCGCACCGCCTTGTCCACGTCGAGCGGGTCGTCCGAAAAGGTCTTATCGGACGGCACCTCCTTCGGCGTGAACTGCACGGGCGGCAGATCGGCGACGCGCGAGTCGGTCTCCGCGCACCGTTGCAGGAAGATGAGCGCCGACTCGCCGGAGGAGCCGGCGCTCCCATCCTCCTGGATTGTGTACTCGTGCGCGCCATAGACATAGACGACCCCCTGCCGGTCCTCCTCGATGCGCGCGTCCGGTGGAACATCCGGCAAGGCGCGGATGACTTGGAGTGAGTGCTCCTGTCTATCATTCACGGCTTTGGCCCCCGTCTGTCTCAGTTTGGCGCGGACAATGCGGCCTCCTGTGTCTCGGCGACTTCTTCGGTCCTGTCAATCGCGGCATCCCTAACCGCCTTGACCTCAAATCCGAACGGCACTCGGAATGAGTAGGGGATATATTGGTCGGAGCACTTGCCGCAGGAGCATGTTACCCGCTGTCGGAACGTCCAAGGGCAGACCTCTACGTCGCAACCAGTGTGATGGATTTCTCCCGGTAGAACGCCGCAGTCATGGCAGCGCCCCTCCAGGTTGTTGCCGTAACCGAACACGAACCTCTTCTGCACCATTCTTCCCCCCGTCTTTCTTGCGGTTATCCCCAGTTCGTGAATCCCTGGGAGTACATCAGCGTGAACATGTGCGCCGCCGCGTCTCCTATTGGGCTGACCGTCTCATCGGCCTCGACGCGGTAGTAACGGTTATGCCCGACCATGACATCGAGCGTTACGGTGGCGACCGCCGGGTGCCCGCTCGGCGTCGGCTGCGCGGGCAGCACGTCCACATCCCACTCATACGAGTTCACGTCCTGCGTCACCAGGCAGGCAATGGTCAGGATGAACTGCCAGAATGTCATCGTTGTTGCTCCCTCTCCCCCCGCGAATGGCTACGCCTATACCGGCCAGCCGCCACAGACCATGTGCGAGAACACCAGTCCGATGGCCCAGTCCTCCGAGGAGATGGAATGGTCCTGCTCCAACTCCAGGTGATGATGCCCGACCACGAGGTCCACGACCTGCGCGCCTGCCGCATGTGGGGAAGGGCCTGGGTACGTAGCGATCTGCTGCCCATACGCCGCCGATAACTCCCCGATCACATCACCGTGTGCAAGCCACGCCCTCTGCCGACTCTGCAATGTCGTCATTGTCTCTTCGCTCCCTTATGTCCCCCGCTGCCCATCGGCTTCTTCACCCAAGGCAAGTCCGGCACCGTGAAGATTGACTTTCCTCCTTCCACATGCGCGTTCACGCGCGATGGGTCCATGCTGATCTCCTGGTGGTGGCCGTCTGGGTCCTCTACCTTGACCTTCACCATACCCGGTCTCTTCTCATCCGGCTGGCTACTTACGACCGGGTTGCCGAGGAATCGCGCCACCTATTCGTCCTCCTCGTCGCCGATCTCGATGAGCGGCGCCTTCGGCCTTGTGCGCCAGGACACCGTGAGGTTGTCGCCGTGCATTTCCGGGTAGGCGGCCAACTCGCCCAGGTCCATCTGCTCCAGAGCCTGTTCGACCAGTAGCCGCACGAGTTTCGGGTTGGCCGGTGGGCTTTCGATTGCGGTCGGCAGGCGAACAACGTTCCCCTGCGCGAAGTCACCCTCGGTCATCCCCTTCAGGCCGACCGCCTCCGGCGTGAACTGCATCGCGGCAGACGGCTTCGGTCTCTGCTCGGCGGCAATGGCCTCGCGAAGTCCCATAGCGTTCGGAGCCTCGACTGCTTGCCCGAGGTTCAGCATTCCGCCCGGAAGGACTGATTCCGCAACCGCCGGCGACACGTCGGCCACCGGCATCGGTACATGCTTCGTGAGTTGCGCCACCTGCACCTCGGGCGGCGGCGGAATGGCAGCGTTCGGCGGCATTATCATTCGTCGCTTCGACACGGGAATCCCCCCTACAGTTCTTTCAACCACTCCATCCCCGGCTTCTTCACGTTCAGCCGGTAGACGGGGAGCTGCTTGAAATGCTCGACGGTCTGGCCGGAGGCCTTGAGGTACTCACGCAGGCTCTTCGCGTCCGTGTATGGCAGGTCCCACGTCTGCTTCGTCCAATCGGCGTTCATCGGGTCGGCGTCAAGGTTGAGCATTCTCGGGGCCTCCCTGTTCGACGATGGCGGGAAGGATGACTTCGTTCACGCTGCGTTTCGTCCATGATTCGGAAATTGGCAGGTCTCTGGCGGGCAATCGTGCCCTAAGCTCGGAGGTGAGTCCCGCGACCATCATCTGCGTCGAACCACCGAGGACTACCATCTCCGTCTCCTCCCGACAGCCGTATCCGCTCTGGCATGTCCCCAGAATACGCTCCCTAGGGACAGCCGCGTAAAGGACTGCACTCTCATCTCCATCCGCCATCCCGCAGAAAGTCAGAGCCATCTCCGGCGACGCCGAGAAACTGCTCATCGGCTGCAACTGCACCTCGGCGACCTCGCCGGACTTGGCGAACCCCTTCTCGACGCCCGCGCCGCGGAAGAGGGCGACGGAGTCGAGGCCGTTGGCCGAAAGCCACTCCTGCGTTTCATCATACATGGCGCGGAGGAATCGTTTCATCCCCGCGAATCCCGGCTGGAGTGATCTCTCTGAGTAACTGCTTAGTGCCCCGAGGTGATCAAGTACCGCATCCGACAGTCCGAACTCATCCTTCGCTGCCCTCTGCATCGTTACCGAGAGAGCATCGCCGTCGCCTGCAGTGTGCGCCCAGGCTGAGACCAAGGCCCCCGTTGCCTTCTCCTCTATTCTCTGGTAGTCCCCTCCGCCGCCATAGGTTATGCCCAGTTCGGACTCGCAGAGAACCCCGACCAGGGCCTCCCATTCCTTGTCGCCGCGCAAACGATCCGCCAGCGTCTTCGCGATCCGCTCCTTCGTGTGCTCCCTCGGCTCCCACGCCTCGCCCGCAACCTCAAGGCTCGGGTCCAGCAGGTCCGTCAGCTTCTTGACCGTCGCCTTCGCGGCTTCGAGGGACGGGGCCTTCACGACGCCGATCTTGCGGGGCTGCGGCGGCGCGGCGGGTTGCGCGGGAGCGGCCTGCGGAACCTGTTGCGCGGGTGCCTGCGCTGGTTGCGTCTGCGGCGCAGTGGCCGGGGCCTGCTGCTTTCCCCCCTGCTGCGGCGGCCCGCCCTGCGTGATCGGGATTCTCTTCCCCTGTACCGTTACCCACTTCTGCGGCTTCTGGGGAGGCTGCTGCTTGCGGAAGGTGAATGGCCTGCCCGTAACTACCTTCGCAACTGCCGGCTCTTTGCGTTTCTTCTGCATCCCCTTCGCGCCGAGAGTAAGACCCGTAACCGACTCCTGCAGTGCCTCGTATTCCTTCCCTAACTGCGCCGCCCACTTGGACACATCGGCGAGTTCTTCGACCGCGCCCGGCTCGCCGTCCTTCACGGCCTCCTGCAGGCGGGCGACTTCCTGCTCGCACCGCGCCAGTTCCGCCTCCATCTGCAGGCTCGTCTCCTCCGTCAAGGCAAGGAGGCCATTCAACTCGTCCATGACCATGACCAGTTCCTTCGCCAGGTCCGTCACGGTAAGCGGCTGCGCCATGCTACTTGCCTCCCGTGACGGCTTCGAGGGCCGCGCCGGAACGCTCCAGCGCCCGCAGTTGGCGGAGGTCGGATTCGTTGTCGCCGTAGACGATGTTGTAGAATGTCACGTCACCAACGCGATCCGGGCGAAGAGGACGACCCTCTCTCTGGACTCCGCTTGCTGCGTCCGTCGGCAAGTCGAAGTTGATTCCCACGTCTGCCCTGCTCATGTTCCGACCCTGTGAGTTTCTCTGAGTCGCAATGACAAAGCGGACCCCATCGTCAGTGTTGAACCGTTCGGTATTCCGCTTGACCTTCTGTTGTGAGATGGCGCTCCCACTGCGGTCCCGACCGGACAACCGCACGACTTCGCCTTTCCCAAGTGACGACAGCATATCTTCGAGCGCATCGAGTGGCGCGGCACTCTTCTGACCATCCACGAAGATAACGAACTTCGCCGACGGATCGGAGGATAGGTGTCTGGATATGACTTCCTGTGTCCGCGTCACTGCTGCGTTCTCCGTGTGGCTACCGTCACGGAGAACATCATACACCTTGCGTTCTCTTTCTGCTTCGACGCCCTGAATAGCGCGCCTCCGTTCGCCTGCCCCGGTCGCCCCTCGTGTTGCCTCTCGTCGCTTTGCCTGGGTATCCTTCTCAATCTGGGCCAATGCGCTTCGTTGCGCCTCTGTCATGGTTACCCGTTCATTGTGCCGAATCGCCTTCGCGGTGATGTCCGCCCCGCCCGAATACAAGTAGGGCGACAGCATCCGGTTCACGTCCTTCGCGACCTCCCCATGCCAACCGTTCGTGCCGAGGCCGACCTCACCATACTTGCGGCGAAGTCCGGCCCGGCTCGACAACTTACCGGGGTTCGTCCAACGCACCAGGTCAACGGCCTCCACCACGTTCTTCCGCGCCGGGGTCCCGGTCATGGCGACCCGGTACTTCGTGTTGATTTGCCGGAGGCCCCGTCCGATCTTCCCGCCGCCAGAGGTGTTCGTGGTAAGGTGCGCCTCATCAATCACGGTCATGTCATAACCGAGGTCGCGGAAGAACCCGCCCACGTCCACGCCCAGCTCCTTGAGCGCCGACACGTCCTTCGCCACCTGCTGGAAGGTCCCGATGTGAACCTGCTCGTCGCCCTGGTAACGCGACCGGATAGCGTCAAGCGTGTCCGTCTTCCCGCCATGTAGCATCTTCGCGCCATACTGCGTGAACCGCTTCGTTTCGTCCGCGACCTGACCCTGTAGTGAAGCGCCGGGGGCAACATACAGCATCTTCTTCGCCCCTTCGGTATCTGCCTTGTTACCGAAGAAGGCCAGCGCAGTCAGCGTCTTCCCGGCCCCGACCTCCAACCCGAGGACCCCTCCCCCGTTCGCCACCAGCCACGACACCGCGCGTCTCTGCGGCTCGCGCAACTGCACCGAACGCGCTTCCTCGCCCGCGATGGTTGAACGGAACCCGGAGGGCTTGTAGTCCTTGGCGAAGCCGCCTTCGCCCCTCGCCAAACCCTCGAGAAATGTGGCGTTCTCACCCTTCGGCGTCGGCGTGGTCAGGTACTTCCGCAGTTGCGACTCCGGTATCTTCACCTGAACGCCTTGCGCCGTCTGCTCCTTCGTCATGCCCTTGAGTCTCAACTCGTGCTGCAACTCATTCGCACTTTCCATGTCTGGCAATGCCAGTTCAACGGTCTTCTGCACTTTCCCGCGCTTGACCAGATAGAGCGCGGAGGCAGCCGCCTGCAGAGACCCCGCCGCCGTGCCAATGTGCCGAAGGACCTCCCGCTCGTTTTCTGTGATCAGGCGGTTGGCCCGGCTGCGCGACAACATAGTATCACGCACCACGTTCCCGTCTTCGTCGAGCACCTGCTGCGTCGCCTGCTCAATGTACATCGCGTTCTCGGCCCGCAACTCCTGCGCCCGGTCAAGGGCCTTCTGTCCGATCTCCGTCGTGAACTCCTCGTTGATCTGCGTCAGTTGCTTGTCAAGGTCCGCCGGGTCCATGCCCGATTCGAGCAGCCGGTTCGCGAGCATCTGCGCGGTTGCCTCAATCCCGAGGATGCCCACCACCTTCTCGTCCACGAAGGACCCGCCGATGAACTTGGAGGCGATGCCGTTAAATGCGTCAAGGGCACCCCGAGCGATCCCATCCTGCACAGAGTAACCCCCGGCCTTCGACTCCCACTGCTCGTCCACGCTATTCATCAGTGCCGCCGTCAACTTGGCCTGCACCGTCCGCGCCTGCTTCTCCAACTCGTACTTCCGCACGTCCTCGTCCGTCATGGCCTGCATGTTCACCCGGAATTGTTCCGCCTGCGCCAGCTCTCCGAGCTTCACGCCCTCGGGTATCTTCGCTAGTTCGCGCTTGAGGCCGAACATAACGCGCTTCTCTTCCAGCGCCAACTTACGCACTTCGAGGGCCTTTTCCGCCGTCAACTGGACGAGGACCTTCTCCTTTGGGCCGATCAGGGCATTCGCTCCCGGCACATCGGCGGCGGAGTCTTCGGTCTCTTGCGGCTCCAACTGTCGTGTCGGCGGAGCATCGAAGATTGCGGCACCGAGCGGCTTGTGTCCCCGTACCCCGCGCACCGCCGCCGACTGCTTGACCAGTTCAGTCTCCTCGGCAAGCGTCTTCGCGGCCTGTTCCGGGTCCTCCGACGTGACGATCATCGTCGCCTGCCGTTCGGCCTGTTTCACCGTATCCCGGAACTGCTTCTGACGTTCCGCCTCTTGGAATCTCTCCTCACGCTCCGCGAACTTGGCCGCCGCGTCACCCTCCAACCCCTTCTTCTTCGCGACCTCCTCGGCCTGTTTTCGGACCTTCTCGCGTTCCGCGTCCGTCAGTGTCTTCTGGACGCCGAGGGTCTCCTGCCATGTCTGGTCAATCTCCGCTTGCTTCTCGCGCATCGTCTGCATCTTGTCGGCGTTTAGAGTGTGAATCTGCCTGCGCTCTTCGACGAGTGCCTGCTGCTCCGGCGTGAACTGCTGCTCTTTGCGCTCCGCTAACTGCAGGTGCGCAAGGCCCGGCGCGCCGGTGATGACCGATGCCCGCCCGCTCCTTCTCTGCCCGAGGAAGACCGGCCTGCCATACATCGGAGAACTCGGATCCGTGATCGTCACCCAACGCTCACCGTACATCTTCGGAGGTGCCGGTTGCGGCGGTGTCTTCTGCTGCGCGGGTTGTCCTTGCGGCGGACCTTGCGCGGCTTGTGGCTGTGCCTGCTGGCCCCCCTGTTGCGGCCCGCCCTGCGTGATCGGGATTCTCTTCCCCTGTACCGTTACCCACTTCTGCGGCTTCTGCAGAGGCTGCTGCTTGCGAAGTATCAATCCGCGGTCGCCCCGCACCAGCACGAACGGCAGGTCGGCCATCTTCTTCGCCGTCAGGGCCTGCAGCGCCGCCAGCGCCCTCTCCGACGAGTCCTCAGCCCAGGGCACAGTCAGCAGTTTGTGCTCCACGATCCGGCACCTGCACTGCGACAGACAT
>Ga0315288_10005673_pt1 | contig 15862 bp, 14 predicted proteins | sample YL17G11_20_MG_FD_203454 | JGI IMG/M metagenome (GOLD analysis project Ga0315288, IMG submission 203454) | Sediment microbial communities from Yellowstone Lake, YNP, Wyoming, USA - YL17G11_20 | ecosystem: Environmental > Aquatic > Freshwater > Lake > Sediment | place: USA: Wyoming | collected...
CCGCAAATTTCCTTCTGCCCAGACATTCTCTCTGCGATGGGTACTGAATTCTGTGCTCAAGTTCAGGTCCTCTCCCTCTGGCGCAACTTTTTCTCCCGTTTGACGTTCGGAGGATTAGTTCTCGCTGGAAATTTGCCCCGGTATTAGCCTGGCGATAGGTTTCTCTATGCGCCAACATTCCATTGCATCACTTTTTTGCAGTCGTTGTAAAATATCATCCAAGTATTGCTCGAAAGTCTTTCGGCAGCTGATTTCTTTGAGTACGTCTTCTTGCTAACGTGCGTTTTCTATGATCATTGAGGCTTGACTTCTGAAGAGGGAAAGACATTTCAGATTCTTCTCGTCAGAACTACGCCTTTCATTGATCAGGACAACGCTAAATGCCCCGATCGGTTTATCCAGAGAGTAAAGCGGGGTATTCAACAGCGAAGTAAGCTTCCGTTTTCGTCTCTCGTATTTAAAGAACTCTTCGAAATCCTTAGGTTCTTGCAGCCAAAAAGATCTCTCCTGTTTTATGGCCTTTCGAGCAATCTCCTTTTCCTCAAATAGGCCAACCTGTCCATCCAAAGGGTCAGGAGCATAGATAGATCGGGTTTTCAGAATCCCGCTCTTCTCCTCCATGAGAAAGTTCGTGGAGCGGTGGGCTTTCAGGTAATTAAGGGATTCCCGAGTTATGAATTCCAGGATTGTAGTCAGGTCCTCGCGAACACCGATCACTGAGCTGATCTAAAAGAAAGCCATCTCCAGGCGTTCAATATCCCTCATTGGCTTCGCTTCTTCAATGCCAGTATCAAGGATCCCCTTCGGGGGAATTGTCCTAAGAGTTTCCGAATGACCTCTTCATCAAAAATCTCTTCTCCCTACTTTTGAAAAATAAAAAGAGGCATTCAATTCATTTCCCTGTTAGCGTTGTTAATCCCGATTCAAAGTAAATAGGATTTTTTCCATCGCATTCACCAGCGCTCGGAATGGTTCTATGGAGTTCCGCAGTTCTTCCTCGGCCTGCTTGCGTTCCGTGATATCGATCATAAAATTTAATACCGCTGGTCTTCCATCCCAGTGAATCAAGGCTATTCTATTTTCCGACCACCTCATGTCTCCATCCCTATGAATAATTCGGAATGGATAGACATGGGGGAACTCTCCACGCTCTAGCCTCCTAATGTGAGCTTCAAACACTTCCCGATCCTCCGGGTGGATAAATTCTTCAAAGGGGCGGGAGGTTAATTCATCTTCGGAATAACCTAAAATCTCAAAACTCTTGGGATTGACAAATTTCAGCATCCCATCTTGAACTACAATAATGGCTTCATTGGCGTTCGTTACCAAGGCTTGATATCTCTCCTCTAATGTCCGTAATGATTCTTCCATCTGCTTGCGACTCGTGATATCAAATAACGAGGCCACAATTTTTTTTGTTTCCGGAATTATGGCTGTAGTCATCAGGATGTCCCTGGTGTTCCCCTCTTTCCCGATGAACTGACACTCATAGTGCTTTGGAACAGCATCTGGAGTCGCTCGGCGTGCAAGGAAGTATTCTTTCATTTTCTCTAAATCTTCTTTGGCGCCGAATTCTGTCCAATTCTTTTTGCTCTCTATTGTCTCCTTTGAATATCCAGAGAGTTTTTCAAATTCTCTGTTGGCCAGGGATATGACCATGTCTTCTTCAATAATGACTGTTGCAGTACCAGTATTTTCAACGATGGTTCGGTACTTTTCTTCCACATGCTGAAGCTGCTCCTCAACCCGCCTGCGTTCGGCGATTTCTCGCTGAAGTTGCTTATTGACCGTTTGTAGTTCGGCTGTGCGATCGGATACGAGTTCTTCGAGATGCACGCGGTATTTTTTCATCTCTTCTTCATTCCGCTTTTGTCCTGTAATGTCCCAGAAAATGCCCAATATTCCGACGATATCCTCTTTTTCCCCTTTGATCGGAGTTTTAACCGTATGAATAATAAATGTTTGCCCTTCGCGAACATACTTCTCTTCAATGTTTTCTAATTTCCCCGTTTCCATAATTCTTTTATCATCTGCTATGTACTTCTCAGCTAATTCTTTCGGGAAAAAATCATAGTCATTTTTCCCGCAAATTTCATCAGGTTTAATTTTCAGGTCCTCAGCATATTTCGCGTTGCAGAATACATAAACTGAATTCTGATCCTTGATGAATAGTTTCTGAGGAATATTCTCAACGAGGGCCTTGTATTCCTTCTCGCTCGCCCGGAGCGCCTCAATCGACAGCTGGCGCTGGGTTTCCGATTCTTTTAATTCAACAACCTGCCTGCGCAATTCTAGCATTTCATTGATTGCTTTTTCTATCGTTACGAGTTTTTCAATAGTCTTATCTTGATCTTTCATTTTTAACCTCCTAAAGATTTATAAAAAATTGGAATCTTTTTGATAAACTAGTATTACCTACTTTAAAACCTAATTCAAGGACATTTTTTATCTGTTTTCTTCACCCTTTAAAAAACGATACAATTCTGATTGCAGAATCCTCCACCCTTTCCCGGCTTTTATCGCCTTTATCCTTCCCAGACGTATGTACTTCAAGAAGGTAGGCTTTGAAATCTTCAAATAATCGATGGCTTGATCGGTGGTTAGAACCAAATCCTTTTCCGTAAGAGGCATCGAATTCCCTCCATTTGTTCTATTTTTTCTTAAATTATCCGCAAATTATATGCCAAAGAACAAATTTAGAGATTTAATTTCCCAACCTCTTATAATTTAATAGCAAATTTATATTCTTGGCCAGGATTCGAAAATGAGGGTTCTTTCCAGGAAATAACATTTTTGTCAAAATTGGACAATTTTGGCCAAAATTTGACCATTTAATGGGGTTGAATGAAAAATTCGATGGGCTGCTTCCATAAAATTAGACTGGTGACGACCATTAATTTGCTCTTGCCATTTTCTCTCCAAGGTTAAAAGGGTTTAGAATTTTAGGTGAAATGAAACTTTCCATCGATAACCTCTAACCATAGAGTAGGGTAGATAATTTCTTTCGCCGATTGTATAAGCCATTTGGTAATATCGCTCCCTCACCGCAGAATTCGAAAAAGAATGCCGAAATCCAATCTCTCAAAAAGCATCTATTGGGTAAACTAATAATGAAAAGGTATCGTCATTTCCGCCCTTGGGGTTGGCATTCTACACTACTAATTGGTGCTCATCCGGAAACTCCCTCTCCCCTAGCCGGAGAGGGGCGGGGTGAGGGGGGTGGAAACAGGAAGTCTTGGAATTCCGGGCCATAATCACCCCCACCCTCACCATCCCCCATCGAGGGGGAGGAGAAGAGGCGCGTTTCCGGATTGACACTAATTGGATATTTTTTCAACTTCCTTGCCTTCTGCCAGTACTCGGGCAGAAAAGGTGAAGCCGGAAACGCCATGAAATGCTCCTAATTGATTAAAGATATGTTTAGATGCTTCTGCAAACCTCGATTTATCAAACTCATATAAGGCAATCGTTATTATATCCTCCTCTGCGGCCCTATTGATATAGGATCCTTTCATGGTTATATACTCCGGCAAAGGAGGTAATTCTGTTACAAGCTGGGCATACTCCTTTGCGCTTTTGGGTGGATACGAAAAAATACAGCTGATAACCATTTTTAACCTCCTTTATGGCTACATCCGGGTTCTAAAATAACCAATCGCAAACCCCGAATGATTTTTATCCCCCCAAAGATTCTGAATTGCATAAATCATTCTCTGATTGGATGACTCTTGGGGGAGAATACTTTCGAGTCCCATTTTTCCCGTTACCTAAATATTTCCCGCGAGGGCTATATAATATCTAAATTAGAGGCAAAAAATGATCCAAATTTTTATAACATTATAACAAACTAATTTTATTATACTTTATTAAAAATCATTGATGACCCTATCACAAAAAATGGAAAAGAATTTCTCTTTTTTCCCCAATTATTTGCACTTTTCCCTGAAAAATATGAAAGACCAATCATTTTCTGCCATTGATAACAGGACTTAATCCAATTTATCTACATAGATAATATAGATGGGAAAAGGGAGGTATCCCGTTGTCTGCCCGAGGCAGAAAATTTGAAAATGATTGAACAAAATTAAAAATTATTTATCGCAATTTCTTGACCCTTTCTCCTCAATTTGTTACAATTCGCAAAAATGTACTGGCTCTTTTTCGCTATCCAGACCCTTCCTGGTTGAGGAACCTGATGAATGAAGACATGTTTTTCGAGCCGCCTCTAAATCCAAAAGAAAACTTGAAAAAATTGCTGATGACTAATATTCAGAAGGAAGTTTGCCTTGGCAGGAATTGAGTGGTTGCTGGAAGTCTTTGGATGCCCGCAATCGGTCCTGCGCGATGAGAAAACTCTGGCCAGCCTTTTCCAGGCCATCGTTTCTGCGATGGGGTTAAAGCCTGTGGGCAATCCCGTCTGGCACCAGTTTCCCATGACGGGAGGAATTACTGGGTTCTGGCTTTTGCAGGAGTCGCATTTGGCCATTCATACCTTTCCCGAATTTCAGTCGGCATGTTTGAACGTCTTTTGCTGCTCCGAGCGCCACTCCATAGATTGGGAGTCAAAGATATCCCAATTATTGGGCGCTACAGAAATCCGCATCCGGAAGTATTTGCGGATCTATCAGAAATAGAGGAAGGAGCGATCTGCCGGTTATTCCTGGCTTAATGTCATGCAAAACTGCACCTGCCCTTCATGCGGGGCCACCGTTGTTTTTCAATCCCGGGTGTCCATCCTGTCGATTTGCGAGTATTGCGGATCTACCTTGGTCCGCCATGATCTAAACCTGGAGAACATTGGTAAAATGGCCGAGTTGCAGGTTGATGGTTCCCCCCTGCAACTGCATGCGGAAGGACGATACCGAGGGGTCCATTTCACCCTGGTTGGCAGAGTTCAGATGCGCTATACGGAAGGATTGTGGAACGAATGGTACCTCCTCTTTGATGACCTGCGCAACGGCTGGTTGGGAGAATCCGGCGGAACGTATGCAGTTTCCTTTCTGACCAAAGTTGCCGAAGCCATTCCCCGCTTTGCTGATTTGCGCCCCGGGGACCCGATGGTGCTGAGAGACCAATCCTATGAAGTAACGCAGGTGGAACAAGCCGTTTGCATTTCAGGCCAGGGAGAACTCCCTTTCCAGATTGGTCCCGCTTATTCGGCGCCGGTGGTGGACCTTTCTGGCCAAGGAAACAATTTTGCAACGCTAGATTACAGCGAAGAGCCGCCTCTGATCTTCATGGGCGAATACGTAGAATTCGAAGACTTACACCTATCCGGCTTGAGAGAATGGAATGGATGGTAACCAGGAACCGACCCCTCAGCCCCCCATAAGGGCAGCTGCGCCGCCTCCTGCTGACCCTCAGGTAAAAACCTTTAAATGCCGGGGCTGCGGCAATCCTCTAACGCTTCGCGGCATGGACCGGGCGGAATCGGTTGTTTGCGAAGCCTGTGGGTCTGTCATTGATCTGACGAACGAAAATCTCAGGATCATCTCCACCTTCCAATCCAAGATTAAATATAAGCCGCTGATTCCCCTGGGCAGCCGCGGAAAGGTGCGGGGGGAGATGTTTGAGATAATCGGTTATATGCGCCGCGCCATGACGGTGGAGGGAGTGGACTACGAATGGAACGAATACCTCCTTTTCAACCCCTACAAGGGATTTCGCTGGCTGTCGGAATATAACGGCCACTGGAATTTCCTCAAGGCCACCAGTAATATCCCCAAACCCAAGGCTGGGGGAGCGAGACCCGCTGTCAAATATCTGGATCAACCCTTTCTGCACTTTCAAACGGCCGAGGCCCGAGTGATTTACGTGCTGGGAGAGTTTTACTGGAAAGTGCAGGCGGAGGAGAAATGCCAGGTTACGGATTATGTGGCTCCGCCCCTGATTCTGAGCCGGGAAAAAACGGATCAAGAGATAACCTGGGCAATCGGCGAATATATCGAACCGGGAATCCTCTGGAGCGCTTTCCACCTGAACACACCCATACCGCCCAAGATCGGGGTGGCCCCCAATCAGCCGTCTCCCTATGCCACCCAATCTTCCTCGCTTCTGAAGCTGTTCGTGTGGTTTTGTGTGGCCGCTATGCTCATTCATCTGTTAATGTCCTTGCTTGCTCAAAATAAGCTGGTTTATGAAAATCGATTTGTGTTCCGCCAGGCAGATAAAGAAAAAGGGCTGGTAACGGATTTCTTCGAAATCCCGGGCCATACATCCAATGTGGTGGTCAAGAGCACGGCTGACGTAAACAATAACTGGATTTATCTCCACATGACTCTGATCCATGAGGAAGGCCGGGCCTACGATTTCGGGAAAGAGATTAGCTATTATCACGGAGTGGATGATGGGGAGCGGTGGTCAGAAGGAAGCATCTCTGATGAAGCCATTCTTCCAGCGGTTCCGGCCGGAAAATATTATCTCTACATCGGGCCGGAATCTTCTGCTCCCAGCGTAAACTACGCCATCCGGGTCTATCGGGACGTACCCCAATGGTCCTTTTTACTGCTGGCGCTGGCAGCGCTATGCTTTCTACCGTTCATCATGAAGTGGCGCTCCAGCAGGTTTGAGGCGGCCCGCTGGGCCGAAAGCGACCCTCCCCGGTCAAAAGAAGATTGAAGCGGGCAAGGAGAACCCCTTATGCAAAAAATCTTTATCGGGTTTGGACTTGCGGTTTTGCTGCTGTTGGCCATCGCGGAATACCGCGGCTGGAGCCTGACTGCTTATGACGAAGTAAGAGGAGTTCCCAAATCGGTGCGCGAAAATCCCGGAAGTTATCGGAGCCATTATACCCGATACTTCCATAAATAGAGTCAAGTGCCTAACGTTGCCCAAAGATGCTGTTGACCCGGTCCCTATTGGGGGACATTTTAGAAAATATTCCAGAAAAGAGGGGGAAACATGTTTGAACAATTTAAATTCGGTGCCCTGTTGAGTTCATTACTCTATTCCTTTATAGGAGTTTTTATATTCTGGGTACTATTTCTCCTCATCGATAAATTGACCCCCTATCATCTCTGGAAGGAAATCATCGAGGAAAAGAATACAGCACTGGCGATAGTGGTGGGCGGAATTGCGATCGGCATATGCATTATCGTTGCGGCGGCAATCCATTAATCCAGCCCCAATGATCCGCCCAGAATTTTCAGGCCAATGACCTACGCCCTCCTTTTCTCAGTTTTTATCATTGCCTCCTGCGGCTTAATTTATGAATTAATTGCCGGAACCCTGGCCAGTTATCTCCTGGGAGACTCAGTTACCCAGTTTTCCACCGTAATCGGAACCTACCTTTTTGCAATGGGCATTGGATCATACCTTTCCCGTTTCATCGGCCGCGGACTGGTTGGGAAATTCATCGCCATTGAACTCCTGGTGGGGATCTTCGGGGGCTATTCGGCAACGTTATTATTCTTATCTTTTTCCTATGTAGGGTCTTTGAAACCCCTCCTCTATTTCCTTGTAACCGTCATAGGCATCCTGGTTGGCCTGGAAATCCCGCTGCTCCTGCGAATTCTGAAGGACAAAATTCAGTTCAAGGACCTTGTCTCCCAGGTTCTCACCTTTGATTACCTCGGCGCGCTGGCTGCGTCCCTCCTATTTCCGATTCTGTTGGCTCCCAAGTTAGGGGTGGTGAGAACCTGTCTGCTCTTTGGTACGCTTAACGCGCTAGTGGCTGCCGGAACAGCTTGGCTTTTTCGACTCCAACTGCCACAAGTGCGATGGATGAAGATCCAATGTGCTGCCGCTATCATCTTGCTCCTCGCTGGGTTTGCCTATGCCGAGCGACTCACGGCTTTGGCCGAGGAGGCAATCTATACGGACGAGATTATTTATGCGAAGTCCTCTCCCTACCAAAGGATCGTGATCACCCGCTGGAAGGACGATGTGCGGCTTTTTTTGAATGGGCATCTGCAGTTCAGCTCGCGCGACGAGTACCGGTACCACGAAGCGCTGGTCCATCCGGGGTTGCAATTCCTAACTAATCCACGAAGGATTTTGGTTCTCGGCGGCGGCGATGGCCTCGCCGTTCGGGAGATTTTGAAATATGAATCGGTGCAGACAGTGACCCTGGTGGATCTGGACCCGGAGATGACCCGGCTTTTTTCCCATCACCAGGTTTTAACCCGCCTGAACCAGAATTCCCTGAATTCTCCCAAGGTGACTATCGTCAATGCTGACGCTTTTCTCTGGCTCGAACAAAATCAGGATTTTTTTGATTTTGTAGTAGTGGATTTTCCCGATCCCACCAATTACTCTCTGGGCAAGCTTTATACAACGGCTTTCTACCGCTTGCTCCGGCGGCACCTTACGGCCAATGGAATGGCTGTGATCCAGGGTACCTCTCCCCTCTTTGCCCGGCGCTCCTACTGGTGCATTGTCAAGACCTTGCAGAACGCCGGCCTCCAGGTTACTCCGTATCATGCCTACGTTCCTTCTTTCGGTGAATGGGGTTTTGTGATTGCTTCCATCGGCCCCTATGCGATTCCAACTCAATACCTGCAAAACCTGAAATATTTAAATGGCAAGATTGCACCGAGCCTTTTCCATTTTCCCAAAGATATGCTGCCGGTGGAAACGGAAGTCAACCGACTGAACAATCAGGTGCTCGTCCAATATTATGAAGCAGAATGGCATAGAGTGACGGAGTAACGCCTAAAGGCCTTATGGACCGCCGAACTTTTATTCTCTCCTCAGCCAGAACCCTTTTTGCTATAACCCTGCCATCTTTCGCCGGCTGCCAGGGGTACAGAAAAAAAGGAATCGCCTTCACCGGATCGATTTTAGGACCTTCCTATGAAGTTGGGCATAGACTTTTGGAAGGCAATTTTCCAGCCCCCAGCCGAGAGAAAAAAGTCCCGGTGGTGATTATCGGCGGGGGAATTTCAGGGCTTTCAGCGGGGTGGAAACTGCATAAGGCCGGTTTTCATGAATTCGTCATTCTGGAGCTTGAACCCGAAGTAGGCGGCGTGGCGTGCTCGGGTGCAAACTCGATCACCGCCTACCCATGGGGCGCGCATTATGTTCCGCTCCCTACCCATGAATCCAGAGCCGTTCAGGAACTTTTTGAAGATCTGGGGGTCATCGAAGGCCGAACAGCCGCAGGCCACCCGTTTTATCAGGAAAAGTACCTCTGTTTTTCGCCTCAGGAACGGCTTTTCATCCATGGAAAATGGCAGGAGGGATTCCTGCCGCTGCTGGGGGCCACCCAGGAAGATCTTGACCAATTTCAGCGGTTCCGGGACATCATCCTTCGATTCAAGCATCGCCTGGGAAAAGACGGGAGGAAACCCTTTGCCATCCCCATGGAAATGAGTTCACGGGATGCGGATCTGCTTTCCCTGGACCGGATTTCCATGCATGAATTTCTGCACCAAAATAGCCTGGATTCGACCCTGCTTCATTGGTACGTGAATTACGGATGCCGGGACGACTACGGATGCCATTACGCCGAGGTCTCTGCCTGGGCAGGCCTCCATTATTTTTGCAGCCGCGACGCAAGCGGAGAAACAGATGACCAGACCGTCCTTACCTGGCCGGAAGGAAATGGCTGGGTCGTCAAACAACTCCAAAAAAAACTTCAATCAAAAATTACGACCGATGCTTTGGTCTTCCGCTTGAGAAATAAACGCCCAGAGGTCCTGGTGGACGTGTATCACCCGAAGGAAAACGCCTCCATCCGCATTCGCGCGCAGGAGGTGATCTGTGCTTGCCCCCGGATATTCGCCAGCCGCATAATTGACGCAGTCAGCCAGGCCGCAACCCGGTATCTCGGCGAATTCCAATACAGTCCCTGGCTGGTCGCCAATCTAAGCTTGAAATCATTTCCCATCACCCGCTCCGGGATCCCCATTGCCTGGGACAATGTCATTTATGACAGCCCGTCGCTTGGCTATGTGGTGGCGACCCACCAAAGCCTGGCGACCCATTTGTCGAAAACGGTTCTCACTTATTATTATGCGATGGTAGCGGCTCCGCCCGCTCAGGAAAGAACCCGCCTGCTGCGCACTTCCTGGAATGACTGGGCGCATTTCATTCTCCGGGATCTCTCCAAGCCGCACCCTGAAATCCGCGACTTGGTCACCCGCTTGGACATTTTTCGCTGGGGGCATGCCATGATCCAGCCGCGGGTCGGTTTTATTTGGGGCAGCGCCCGCCGGCAAGCTGCTCAGCCGCAGGGAAATATCTATTTTGCCCATTCCGATTTAAGCGGATTTTCCATTTTTGAAGAAGCCCAGTATCGTGGGATATTGGCAGCGGAAAAGATCCTTGCCCGACACGGCATTCCATTTTCTTCTTCATTATGAGATGAAATCATGTTGCCCAGCTGTTATTTCTTTTGAGCGTATTCTTCCCGGATAAGCCTCTTCAACATCTTACCGCTGCGTGTCATTGGCAGGCTCTGCCTGAAGATCACGCTCTTGGGCACCTTGTAGCCGGCCATCCTTTCCCTGCAGAAAGCGATGATCTCCTCTTCCGCCGTTATCCCACCTGGACGGGGAACGACGAAGGCTGTCACCTCCTCTGTCCGTTTGGGATCCAGTATGCCGATGACGGCGGCCTGCATCACCTTCGGATATTTCATTATCATTCCTTCCACTTCCTGAGAAGAGACATTCTCGCCGCCACTTTTGATCATGTCTTTCTTGCGATCGACAAAGCGGCTGATGGGATCTCCGCTGAGATGAGATTTGCCCAGGAGGGATTCCTGGAGGTCTTTTTCGCGCTGCATACCACAGGTCTCGGCCACTGCCTTGACCATCGGCCTTACTTTCGGGTGGGTTACTACATCTACCCCAGGACTTTTTCCTCCGTCGATATATAGCTTAAAAAAAATACCCTATATCATTTTAGGGAGACCGGAGGCGAATTCATGGCCACAGCACTGGGAGATGTAGCACTCTTACGCCTCCGCTAACGACCAGGTTTGAATTTGTAAACCAAATGGCGACTCGCGACATTGCAACAACCTATTCGTTTATGTACCAAACAAGGGAGACTATTTTCCATTCTCCCCTCAAATTCCGAATAATGGTAAAACGGTCTACTCCTTTCTGCTTCTTCTCTCCTTTCATCAAAACCCATTGAGCAGAAACTGTTGCAGCTTTTTTGTCCTCATCAGCGCTAAAAGAAGTCATTTGTTCGACTATGAAGTCGGTGGCAGTCGAAAGAAAATTTCCCTGATCCCTAATAAAGGCATCAAGAGATTGCAACCGGCGGACCTGCCCGTTCTCTATGAATATAATCACCGCGCTCTCATGGAAGTGAGATTTATAACCCTCTATATCGCGCTTCGACCAGCTCGAGAAATAGCTTTCCAGGAAAGGGCGCAAATCGGCACTTATTTTTCTCTTCATCGCCTGCTCAGGCCAAACGGTTGCCAGGTTTGCAAAGACAAAATAACTCGTGCTTACAATCAAGAACAAAATGAATAATTTTATCCTTTTTGCTTTCATCTCATTCAATGTCCCGTTTCATTATTATGAGACCCTTTCGTCCTCTACACCCCCGTGAAAATTCGAAACCAGGGAAAGGAAGAAGGCTTTTCCCCCAAAAAAAGAATCAGTTTCCCAAGGAATTGGAAACCACAGGCAAAGGGTACGCAGTAGGTGCTTAACAAATATATTTCGGATCCCGCTTACATAATAGGATACTTACCCAGCACATTACAAGGCGAGGATTCAGGTCTGCGAAAAGCAAGGCGAAACAGCCAAAAATAATGGAAGAGGAACAAATTATTTTTTTTTCAACCTGAATTACTTTTATGCCCGCATAATAAAAGTGATATTCCCGAGCAGCCTACTAATAAAGCCATAAGGTACGTGATGGATCGCGTACCAATGCTAGGTATCAAATAAAAGGTTGTTATGAGCGTACCAAGAATATTTCCCATAGTCGAAATCCCGTAAATCATCCCAGAAGTACGCCCCGATTTAACCTGTTCAATTAAAGCTAAACGAATCGCAAATGGAGTGTAAGCCCCGAGAAGAGAAAGCGGTACCAAGAGTAGTGCCAGTGACGCTACCAGAACACTCGATGCCTGGTCCCCAAATATGTCAATCATCCAATTCAATATGGGATCTGCCGATTTGGGAATAATGGCCAAGTATACAGATGACAAAGATATGAGAATTCCCAACAGGGATATGGAAGGAAACTTATCTACAACAATTCCACCCAAGAAATACCCAATCATCAAAGCTACCAGCACAGTTGAAATTAAAGCGGCCCAAGTTTCGATGCTCCCCCCGTAATAGGGATACAAATAGCGACTCCCAAGCATCTCGAACCCCATGAGGACAAATCCAAGAAGGAATGCGTTTAGATAGAGTAGTAACTGAATCAATAATTCCTTTCTCTTCATCAAGGCCCCTCTCATTCTTTTAGAAAACGAACAACCAAAGCACTTTTAATGTGAATGTAGCTAATTCACTGATCTAATTTGAGGTAAATTCATTGGTCATTTGTCCATTTCCGGTTATGCTTTTCTATTGATTTCAAGTATTCAACCGGCGCAAAGTCATCCGTTAAAGGGCCTACGGGTGGCAATATCGTTAATGCCCGGCGTTCACGGATCATGTCTGGAAGACTATAGAGAAATCGATATCTCTTCTGTAGATTCTTCGCAGTGTTGACCAATTCCTCCGTTGAATACGCCGAACCATCATAAGCAATTGCCACAATATTTCCACCCGCCTCAAAGAGGTCTAGGCTACTAAAAACGGCTCGAATTGTGACCACAGCTGAATCGAACAACATGGTGCTCGGTTCGATGTTCTGCACCACCACTCCCCCCGGCTTTAGTCTAGTTTTAACGATATGATAAAACTCTTTTGTTAGGAGATGAAAAGGGACAAATGGGCCGCGGTATGCGTCAATAAAAATAATATCATATTGATCCTGATTCCGTGCAAGATATAATCTTCCATCACGCGCAACGATATGAAAAGTCTTCTCTTCTTTAATTCCAAAATACTTTTTCGCAAGCGATATTACTTCAGGATCAATTTCCACAGCTGTAACTAAGGTATTTGGTAAATGTTTGTGAGTGTACCACGAGGTCCTACCACCCCCTAAACCGATTTGAAGTATTGATTCAAGTGCTTTAGCATAAACGATTGCGACAGTCATATATCTTGTATAGATAACCGGAAGCTCTTTTTCGTTCTGCGGGTTGTAGACCGATTCGACAAAAATTCGCCGGTTGTGGCCAAAGGTCATCGATATATATTCACCTTTTTGATAAACATAAATATTATTGTATTTCGATTCACGCATCTCGATTAATTGATCGCTGTTAGCATTAGAAATCGGCAAAAAGATAGGAATGAGGAGGACAAAAGGAATCCATAAGCGGCGGCTGGTGGCCTTCTCTAAAAACCGGAAAGATCTACAATAAGAATTTGCCACGATCATCCTACCTTTTTCGAAATAATCTAAAACTTCAATATTGGCGATTTTCTTAAAGGATGTTTATTAAAGACCCTTTCGAAGGCCAGATGAGTTCGATTGCCAGAATTTAATTATTTTTCAACACTATTAGGGTGAAATGATCCCTTTTCCCGGGTCGCAGGGTTTACATTCCCCATATACGGTCCCTCTCGTATAGGCGATTAATGCCCGGGTAGCTGGAGAATTACAATCGATACAACCCTGAAAAGCAGGATGTCTTGTTTCATTTTTAGAAACACCATCAGCTCTAAGATGCAATTGGGGCCAAAGCAATTTCAGCCCTTTATTCCATTATTGGCATCAGGGCGTTTGAGATCTCAGAGCCCAGCCGGTACAGCTACCGGGCTCAAAACAATTAAAAAAGGGTCTCTTTTAAAGGAGTTGTACCAAATAGCTTGAAAAATTATAGGATGAAGATCGCTTTCAGTCAAGGAGAAAGATTGGGCTGATAAAATTGCCGATCGACATGGCTGATTAGGCAGAAGGCCAGCAAGAGGATTAATGATTTTGTAATTTTAAATTATGATAAATAATTAAGAAAAAAATAAAAGGGTGACGCCGCCAACCTCTCTAGCATCACCCTTTTTGATTATCCACCCAATCAACAAATTTTATTTTTCTGCTTTGGCCCGAACGCATTCTTCAAGGGCAACCTGGATTGCATTGATCATCCGGGACATTTCCATCGAGGGCATACACCATTCTTTGATATATTCTTCATATTTTGGATTCGTTTTAACCAATAGCGAAGGATCTTTTGCAGCATATTCGGCCCGCGTAGGTACATGGATAAACCCATACATGACCTTATTTTTGAGGCGATGTTCTTCCATGTACCAATCAAGGTTGTAGGTCATAAAATTGCACAGGTACCATCCCGGGGTCGCTGCGGGTTGCGGGGTTCCTCCGGGGTTACCTGAGGTCCATCCCGGCGGATGCGGGCATTGTGGGTAATCGCACCAGCCCTGAGGGTTCCCCGGCTTTTCATAAGGAAGCTTATCCCCTCTATTCGCCGCTATTCCGGCTTTCGACATTGCTATGACTATTTCATCATACGGCAGGTTTCCTCCCCGATAGGGAGGTCCAATGGGGTCTATCGGCCCATTCTTACAAACTACTTCGCTTGGATTTGAAGGGTTAGCATCGCAGCCCTGTTCGAAGTTTGATGCGAAGAGCTCCGGCTCAAAGCCGGTTTCCCCGGGATATGTTCCCAGTCCAACTATAATGTCCGGTTTTAGCGATTTAATGGCCTCTTTTACTGGAGGAAAAGCCCCAGCCCAGGTAACGGGCACGACAAGCGAAGTAACTTTGCCCTGAGCAACAACATGCCCTTTGGCGTCACGGGCCAAAATCATTTTATCATCCAATGATCTGGCTATTGTCTCCGCGTTATTGATTTGTCCTTCGGGTATTCCAGCATACCAGCCATATCCAACGAGAAGAATCTTTAACGGGTGCCGCCACGCATATTCCTCATGCGCAATTCCCACGCCCGCCATGGCCCCTACAAGAACCACCACCAGCGCTACACATAGAATTCCTTTTTTAAACATGGTCTTGCCCCCTTTCTTTGATTAATAGATTTTTGACTCAAGGATTTTGATTCGCCCCCTGCCAATTTAACCATACATGACAATCACCCCCCTTTCCTTTGACCAGGAATGGACCTACTTCGCACCTATGCAGGCCTTTAGCCAACAGTTCGAGTTGCAAGGAAAGGTCCCTTATTTTCCTTCAGGCTATCTCGACTTGGTTTCAAAGAATTAAAGCGGTTGCAGCTTTTAGAAAATTCGAAGCCGGAAGAAAGAGATAAAGATCTCCTCGGTTCCATGAGTGAATAACTTATTTTCCCAATCTGAAAAATCTTCGCTTCGACCGGTAGCTCGGATATGAAAAAGTCCGAGCAATAAGAGATTACCAACACATAAAAGTTTTGTCAAGACAAAATTTAGATCGAACCCTGTTATCAAAACATTTTAAGTCATTCTTTAACAAGACGCCGTTGCAATTGAAAGGAAACTTGACTCAATTTAATGAAGTCGGAATTATTTTGTGAATCAATATGAGATTATTATTTCCCTCCGAGATAAAAAGGGAAAACGAAACGAGAAAAAGGGGTAATGATTAATAATTGACAATAATAATTAAAAAACAGTAAAAAGGAGGAAGGACATGGGCAGGTTTTTTTAGAGTTTATCTTCCCGTTTTCCATGGCAAAATCAGCATAATGATGAACTTCAGGCTCGTATCTGTTAGCGATTGGCATCTCGCGTCAGAAATTTACCGTTCCTATAGGTTTCGATACCTACGTTAACATGGCCACTCTCGGAGAATCGAAGTGGGGATCCAGAATTAGCTGATGGAGCAGGCATACGAAGTGGGACAGCAAAATGGGCGTATGCATATTCTTCTA
>Ga0315288_10005675_pt1 | contig 15861 bp, 13 predicted proteins | sample YL17G11_20_MG_FD_203454 | JGI IMG/M metagenome (GOLD analysis project Ga0315288, IMG submission 203454) | Sediment microbial communities from Yellowstone Lake, YNP, Wyoming, USA - YL17G11_20 | ecosystem: Environmental > Aquatic > Freshwater > Lake > Sediment | place: USA: Wyoming | collected...
GAGCCATTTCTCCGAGGTGGGCAGTGCGTCAGCTACTACAGCCGGAAAATCTAAAAAAGCGCTTAGAGCGATGATAGAAGCAGCCAGGACGAAGGCGGAAGTGCAGATAATGACCACCCGACCACGCATGTGCATTTTAGTCTTTTGAAGTTTCATTGGTCTTCCCTTACAAGCCAATTAACATTGTTCTCCGAATGCCTCCGATTGTTTGCTGTTGAAGCTGCGGAGAGAAGTCGTACCTCAAAAGGCTCCGGTGACTCTCCTCGTAAACCCTGCAGGAACTTTTCCAGCGCTATAGTTTGGTCATCAGGATGTATGAGAGGCATAAACGGTTTGTCTAACATCTTGGCAGGAGACCAGCCCGTGACTTGTTCAAATACGGGGTTCAATGAGGTCAAAGTCCCGTCTTCAGGAGAGATGCTGAAGATGACTTCGGGGGCAGTTTCTGCAAGATCGCGATGGCGTTCTTCTGATCTGCGCTGTGCCTGCTCTGCTCGAAAGCGCATCAATGCCTCAACTACGGCCATCGATAGGGCCTCCACAGCCTCCTGGTCGGCACGGTCATAGCCCCCTTTCTTGTTGGCCAGAGCAATCATGCCGAAAGTTCTGTCAGCTTCTTTGAGGGGAACACCCAGAAAGGAGGTTATCCGCGGATGACCTTCGGGAGTCCCGATGCTGTCAGAGTGAGGCGCGGGATCATTGGCGATGAGAGGCTTTTCATCTTTGAGGACTCTGCCCCAGATGCCGCGAACTTCCATGTTGGTTATCAGCCTCGTGGCTTCTGAGCCTGAAACCCTGCACTTTGCCCATCCCGGGTCACTCATAGCGATGATATCAAAGCGGCCAGCTTGATTTACCTCCCCAATGAAGCCGAACTTGCTGCCGGTCAGCTCCTCAGCAACATGAAGACTCGTCTTGGCTAGCTGCTCCTCGGTTTGACAGGTGAGCGCTTCTCTGAATACCCTGTTGATTGCAGCCAGGATGTTGTATTCTCTTCTGAACCTGGTCTCTCCTTTTGTAAGCTGCCCTTTTGTCTTGCCTTTATCTTCCATGTTTGCCTCCTAGAACAGGCACTGACTCTGAACATTCACTACCAGCGAGGGCAAATCCTGTGTGGTTCATCCCTTCACAAGAAGACAGAAGGTGGCTGCTCTGCTTAAGCAGAGCAGCCACCTTTACTGCTAGATATCTGCCACGATCGTCCTCGCCGCATACCTACCCACGCGGGATACACTCAATGCTAGCACTTTATGAAGAGTTTATACTGATCGGAAGAAACCGTCGTACCCTTCTGAACAAGCGCTATTCTAGTCCTCATTAACCCTTTTGTCAAACATCTGGGGACTACCTCCCGGCCAGGCTCTGGGGTGGGCCCAGACAGTAGGACAATTCTTGCGCAAGGTTATTTACATTGCTTCGTCGTCTGCCATAATCGGACTTCTCGCAATGACAAATTAGCATTTTTGATGCCATTAAAATCCACAGATTAAGGACCCAGCATACCGTTTGTCCAGAGGTATCTTTTGGCCTAATCGTTCTCACGCACCCGATGATACTAAAACTCAGCGGTACTTTGGGACATGGTGGAACCATAGATTTACATCTTTAGGTCGTTGCAATCTTTCTGCACATCAGCTAAATTGTAACAGAACTAAGTGGCTCACAGCCGTCGGTGAACGATTTGAGGATGAAAGTAGCCTTCTTGACCAAGCGAAGCCCTGTGTTGTAAACTATACTTGGCCAATCTGAATTGGATCAAGAGCGTGAGGTGAAGCAATAAGCTGGGAGGCTAGAAAGACACAACCTGAACCTAAGTAATGAAGGCTCCCCAAAACTAAAGCGCTTCCAGCGGCCCAAGAGGGAGCTGGTGCCGCACTAGCAGGGTGTGAAGAAGCGGGGTGGCTGGCTACAGCGCTGTGTAATAGCCACCAAGAGCGCTATGGAGTCCTGCAAAGCGTTGTTTTTGGGGGGGATAGGATGACCCAGAAGGTAAAGCTGCTTGATATCATTGCAACCAGGGGCTTTTGCTGAAGGAGGTGGTGCCGGGATGGATCCCTGAAGAAGTTCAAGCCTTGACAGGAACTCCAATTGCCGGTAGCCTCGATTGCAAGAAGATAGCTCTATAAATCGTAGGAGGTGACAATGGCCGGCATAAAGTCGTATGGCGCCTACATTCCCTGGTACCGTATGGATCGTAAGGCGTTCTTTAATGCCTGGGGAGGCTTTCCTATCCCTGGCGAGAGAGCAATAGCAGGCTTTGATGAAGACAGCGTAACTATGGCGTGGGAAGCTGGCAAAGACTGTCTACAAAAATTTGATGCTAAAACAGTAGACGGCCTGTATTTCGCAACCACCACTGCGCCCTACAAAGAGAAACAAGGCTCAGCCATACTTGCCACAGCGCTGGATTTATCACGGGAGATTCGCATCGCCGATTTCGCTGGCTCACTAAGGGCAGGTGCCATAGCTTTAGGCTGTGGCCTTGATGCCGTCAAAGCCGGAACATCAAAAAACGTCCTGGTACTTTCTGCTGATACCAGGCCAGGTGCGCCGGCGGGTGATCTGGAACAGACCTTTGGTGATGGTGCCGCAGCCCTTTTACTAGGCAAGGACGGCGTTATCGCCAGTATAGAAGATAGCTATTCTATCGCTGACGACTTTTCAGGGGTCTGGCGAGCCGATGGCGATGCTTTTGTTCGCAGTTGGGAAGACAGGATGGTGGTGGAGGAATGTTATGCAAAGATCCTACCTGAAGCTATATCGGGGCTGATGAAGAAGTGTAATCTTGCGGCAAAGGATTTCTCCAAGGTTGTTTTTGATGCTCCCCCAACTGATATAAGATGGCGTGACAGGCTGGCGGCGAAGATGGGGTTCAATTCAGGACAGGTTCAAGACTCTTTTGTTATGACTATAGGCAATACCGGCACTGCTTTGGCGATGATGATACTGGTGTCAGCCTTAGAAGAGGCCAAGCCAGGCGATAAAATAATGTTCGTCAGCTTAGGAAACGGCGCCACTGCCTTACTGCTGGAAGTCACCCCAGCTATCGAAAAGTTGGGACCGCGCCGAGGTATCAAAAGGCATCTGGAAACGAAGAAGGTGCTTACCAACTATCAGACCTATCTTCGCTGGCGTGGGCTAGTGCCTATTACATCAGCACAGCGCCCTGAACAACCACCGACCTCCATATCAGCCTTATCGAGGAATCGCAAGCCAATACTGGGACTCTATGGGGTTAAGTGCAAAAGTTGTGGCACACCCCAATACGTTGTCCCCGTTGGCCCTGCTGGTATATCACCGGCCAGAATCTGTGTTATCTGCCAGACGAAAGACAAATTTGAGGATTACAGGTTTGCCGATAAGCGGGGCACTGTTTTCAGCTACACTCATGATAACCTGTCTCCAAGTCCAAACCCACCGGCAACCGTCGTGGTGGTGGATTTCGATGGTGGTGGCAGGGGAACTTTTGACCTCACCGACCGTGAGGCCGATAAGGTGGCGGGGGGTATGTCCGTGGAGATGACCTTCCGCAAGCTCTACGTTGACCGGGGTATTCACAACTATTACTGGAAAGCAAGAGAGATAAGGTTCTAGGAGGCAGTAAAGATGACAGAGAGTATAAAAGATAGAGTCGCCATTGTTGGTATGGGATGCACCAAGTTCGGTGAGCGCTGGGATAAGGGCATCACCGACCTCATGGTTGAGGCCGCCTACGAGGCTTATGAAGATGCCGGGATCGAACCTAAAGATATCCAGGCTGCCTGGGTGGGAACCTGGCAAGAGTCTTCTGCAATGTCAGGAATGGGTCTCAGTGGCCCATTGAGGCTTCAATATAAACCGGTGACCAGGATAGAAAATATGTGTGCTACCGGCACCGATGCAATCCGAAATGCCTCTTATGCTGTGGCCGCCGGGATATATGATATAGTGTTAGTTGTTGGGGCTGAGAAGCTTAAGGACACTGGTTTCGCTGGATTGCCCACTACACCTCCTGCTTTTACCCCAGGTGCGTTACCTGCCACCTCAGCCCCGGGATTATATGCTATGCTGGCAACAAGGTACTTCTCCCGCTACGGTATCAGCCCGGCGGAGGGCAAGAAGATGCTGGCCTATATACCGGTGAAGAGTCACCACAATGGCGCTCTGAATCCCAAAGCCCACTTTCAGAAAGAGGTAACCATGGAGCAGGTCCTAAACGCTCCCATTATCGCCTGGCCCCTGGGTCTCTTTGACTGCTGTGGGAATAGTGACGGAGCAGCAGCAGCTATAATAGTGCGCGCTGATATGGCAAAGAAGTTCAGACCCGACCCTGTCTATATCAAGGCGCTTCAAATCTGTTGTGGACCCGGGGAGGGACCTGTAAGGTCCGACTACGACTATACCCATGTTGAGGAGGCCTACCGCGCCGGGATGGCAGCCTACGCCGAGGCGGGGATCAAGAACCCCCGTAAGGAGATCGGCATGGCCGAGGTTCACGATGCTTTCTCCATCAACGAGGCGGTGATTATGGAGGACTTGCAATTCTCGCCAAGGGGAAGGGTGAAAGATGACCTCGAGGCGGGGACCTTCACCTTGAAGGGAGAGCTTCCCGTTCAGCCCGATGGCGGGCTGAAGTGCTTCGGTCACCCCGTCGGAGCCAGCGGTGTCAGAATGATATATGAAATGTACAAGCAACTCCAGGGTAAAGCCGGGCCAAGACAAATTAAGAACCCTAAGCTGGGGCTTACTGAGAACATGGGCGGATACCCTGCAGCTTGTGTCATTAGTTGCTGTATCGTAGGGCTGTAACAAGATAAGGGCAATAGTAGTCCCCGGCGAGGAGGTTGGCTGCAAGGGGGAGATGCTCAAAAAATATGTTCAAGATGGCGACTACTTGGTAGATTGCGATATCTGGGCTGAAAACGCCGAGGGAGAGCAGAGTAGTACCCCAGGCAACGCCACCATCGTGGTGGTTGCTAAGAAAAAGAAGCACTAGACGGTGGAGCTATAGGACAGGGTTAATGATGTTTCAGTGGGGAATTCATCACAAGATTCCCCGGGAAATGTCAGCTTTTTTGACATACTACCATACACTCAGCATTGTCCCCGAAGACTGTGAGGAACGCGTAAGCGGTTTCGGGAAAAGATCGTAAGATCGGAGGCCGTAGATGGACTTCAAGTTTACCCCCGAACAGGAGGCATTGAGGCAGGAGTTCGAGGAGTTCTTCAACAAGGAGGAGAAGAATGCTCCTCCGGGATGGGCGGGGGGATGGGAGGCGCGCTATGAGACCGACGAAAACTGGGCTTATCACCGCTCGGTGACCAAAAAGCTGGCCCAGAAAGGGTGGCTCTCGCTGTCCTGGCCCAAAGAATACGGAGGGCAGGCGCACAGCTATGTTGAGCAGGCCATCTTTGGTGAGGTTTTCGAGTACCGCCGGGTCCCCGCTATCGACATAAATTTGCTCATCGTTGGCCCCGGGATCTTGGCGTTTGGGAGTGAGGAGCTGAAGAAGGAATGGCTTCCTAAGATGGGCAGGGGGGAGATAGTTTTCTGCCAGGGCTGGAGCGAGCCCAACGCTGGTTCAGATCTGGCCTCGCTGACCACTAGAGCGGTGGAGGATGGGGACGATTACGTAATCAACGGGCAGAAGATATGGACCACTGGGGGCCACCGCGCAGACCATATCTTCCTTCTGGCTAGGACCGACCCCGAAGCCAGCAAGCCCAGCAGGGGGCTCACCTATTTCCTGAGCGAGCTTAACCGACCTGGGATAACCGTCCGGCCTTTGTATTATATGAACCGCGCTCATGTCTATAACGAGGTCTTCCTCGATAACGTGAGAATACCTAAGAAGAACATCGTAGGAGAGGTGAACCGGGGGTGGTATGTGACCATGGCCGGGGTCAACTTTGAGCGCTCGGGCGCTGGCGGCATCGCTGCCATCAGGAGGGACTTCGAGGAACTGGTGCAGTTCTGCCGGGATACTAGCTACCGAGGGCAGCCTCTCGGCAAAGACCCTTTGGTGAAGTATAGGCTAGCACAACTCGCTATAGAGATTGAGGCGGCGCGCCAATGGGCCTGGTATGTGGTCTGGCTTCAGAGCAAAGACCCCCTGGGAACCCTGGCTGAGCCTTCGGCGTCGAAGTACTTCATCACCGAGCTCATAGTGCGCATGGCCAACTTGGGTGTGGAGATCATGGGTCTGTATGGGACTTTGAAGCAAGGCTCGAAGTGGGTGCCGCTTATGGGCAAATTTGAAAGTACGTGCCAAATCAACCTCGGTACCACCATAGCCGGCGGAAGTACAGAAACCCAGAAAAACATCATCGCCTGGATGAAACTGGGGCTGCCCAGAGTCTAGACTGATTTGAAATAAGGTTGTCTGGAGAATGGGGATTCCACAAGGGGTGAAACCCCTTTGGAGGGGATCTGGGGGTATCCCCCCAGCTTCCCAATTCTCCCCCAAGAATGGGGGCAGGGGGGTTGAAAGAGCTATTTTCAGGAAACGCTCCCAGAAATCTAGCTGGAGGGAACTATGAACCTGGACTTGACCCAAGAGCAGCAGATTCTAAAGACGGCAGCGCGCGAATTTCTGGAGAAGGAGTTCCCCAAGACGCTGGTGAGGAAGATGGAGGATGACCCCAGCGGCCACAACCCCGATGTCTGGAAGAAGATGGCTGACCTGGGATGGATCGGCTTGGTGATACCGGAGAAGTACGGCGGTGCCGGCTTCGGATTCCTGGACCTGGTGGTACTGCTGGAAGAGATGGGGCGGGCCTGCCTTGTCGGCCCCTTCTTCTCCACGGCTGTCCTCTGCGCACTACCCATACTGGACGCTGGCAGCGAGGAGCAGAAGCAGAGATTCCTGCCTAAGATAGCAAGTGGGGGACTGATCATGGCCTTGGCCCTCACTGAGCCCAGTGCCAGTTACGACCCCGCTTACATCCAGACCAGGGCTACGGCCAGGGGGGATGGCTACATCATAAGCGGCACCAAGCTCTTCGTCCATGATGCCCACATCGCGCACTATCTCCTCTGCGTCAACAGGACCGCGGCTGTTGCATCTCCTGAGGATGGCATCAGCCTCTTCCTGGTGGACACCAAGTCCCCGGGGATCACCGTTGTTCCGCTATCTACCATGGCTGACGATAAGCAGAACGAAGTCACCTTCGATAAAGTGGCGGTGCCCAAGAAAAACCTGCTGGGAGAGTTGGACAAGGGCTGGCCGGTTATGAAGCGTCTTCTGGATCGGGCCCGGATAGCCAAATGCGCTGAGATGGTGGGGGGGGCCGACTGGGCGGTGGAGGCCAGCATAGCCTACGCCAAGGAAAGGGTGCAGTATGGCAGGCCCATAGGGGGTTTTCAAGTCATCCAGCACTATCTGGCTGATATGTGGATCGAGGCTGGCATGGCCAAGAGGCTGACCTACCATGCGGCTTGGGCAGTAGAGAATGGCCTTCCGTGTGCGAAAGAGGTAGCTGCGGCCAAGGCCTGGGTAAACGATGTCTACAGGCATGTTACCCGCATGGGTGTGCAGGTGCACGGCGCTATCGGCACAACAAGGGACCACGATATTGGGCTCTACTACCGCCGGGCGAAACAGGCGGCAGTGCTCTTCGGTGATTCCGATTTCTGTCACGAGCTGGTAGCCCAGGAGCTAGGGCTCTAGCAACCCGCTGATCGAATAAACCCCACAAAATCTTAGGTTTTGCGGGGGCCCCATTCCGCGGGCGGGGAAAAGACTGAGCCAGGCGCCAGGGCTGGCCTCACGGTGCTGAGCTGCAGATATGGAGGAATGTGGCCTGTGCCAAAAGCTGCACCTTGAACGAGTGCAACGATTGTTTTGTCTATCCATGGCAATCATCACCGATAGGCTGGCCCCATTCTGAAGTATACTCGTCACCGTTCTCACGCAGCTTTAGAACAAGGTGGGAGATCAGCTACTATTGGTTGAGGCTATCTTTGTCTTAGCCCAGAGAGGAACTCTATCACAGCCGAGTTAAACTTGTCTGGCAATTCAAGCGCTGTGGCATGACCGGCGGGCAAGATTACCAGCTTTGAGCCAGCTATTGCTTCGTGTACCTTCCTGCCTTGCTCTACCCCAACATTGAGGTCATTTGCTCCTATGATCAAGAGGACTGGGCATTTAACTTTGCTCAAATCGGGAGAAGCAGCGGGTGTAAATAGTGACCGCATTATTCGGGCAAGGCCATCGGGCTTATTCCGCAACACGACGTTCATGTATCTCTCAAATTCAATTGGGTTCTCAGACTTAAAACCGGGCGTAAAGGCGCCCATAGCGATTATTTCGGCCACTTTCTTAATATCCCCTTTGTCTAGTAGATCCAAAATTGTGTGCCACCCCTCAACAGTCTCAGGAGAAGGCCGGGCTGGGCGCAAGGCGCTATTGGCCAGGATAAGCGCCTTCACCACCTTGGGATAGTTTATTGTCAGTTCAAGAGCGATGCGTCCTCCCATTGAGTAGCCAACAAAGTAGGCCTCTTTTACTCTTATAGCTTTCATCAACCCATAGACGTCTTCGACGAAGAGTGATACTGAATATCCCATCTTAGGGCTTTCGGTTTCGCCAGCGCCTCTCACATCGTAGGTGATGACACGGTAGCTTTTGGAGAAGGCAGGCACTTGGTGATACCACATGTTAAGGTTGCCACCTGCCCCGTGAATTAGGACAAGGCTTTCTCCCTTTCCGTTGATTTCGTAGTTCATTGAGATACCATTGGCATTGATTTTCATCGCCATCTCCTGGGGCTTACCTATCATCCTGCGGGTGTAGTTAATGTAGTGATTGGCAAAGACTCGGTCATACTCGGTTGCTATAAGGAACTTGAATCTTTGCCTAGGTCATAGAATCGCCGCCATTAACACTGAGAGTCTGCCCGGTGATGAAGCTCGCTGCTTCCGAGGATAAGAACACCACCGCAGCGCCAATATCCGCTGGCTTGCCCAGGCGACTCAAGGCATGGCCTGAGGTTGCTGCCCTCTGTGCTTCGGGTGATTGGAGAAGCGCCATCACAGTGTGCCCGTGTTGGCCTTTTGTCGGATGAAACATGCTTCCCTCGCCAGTATCGTTTTCTGGGTCTTCAGGAATGATGCAATGCGGGCAAACACAATTGACCGTTATGCCATACCGTCCCACATCCCTGGCAATTGCTTTAGTCAGGGCTATTACACCTCCCTTGCACGCTGAATAAACTACGCGCTGGGGGTCCCCCGCCCGCCCAGCTTCAGAGCCGATGTTCACCACTGTACCATTACTAATTCGTATCATATGGGACAAGACTGCCTTAGTGCAATTGATAGTGCTCCGCAGGTTGAGAGCTATTTCCTTTTCCTGTATCTCCTCAGTTTCGTTCATTAACGTGGTGTCAGCAGGCCAACCTACGTTGTTCACCAGGACATCTACCCTTCCGAATTTCTCAAGAATTGTCCTCACCATGCTTTCAACCTCGTCCGTGCGGGTAACGTCTGCCTTTATCACCAGGGTGGCTTCTGCTCCTAGCTGCTTTGCCTTGTCTGCCACTCTATTACTCTGGGCCTCATCTATATCCACTATGGCTATTTTTGAGCCCTCCCGGGCAAAGGCAAGTACAATGCCTTTGCCAATGTTAGATGCTCCTCCAGTTACTATGACAGCTTTTCCTCTCAAACCAGTTTCCATTATTGACCTTCCATTCTGCTCGTCAGCAACTTCTCACCGAGTTGAATCATCTACTGTCTGGCTCGTCTGTTTTGATTTTATACTCAGACTATTCCCTTTTCACCATCTGCCTAAAGAGGTAGGTAGTCTTTTTACTTTTTGTCTTCCACTCACCATTGTCTTTCGCATACACATCATCCTGCCTTTGACCTCGTTCCTCAAGACGAGACTCTGCCGCCTCCGGGCAGCAGTAGCAAGCCCTGGAGTGTCCATTGCCTATGCCCCAAAAGTGATACTCCCAATGACGCCGACGGTTCACAGGGCTTTTCTTAGTTCTTCGTAGTATTTTGGAAGCCCAATCAGAGACACACCTCCATCCACGTTGATAATTTGTCCGGTAACCCAGTCAGCATATTCTGAGGCGAGAAAGAGGGCCACTCTCGCGATGTCTTCCGGCTCACCGTATCTGCCCTTGGGAGTGCAATCCAGAGCAGCCTTTTTGAAACCAGGAAAATTAAGAAGCCCCTCTGTCATAGGAGTCATGGTGAATCCGGGAGCAACGGCATTGACATTGATTCCGTGTGGCCCTAGCTCCAAGGCAGCCACTCTGGTGAACATGGATATGCCTGCTTTGGAGACACAATAGGCTGACATTCCTGTAGTAGGCATGTGGTCATTGATAGAGGACACATTGATGATTCTTCCCTTTATACCCTTTTCAAGCATAAGTTTCACTACCTCTTTGTTACAGAGAAAAGCACCTCGGAGGTTGACATTAAAGACCGCATCCCATTCTTCAACAGACATATCCCAAAAATGATTCATTGCACCAATACCTGCATTATTGACCAGGACATCAATTGCGTCAAACCTCCGGACGGTCTCGATGACCATCTTCTTGACATCTTCCTCCAAGGCGATATCGGCAACTATTCCGTGGACATTTCCCCCGCCAAAACGGTTCTTTAGATCATCGGTGGTTTCCTTCAAATGCCCCTCATTGATATCAGAAATGGCAACCTTTGCCCTTGCGTTGAGAAACTCCTTCGCTATGCCTAGCCCAATCCCCTGGGCACCTCCTGTAATGAGGGCCACCTTGCCCTTGATCTCTATACCCATGTACTCTCTCCTTCACAAAGCATAATGCATGGTTATCACCACCGCGCAATGAAATTCTCCTTTAACCAGGTGGTGACAAAGCTTATAGCAGAGGGGTCTACTTCCACATTTACACATGCGGGCAGGCCAGAGGCAAAGGCGCGGGAAAGGGCCGGCTTGATGTCCTCGATCTTATCCACATACTCGCCATATCCCCCTAGCGCTTCCACCACCTTGTCGTAGCGCTGGCGCGGCTTGAGCTGCGTCCCCACGCAGCGGTCGGCACCGTAGTCCATGCACTGCCAGTGTTTGACCATACCCCAGGAGCTATCATTGGATATCACAGCTACCACGGGCAGGTTATGGCGAACAAAGGTGTCGAACTCCATTGCGTGAAGTCCAAAGGTGCCATCTCCAAAGTAGATCAGCACCTGCTTGTCTTTGTGAGCTAGCCTGGCCGCCATAGCAAAGCCCGTGCCAACCCCGAGGCAGCCCAGGCGGCCAGAGGACATCATCTGCCCCATGAACCTCGGTTTGAGCAACGGGGCAAACCACCCCCCAGAATTATCTCCTCCGTCTATGATTACTATGGCATCCTTGTCCATGAATTCTATAACTTCCCTGGCAAGACGGCCCGGGTGAATAGGCAGTGAGTCAGAACCATATGCCCCCGCTGACTGCTCTTCCATCATCTTCACAATGGAGCCCAGCTCGCCGATCCAACCCGACCGGCTAACCTTTTTCTTCATGTTCTTGATCTCCTCTATCATCTGCCTTAGCACCACCTTCGGGTTACCCACAACACCGATATCTGCGTCACGGTTATAACCAACCATGCTAGCATCAAGGTTTACCTGGATGAACTTGGCTTCGGCGTTGAAAGCCGGCGGACGCCCGAAACTGGCAAGGAAATCAAACTTCACCCCCAAGGCAAGTACCACATCAGCCATCGCCGCCGACACTGGCCCCAGGGCCAGAGGGTGATCTCCGGGGACTGCGCCCTGGGAAAAAACACTACAGAAGTGTACCGGTATTTCAGTCAGCTCTACAAACTCCCTGAGTTCCTTATCGGCTTTTGACCAGAATATCCCATCGCCAACGGCCACCACAGGGCGTTTCGCCGCCATCAACATTTGCACAGCATCTCTTATCTGTGAGGGACTGCCCCCTCCTTCCGCCTCGACATAGTACTTCTGGGGGAAGTACACTTCACTTTCCTCAACCTTGGTGAGAAGGATATCTATAGGACAATCTATATACACCGGACCAGGCGTACCGCTCTTTGCCTGTCTGAAAGCCATGCTTACATACTCCGGTATTCTTTTCGCCTCGTATATTGTTTTCGCCCACTTGGTTATAGGCTCCATCATACGCACGTGGTCTACCTCTTGCATGGCCCCTCTTTCGGAATCTGCTAGAGGAGCACGCCCCCCGAACTCGATCATGGGACAGCTCGAGGTGAAGGCTTCGGCTACTCCAGAAACGGAATCAGTAACTCCCGGCCCTGCCGTCACCACAGCAACCCCGGGTTCCCCGGTAACCCGCGCCCAGCCGGCGGCAGCGTGCGCAGCCACTTGTTCATGGCGGACGTCGATGATCTTAATACCTCCATCAATGCAGGCATTATATATGGGGTTGAGATGACCACCGCTGAGGGTGAAAATATACTTTACCCCCTCTCTTTTCAGCGCCTTGACGAATAGGTCTCCTCCACATACCATGGCCATTGTTAGCACCTCCGTGTTAATAATATTGCATCCCACACTGTGGACGGAACAAAAGCCTAGTCTCCTCAGGGTTTGAGAAGTACCTTTATGGACTTGTTTGCCATCAGTTGCGTCTCGAAGGCCTCCTTGGCCTCATTCAGGGAAAACTCGTGGCTTATCAAGGGCTTGCGCTTTACCTTGCCGGAGCGTATCATCTCCAGGGACTCCGCCAGTTCATCGGGACCGTAGGCGACGGAGCCCAACACCCGCAGCCCCTTGCCCATGATTACGTTGAGATCAAGGGTCACCTTGTCCTCGTGGGTGCCTACCAGCACCACTTTAGCACCCTCGCGGACTATGTTTAATAGCTGTTCTATTACAGGGGTTTTGTTTGAGCCGGCAGTCGTCCCCACACAGTCCATCGCGATGTCAAGAGCGCTGGTTGTCTGTCCAGGGCTAAACATCATTGGCGCTGTGCCTACTAGTTCCGTCACCTGCTTCGAGAGGTCACCTGTGGAGGGATCGATGACAAAGTCAGCCCCCAGTTGCTGAGCCATCTCCCGCCGCTTTTCCGATATCTCCGCTACTATGACCCTGTTTGGGCACCTGGCTTTCAGCACCTGTAGCATCCCCAGACCGATTATTCCTGCCCCCGCTATCAGTATGGTCTCGCCCTCCAGGGGGCTTGCGAGATTTGCCGCATGGAGTGAGGTCGCCAGAGGCTCATTGGTGGCTGCCTCCTCATAGCTCACCTCAGGAGGGAGGTGGAACACATTGCCGTTCAGGAAGGCGAAAGTCTTTACGTACTCTGCCATCCCGCCCATGCTCACTGCAGTGACCCGATCTCCAACCCTTACGCCATCCACACCCTCGCCAACCTCCGCCACATCACCGCTGTACTCGTGCCCCAGTATCAAGCGGTTGTCGCCGACGGGCACGCCCAACTCACGGAATATGCCGAGCTTGTAGGTATGCAGATCCGAACCACATATACCACAGGCTCTGACTTTGATCAGGATTTCGCCGGCCTCTACCTTAGGCTTTTCCACCTCCTCGACCCTTATATCCCGCGGGCCATAAAAGACAGCCGCTTTCATCTACCGACACCCCCTCCTGTTGTCAGTTGTCATTCGAGGCTTTCTTGAAATTAGGCCCCATACCTTGTTAGGTAGCCGGTTGGCAACAAAGCTCGCTTGGGTCTCACTTACTGAGGCCATACCTTGACCAGTTTGCCGCCCTCCTGGATCTGAACCACCGTGCCCGTGACATCACCTGTTCCATTGGTACCTATACGCAGATGCCCCCAGGCAGAGTCCCATTCCAGGTTGCCTGAGCGCAGGGCCTGAGCGACTTTATCAGGGTCATCAGTGCCGGCAAGCTCAACAGCCTTGATGGCTGTCCAGAAACCATTGTAGAAGTAAGTCAAGTCGGCGCTGGGCAGCCGGTTATACTTCTGCTTGAAAGCATCCTCGAAGGCTTTCATTCCAGGGTCGTCGCTTCCCGGCAGCCACAGCACCCTCACGTAAGTGCCTACCGCCGACGGCATGGTAATGGCGGCCTTAGCACTGCCTGGTTCGGTAGCACAATAATATTTTATGCTGCCCCAGCCGCCCAGCTCCGCTATCTGTTTATTGATCGTAATTGCTTGCCCTACATCATTGAGGACTGTCACCAGGATGTCGGGCTTCACATACTTGATCTTGGTTAGATATGGAGTGAAGTCTGTCGTACCCTGGGGAAAATACTGCTCATATACAATGTCTATCCCCTTAGCCTTGAGACGGTCCCGGGCACCCACAACACCCTCTACACCATCAAGGTTTTGATGGGCATCCACAACGTCATACGCCAGGTAAGCGACTGTCTTGGGCTTCACCACATCTATCAGGAAGTTGGCAATTCCGCCTATCGTAGTCTCATGGTAAAATAAGCAGGCACTGTACTTCCTAGCCGCTACGCCGTAAATTGTGGCAAGGGCCACATAGGGCACCTTAAGTTCCTCGGCGACATCAGATACTGCAGTGAAGTGGGCGGCGGACTCGCCCCCCAGGGTAAGGATAGTTACTTTGTCATCCAGTGTCAGCTTCTTGGCCTGGCCTGCCGACTCGGCAACCGCCCCGCGGTCGTCACCTCTGATAAACTTGACCTGTCTGCCACCGAGTATGCCGCCCATATTCTTCACCTGCTCCTCCACCAGGGCTATAATCTGGTCTGCTAGCACGCCGGACATCGCCATCGGCCCGCTCCAGGCTATGATAGCGCCAATCTTCACCGCCCCGGCTGGTGTGGGAGTAGGCGTTGGCGTCGGAGTAGCAACAGGTGTCGCTGTAGGGATAGGTGTAGGTGTGGTCGTAGGAACCTCCCCTCCCCCTCCCCCACAAGCTGGCACCAGCAGGACTAATAAACTCAACACCAGTAAGGATAACCAAACTCTCCTATGCTTCAGCATGTGCTACCTCTCTATCAGTTCTAAGCTTCCTCAGTTGAGCCAGCCTTAGAAAGCGAATAGCGAAGCTACCGATTCTCCAAGATGTATCAGTGGAATGGCATTTGGGTGTTCACGTTCAAAAGGAGCCTTTGTGCTCTCCGCTCGCACTTCAGCCTCCAAACCAGGGGTAAATTGTTGGCGACGGCCCGAGAGACTACTACTGCAGCACCATTGCCCCACGGCCACTGAGGATAGGGTATCACCGAACCTCTACATTGTCAATGTCCTAATCACCACCTGATTAGGGACAGATAGATATCGGACACTAGCAGGATAGATGAAAGGGATGTATGCTAGTGTCTCGATAAGTGCTTATGGGGCCATACTGCCGGGAGCAGCGCGCCTGGCACGACTCCCGGCGGAGCCCTCTGAGACCGCCAAGCGTCGCTTAAAGGTGATCCAGTGGTATCAGGAGCACGGAGAGAAGGTGCGATTTACAGCTCGCCATTTTGGGTTCAGCCCCGATACCATCAGTCGATGGGTTCGGGCCTATACTTTGGCAGGGGTCCCGGGTCTGGATCCCAGAAGCCGCCGGCCGTGGCGAATGAGACAGTCCACCATACCCACAGACACAGTGCAGCGGATCCAAGCGCTACGGGAGCAGTATCCACGCTGGGGAAGGGAGAAGCTGCGAGTGCTGCTGGAGCGTGAGTGAATCCACATCTCGGCCAAGAGCATTGACCGTGTGATCCACCGCCTCAAGGCTCGTGGGGTACTACGGGAGCCTCTGCGACTCCGGAGGGAGGTCAGGTGGCGCCAAGAGCGATTGCGGCGTCTATCCGACTTGGCAGTGGATCATCCAGGTGCCCTGGTGCAAGTGGATACCAAACAGCTGGCAACAGGCCAAAGGAAGGTGGTCTACCAGTTTGGAGCTATAGACTACTTCACTCAACATTTCTCGCTTTTGTTCAGCCAAACCTGTTCGGCGGTC